>Ga0123335_1006882_pt1 | contig 12988 bp, 8 predicted proteins | sample BiotimSIPDNA_2_FD_89707 | JGI IMG/M metagenome (GOLD analysis project Ga0123335, IMG submission 89707) | Anaerobic biogas reactor microbial communites from Washington, USA - Biogas_R2 time_0 SIP DNA | ecosystem: Engineered > Bioreactor > Anaerobic > Unclassified | place: Washington, USA... | reverse complement strand
GCAATTGTGATACCTGTGTAAACTGAGGCTTCTCTGGAAGCAACCGGCATTGAACTCGTATTACAAATAATAACCGTACGTTCCATCAGTGAGCGCCCAGTACGCGGGTCTGTAAGCTGTGGAAATTCTCTGAGCAGCTCGACTACTTCACCTGCTCTTTCTCCGCATGCTGCTATTATTACAATGTCTACCTGGGCATGACGGCTTGTCACGTGCTGTAACACGGTTTTCCCTGCGCCAAAGGGTCCGGGTATGCAGTAAGTACCTCCAAGTGAGACCGGAAAGAAAGTATCTATTGCCCGAATACCTGTAACCATGGGATCTGCAGGAAGCAGGCGTTGTCTGTAAAGTTCAACCGGAACTTTTACAGGCCACCTGAAACTCATTGTAACAGTCTCCTGTGTGCCTTTGGGAGTTTCGAGAACTGCAACCGGTTCATTTATGCTGTAAACTCCTTCAGGGTTAATTTCCGAGACTTTGAAGCTTCCCCTGAAACCGAATGGTACCATGATTTTGTGATCAAAAATGTTTTCAACTACATTGCCAAGATAGCTGCCTGGGTATACTGTATCCCCTGGTTTGGCAATTGGCGTGAATTTCCACTTTCTGTTTTCGTCAAGGGGTTTCAGATATATTCCCGTTTGAAGAAAAAAGCCGTATTTTTCGGCCATTTCCGGTAACGGGTTCTGAAGTCCGTCATAAACCTGCCCAAGAATACCTGGCCCGAGAATTACAGACAGTAGTTCTGATGTAAACTCAACATCATCACCGGCTTTTAGCCCTCCGGTCTCCTCAAAAACCTGCATCTCTGCTCTGTTACCGTTGATGCGTATTACTTCTGCTTTAAGCCGTTTATCTTTGGTTAACACATAACCGATCTCGTTCTGTCTGACATTTTCATAAAAATCAACAGAGATCAGATTGCCGGTAATACTGAATATATGACCATTCTTGTTGTCTGACACTTTACTCACTCCCTCTGATTACATGGTCGAATCTTTCTTTACCGGTTTCGAATATAAACGAGGCTTTGCGTTCGAGAATCTGGAGTTTTAATGCGTATATGATAAGAAAGTCCAGGTCGAACATGTGACCGGATTGTAAATAGTCGAGAACTATCCACTGAAGTTCCATCAGGTGAAGTTCAGCCTGCAGCGGAGTGAAATCTTCAATGTTGTCTTTTACTGTTTCTGCCAGTGATGGATCTGTGTAGTATGGTCGAATGAACTGTTGAGGATCGACATCAAGTTTTTTTGCCCGTTGCCGTACCAGTTCATTGCGCAGGGCGAAATTGAAGTTTTGCCATGCCTTGAACGTGCCTGTTGCGTTATCATAATAGTGATCTGAATTCAGGTCAGAAATTGACAATCGATCATAATCACACGGTTTCATAAGTCTTTTGCAATCATCAATAAAAGTTTTAAAACTGATAAAAGGAAGTCCATGATGAAAAAAGAGTATCGGTAGAGAAGAAGCCAGGTAGTAGTAATTGCTCATGGTTTATGCTCCGGATACAGACCTGTTAAGTATTTCAGAAAGATACGGATTGAGATACTGAGACAAGACTTCGGCCAGACCACGGTCTGTGAAATCATAGAATGTATTTTTACCTTTTTCGCCTATAAAGAACCCCTTGTCAACGGTGTCGGAGGGTTTGAGCAAGACTCCGCCGTTTCGGAATTTATTCTGAAGTTTTTTCATGAAGGAGTTTTTGAGAGTCTCAAGGTCTTTTTTGTTCAGTAGAATTTCGATATTTTGATGTTTGTCGTAGTTCCAGTTTTGTGCAATTTTTTCGAGCATTGATACAAGAGTTGAATTTGTGAGAGATTCATTTATTTCAGCGTGAACTACCTGATTGAGCAGTTCGGTAATTTGGGATCGCAATCCGATAAGCAGGTCTCTTCCTGCCTGGGATATGGAGTGTTCTGCACTTTCTTTGATACGTAGTGCATTAGATTTCGCATTACTGACAATAGTTTCTGCATCAGATTTCGCATTTTTTATTATTTCTTCAGCATCTCTTTTCGCGTTTTGAATAATTTTGACAGATTCGTTATCTGCTTTTTCTATTCCGTCTGTTTTAATTTTATTGATAAGATCCTGAAGTTGTTGTTCCATATTCATTAACTCCCGGTGAGTAAGAAAAAGAGAAGTTTTAATAAGGTTTAGATGATAAAGCAATTTGAATGCCATTCAAAATTCGGGTCGGACCAAAGTAAGCCTTTGAATTTGTTGGGAAATCGTTGGAATTAAAGCGATTAAAAAGGCCTTAAGATATCATTTTTGGCATGGAAAAGGGTGTTTTATCCCCTAAGGTTTCAAAAAATAGAGATCCGGTTTGGGCAGTTCATCTTTAGTCAATAATAATGTTTGGTTCCAGAAAAAAAAGAGTGCTGTTTACGTAATTTTTATTAGTATTAAAGATATTTTGATTGTGATTACTGAAAGATATCAGTTTCGAGAATTGTCATCTCAAAAAAGAAAAAGGTCAAAAATACCTGATTCTTTAACTTACTTTTTTACTAACCATTTCTTCGAGCCTTGATAAGTTTGAGCTATACTCTATAACCCATGCTGCGGATTCCTTTACTATTTCCTCTCTTACGTCAGTTATGAAATTCCTGATACACTCAAGCTGATTTTTGCAACGTTCATGTTTATCATGGCACAAAAGTAAATATTTAGAATCGAATTTTGTTATAAGTTTCTGTATATTTGTAGCTGCAGTAATAAATCGAACCCAGGCTGTAGTAAATCCAAAACAACGATCAAGCAACAAGAGTGAACCAGCTATCGCCAATGCAATATATCCGTATTGGGTTATATCAACTGTGGCCTTAGAAATAAAAAACTGTAAAGCTGCAATCAAGGGTGCTATTGCTCCTATGGTAAAAAAAACGATCGTTAGGATACGGATCAACCTTGACCAACGCTTATAGAATTCTTTTTTGACCATATACCATGTAATTGCTTTTTGAGCTTCATTAATTACATAAAGACGCACTTTTTCCAGATATATTTCTTCACATACATCATCATATTTATCAGGATATGGAAAATTATCAGGAGTTAAATTTGTACCCATATGTCATATCTTCCTCAAAATAAAATTGTTTATAATGTTAGATCGAAAAATTATCAATTACGACAATATTTATACTGCTTAGGCCTCTGAAGGTAGTGGTCAAAATCTTCCAAAAGCTTGTCAATCATTTCCTTCCCATGGATATTTGGCCATTTAAGAGTGAATCTGGCATCCATACTTGTGCATCGAATATCATTCAGCCATCTGATTACAGATTTTTCCGAATATCCTGCACTCAAAGCTGCATTGTATAAAAGTGTATACTCTCGTAAAAGATGAGTACAGAAAGTAATAGGATCATCAGAACCTATTGCGATGCGAACTGGCGGTGGAGCTTCTTCATGAAACTCTGGCGGAAAAAGACGAAGTACAGGGTGATTTCGAAGATCCATCAGATTGCCTATCAGTAAATTGCTCGAAGGGTTAACTTCAGCAACAATACCTCGAACACTTACAAGGCTTCGAAGAGAATCCTGTACTGCCTGAAGGGCGTTGATTTCAGAATCATTTATAACAATATTTATAAGCTGCTGGCCACGGCGGAAAACATCTTCGCTTTTTCTATATTCTTCTATTAATTTTCTTACATGCTCTTGATTGTAATAGAAATCAGGATCAATGTCTATTAAATCAAGGGTAAAATTATTCAAACCTACTTCTGTTTGATATTCGTTAACTTCAGGGCCACTCCAGAGAGTATGAAGTTTATGGTGAACAAGTGCCATCTCGTGGGGTTTGTGTCCCCACGCAAATACACAGTTTGAAAGGTTTCGGATTTGATTTTCCAGGTAGCCAATTCTTTCTTGAGGTACTGAAATACGAAGCTCATCAGGAATTTCGAAACGAGTATACAGCCGCCATTCGAAGACAAGATCCCATAATCTTTCTTCCATCGGCATCATCACAGACCCGGTTTGTTTGGCCCATTGCAGCGGATCGTACCCAAGAGCAGTTGCATGGCCAATGCGCCCTCCTGAACGACGAAGCAAATAGTGTACAGTCTCGAAAATTCTTCTCATACCTTCCATAAGATGCCGAAAGTCTTCACCCACATGTGCTGTAATTTTCAAGGGAGGCGGTTTAATGGGGTCTGGTATTGAAGCTGCAGCAAAGGCTGATTCACGCTCAAGAAAACGAAATAGTGGAACCAATACCCATGTTGGTATACTTAATTCATCTGCTGCAACATCAATACCTCTCAGAAGCCAAAGAATTGATGGCATCTTGTGAATCAGTTCAGTTGCAGCCTTAACTTTTCTTACTTGAGACTGAAAGTAGTTCGTGAACCTGCGTGACCCAAGATGTATGGTTGAACCTATACCTGGCAAAGGTTCAGCATGTGTTCCGGTGTTGTAGGCTGGAGGATTTCCACTTTCCCATCTGTAATCCTGATCACGTGTTTTTGCAAAGAGAAGGAGCACTCCGAATTCAGGAGTTTGCTTATGAAAAGTGTGATTTCGAAGTACGTTTCTCCATGATTCAGTCAGTTCGCATAACCCTTCGGCCAGCTCTTTGGATGTATCCCTGGCAGCCAGACGAACTTCGAGGGATGCTATTGAATTGCCGGGAATACCGCTTGCTACATCAAAAGATACCTCGGTTCTAATTTTGTCAAGAGGTGTCCGGAATGGCCATAAACGGTTATTGAATCTTACAAACCACTGAAGTCCGGCAGTTAATGGGCGTTGAGCTACACTCCGGTACAGAAGGTTTCTTAACCGTATCACTTGCCAGAACAGGGTAATGAACATCTTGTCAGAAATTCCTTTCGATTCACTTTGTTCGATAAAAGCAAGACATTTTCTGACAAAGTATATTTCTCCTTCATTTGGAGAACTTAGCGACAAACGCACTGCAACAGGATCACATGAACGCCATGCTTCTTCAAGCGTTCCTGGAGGGTTGTCACATAAAATACGACCCAGAGGATGAACCTCCTGATAGAGATCGCGCAGTGAATAAAAACTGGGCAGCATATTGTCATCACCATACCTGAGTGCAAAAAGGGTTTTCTCAAGTGTATTCCAAAACTGTCCTCTGATATGTCGCAATTCAAGTATGTAATCAATTAACTTTCTGTTTCTGTTACCACAAAGAAGGTATTCAATGAGAAGGCTTCTGGTAATAACTCCAGCAATCAACCATCTGAAGAATAGTTCGCTCTTTTTAAAGGGGACTTCCGGATCACTCAATGAATCCGGTTGAAGATCCGAACCTGCAAGTGCAGTCAATGTGGACATCCAAAGGATTTTAAAGTCCATTGATGCGCCAATATGTTGATGAATTTCAGAAACTCCATTGTCGAGTAATCTTTTCACAAACAGAGGTGGATCGATATTGATATATGTTGGTGGAGGGTAAGTTTTACATGACATCAGCAGAAGATCTTCAGGCAAGGCAAATGCTAACCATCTGTAATGAGCTGTGGCCTCAAAAAAATTTTCTGTTTTTGTAACTACTTCCGAAATACCTGGTCGGGTACATACATGTTTGCATGCGAGATTGTGAAGATATTCATGAAGAGGAACCGGTTGATCGGGGAGATATGATTTCGCATTTGAATTAAACCAGTAAAAATCGCGAATTGCAATAAGGCGATCAAGCGACCAGCCACTTGCGTGTTCCGAAAGAAGCTCCTCACATTTTCTCCAGAGATCTCTGGTATTTCTTCCATCTGCTGTTTTATCATCCAATGAAGGATGCAGTTCAGTTAGTGCCATACGAAAAGCTTCTTCACTGGCCAGCGGCAGTCTTGCTACTTCGGCACGAATGTAAGCTTCAGGAACACGCTGAGGTGTCAAGCCGCCAAACGTTGCAGTATGGTAATGAAGCACTTAATTCCTCTTTTCCCTAAAAAACATATCTGACAGTTGACATTAAAAAACTGATTTTTCAATAGAAGAATGCCAGTCTTCGATAGTATTATTGATAAATTTACCGGGATCGACACATGTTTTGAAAGCTTCACTATTAACGATTGCCGAATGCACAATCTCTGTTCGTGATGCTCTTAATCTGATATGGTGCTCTTCCCAGTAATTATTAAGGTACTGCCAATATTTTGATGGTGGCAGTTCTATCTCATCGTCAGGCCATTTTATCTCCTTGCGCATTTCTTCAGGCCAGATCTCAAGTACCTTATATCCTGGATCTCCATTCTGGTCCAAAAGCAAGGAGTATTCCGGTTTTAAAAACAGGGAAAGGCCTTTGGAAAGCCAGTTCCATGTTACAATTTTTCTTGGGTCAAACTTGTCTTCAAGTGACCACTGTATCAGCTTACAAAGTTTCAACCTTATGTTTTCGGCATATTTGTCTGTATCTTTTATGCAATCTGTGAGTGTTTCCAGTTTATACCACTCCCATTCATCAACACCTTTTCCAGTTACAGAACAGATATTGTCGATCCAGGCCAAGTGAAGAATTCGGTTTGTTTTTTCTGTGTTTTCTTTACGAATATCTATTGAAGGGAAACCAGGTGTTTTGTATAATTTCTTTATCTGTTTATCAAAGTAATATTTAAGTTTGTTCAAAATAGCTGTCCATTGTGCAGCAAAGAGGAAGTGCTCGGTAAATGTTGGCCATTGTGGGGTTTTCCATTCAAAATGGAGCTCAACATCTCTTTTTTGCTTGTAGATTAATTTATGTTTACACTTAACACCACTCGAGAAAGCTTTATTTGGCAAAGATGTTTTACATAATACATGTGGTTTTTCGCGGAGTATAAGGATATCGTGGAGAATCATGAACCAGCCGGCTATAACCGGTGGCAAAGGTATTTTGTTGTCTTTATTCCCAATGTCATGAATTTCGAGAACAATTTCCGGGATTTCCTGGTACTGAAAAATATCTTCAATATAAGGATCTGAAATTCTGGCATTTGGATTAACAGGATACGATAATTCGTAAAAAGGTTGTTGTGTTTCAAATTGTCTGATCGGATCATTTGTTAAATCAAGTACCCATTTGTCATTTGAATTCTTGCGAATAATCTGATCCAGAAGCAGTTTGCTTGCCCAGAAAGGCAGGTTACTTTCATCTATTGCGTTTCGCAACATTCTTACAGATACTTCAATTGCGCCATCTGTTTCATTTTTAAATAGTGCAATTGCTGCTTTGAGATCCAGCAGTGTACGCATGGATAATCCAAGAGCCATTTTGCCCGAACCGGTAAAAATATCCTTGTTCTGTTCCTCGTTATGGTTGCGTAATGATCTGGTTGCATTCAGGTATTCTTTTTGTGCCTCTGAATCCAATTGGCTAGTGATATTAAAAAGATCTGCAAGTTTGTGGAATCGCATTCCTTTTTTTTCGGAAGGCAGACTTATGTTACCAAGCAGAATATTAAGTTCTTTATCTTTATTCGATTGCATTATTAATTCGCAGATATCAGTTAGTTTTCCGGTATCTTCTGCATAATTTGATGAAGATGGATTCACACATCTTTTCAAAAGGTCGACTAAACCTTCCATGTTACCCGATTCAATTTTCGATTTTATAATTGCAAGATCTTCTGTTTTTACAATGCATTTACCGCAAGACAGATTATCATTACAGTGTTCTTTAGTCTTGTCAGACTCCAGCAATGAAATGCAGAGTTTTTTTATGGTATTGTATTTGTCTGCAGAGTCGGATGAGCTCAATTTTGTACTATCGGATTGATTGGTTGAGCATTTTTCTTCTTTTGATTGATCCGTATTCTTCTTTTTTTGATTGATCCGTATTCTTCTTTTTTTGATTTACTTTCTCCTGGTAATGCGGAAAAGTCCAGGCCTGATATGACGGGAGCGGTTCGATCTGAATTTGATAATTTTCTGGAAGCGACCTGCGCATTGATGTTGCAGCTTGTCTGCGGGCTATTGCCTGAGTCTGATCCCAGTTGGATGCATTACTGCTTGTACCCGAACGGAGAAGTTCTTTTTGAAATGAGCGTTCCAGAAACAGTTGATAATCGGGACGTACTGCAGCAAGAATGAACCAGAGTCGCTGGCTTGTTGCAAGGCGGATCAGTTTGGAAATGCTGGCGATGTGTTCGATACTCCTGTCAACATTGTCTATAGGGAGAACAAAAAGTTCTGTTTGTTGTCGTCCCCTGTTTCTGACCAGACGGGTAGTTTGTTCCATTACTTCCTTGAAATCTTGCTGGAATCTTGCAGAGATTTCTGCTGCCTTGATCTGTTGTTCAGAACGTTCAAGTCGAGGGCCGGAATTGACAGGAATTACTTCCCACATAAAAGTTGCATCATTGATTAACCGATTCAGTTTTTCACCTGTTCCCAGATCTCCTTCGAGTATGGAACGACGGCGTGTTGGTTGATAGGCGTTTAATTCATAATCCATGTTTTCAATAGCTAAACGGATACGTACAAGTATTGAAGAAAGCAGATTTGTGTCGGGGTGAAGTGGTTCCAGATCGAGAGCGTCAAGCCAGTATACTTTGTGGCAGGTTGCATTCAACAAAATTTTGATATCATTAGCTTCCTGGTTGTCTGTTCCTTTGAAAAAATTACCTTTTTGTTCAGCAGCCAATTTGTAGGCAAAAGCAGCAGAAAGAAGTACTGTTGTTTTTCCGGATCCGCGATCACCGGATAAAAGGATGCTGGTGGAAGGGGATTGGTATTTAGAAGCAAGTTCCTCCTGTTCATCATTTTTAACATGCTGATTAGCGTTACAGGCGGCATCTAACCAGAAAAAAATCTTTTCAAGGGCTTTCTGAGTACTTGGGCAAAGGGATTTCCAGTCAAATGCTTTTGCTTCAGGTACAGGATTGAAGATATCGACATTATTATGTGACATAGGGGCTCCTTTAGCAATGATTATTCAGGATAAATAATTAAAACGATTAAATTGATTGTAAATGGCTAATCCAGAACAAGAGTATTGTAAATACTGCAAGAGATATGCCGAAAACACTATTTGAATTAAATCACAATACAATTATGGATATTTTGTTCTAATTTCTTACGCGAGTCTTTTTCGCGTACATTGATATAAGAATCAGATCCAACACGCTTAATATGAAGTTATAGGATTACGACTACGACAACGACAACGATTGTAGTTTTTTTTCTTCATTCACCATTCATAATTCACAATTCACCATTATCTGATGACCTTAACAGCCATAAAACCCTTTCTGCGGTAAGCTCGTCGTAAATTAATCGTCTCCATTCAGGTATTACTTGACTTTAATATATTTTTCCAAAATTTTGAACCAGAAATTAGCTCCTAAAGAAACCATTAGTGCTGTAAAGACTAACCCAATTATTTTATTAATGAAAATCGGCACAGAACGGAAAGGGGAAGCACGCAGGTTATAAAAACAGCTTATTGTATCGTTATCATTACATACCCAGCCAAGAGGGAAAAGCCGGAATTGATGCTGCCTTGAGATGGCTTCTACCTGGTTCCAGTATTGATCTTTCTGAGATTCAAATTTTTTGTAGATAAATAAAGAATCTGGAGTGACTGTTTTGGCACTGATTTCTTCAATTTGCGAAACAGATCTGTTTGCCCACATGAATCTTACAAGCATAATTGTGTCGAGATTAAACACACAAGCTAAAATAAAAGCTGATATAAAAGTAATTATAGATGTTTGAATCCTGTAATATTTTGTAATTGGTTCCCAGAATTCAATTAACCAGTTTTTGAGATTTTTTTTAATTTTCACTAATTCCTTATCTGCATTCACCATTTGAATATCGATTATCTGGTTTAGATTATCAGTATTTGATCTATTTTCCTGATTGCTTTTATACCAGATATTCAGAATAACATCAGCAATTATCCCATCAGGAATATTGGTATACTTGTTACCAGTACTTTTATTTATACTCTTAATTATATCATTTGAAAAAAAAGGATTTTCATTATTGTCAATATTACCATATCCTAATAAATTATCAATTGCCTTTTTGAAGTATTTTCGTCTTCTATCCAGGAGGCAATCCAGAAATTCATTAAATGCAGTAATCAAAATACAAAGGAAAATATAGAGAGTAAGCAGTGCAAGTACGATCTCGATTATCTGGAATCCGGGTAACGTCATATTGTACACCCTAATTTATTTGAATTAAATATCGAATTTGAAACAGTTAAAACCCAGGCAATAGTAAACTATACCAGGCTAATGAGTATTCCTGGTGGAACAGGATCGTTTTAATGATTATACAAAGGCCAATTTCTAAGTGTTATTCATTGGAGTATTAAGGTGCTGTTACTTTATTTCTCATTTATTTAGTATGAAGAGCAAGATACAGGCCGAGCGATACAGAGCTGCGATTAACTACCGCGGGGGGCGTGTGCGCTCGGCGAAAATGAAAATCTTAATAAAAGTGTATAGTTCACTCATCGACCATGAATATATTCAGTGTCGATGTAATGAATTAAAATGCACATATAAAAGAATCGAATAATTGGTGCAGATTAAAACCGGTAATGAACACCACCTTCCATGGAAAAAATACCAATTTCTTTTGAGCGGTTCTGGTAATGGTATGATCCTCCGATTCCGCCCATCAGATGAAAAGCGATTCTCCAAACATACCACTCAGCACCAAACCCGATTCCCCCCTCAAACATTGTCTTTTCCTTTTTCCCTTTTTGGTGTTTATTGGATGAAGAAAAACTGTATTTTTCGTAATAGTCATAGTCTTCAAAATTGTATTCTATGTTTGCACCTGCGTAGGTGGTAAAACGGATATAACGTAAATCTCCCATATTATGAAGATAGGTTATACCACCTGAAAAATAAGTTTCTTTGTAATAACCACTGTCACGATCCGAAACGTAATCGAAAAAGTTGTTTTCTTCCGGATATTTTTTATCTCTGTAGTAAGGGAAAAGATTGATCTGAAAACCACAGGTGTTTTTAATCCATCTTCTGTAAGAGATTCCATGTCCTGTTATACCACCTGCTGCAATTCCTATATAATTTGGATAACGTGTCTTTGTTATATCAGAATAACTGCGATGTTCCGGGGCTGTTTTGGTTTCATCAGAAAAAGAAAGACTAAAGATAGCTGTTGCCAATATTAATAGCAGAATCTTCATAAATATAATCCTTTGGTGAATGTGGAAGGAAAAGATATTTATAAATAATATAATACATTTTTGGGCTGACACAAGAATTGAAGTGTGAAAAATGATTCTGTTTTTGTATAAATTGTAACAATCGTGAGTGGGGGAGCGGGGGTATCTGTTGGTATAAGATTTTGCGGGTTAGCGGGGGCACTATATGCATTTTTAGAATGTTTTTCATGCTCGTCGAGCATTATGATCTTTAGTAATGATATATTGCGCTCGGCGAACATGATGATTTTAATTCTTAATTCTTAATTATTTTACTTCTAAGAGTGGTAGTAAAAATTTAATTATACGGGCTTTCGCGCCCGAACGACGAGATACTTTTTCCAGGGCAAAAAAGTATCCAAAAATGCCCTGGGAGCGGCCATGTTTCGCTAATCACTTGCTAATAAAAATAGTAAGTAAAATTTTTGGGGTCTAAAAAGTACGCAGCTTTTAAACTCGCCCGCTCTGAAGATTGTTTTAAAACTCGTTTAATAAGTAAATGTAGATTGCGGGACTCGAACAGTAAAAGCTGCTTTTCTTACGTGCAGGTGCTGCTCAACACAATGGCCGCGGAGGGCCTGAATATTCTTAATCCACTAAAGTGGAAACAGTATGAAAATTATGTACCAAAGATTTACTGTGTTTTCTTATTTCACTAATACTTTTGTAAAACAGAGCTATTCACAGGTTTCCACACGTCACCAAACTTCAATCTAACAATGTTCTATTCCTGTTTTATATTTTTGATTTTTTCTTATTGTTATGTTTCGAGTTTCGGATTTCTGATTTCGAATTTTTACTAGCTACTCCGGGGGTTGTGTGCGCTCGGCGACCATGGTAATATATCCAAAATCCAAAGGGCGCATGCCTTACCAGATAATCAAAAAAAACTAAATCTGGATGAAAATGACGTAATGCAGTCATCCTTTTTGCCGAATTGGGATTCATTCTATATTCACTATCCACTACACACTTCCAACTGTTTTGGAAAACTACAAATACCAAAAAAAATAAAAAAAACTTGACAATGCCCCCCCCCCCCATACATATATTCACAAAAAATAACCGATTAAATTATCACAAACATCTGTTCATTGAAAAATGAGAGTTGACAATTCATTCTCAGGGAGGCATAACATGTACAGACGCAAAACAGCGACGTTTCTCATAACGCTATTGCTGACCCAGGCAACATTTTCGGAGATTTCAGTAAGAGTATTTTCCCGCGAAGAGGGGGTAGGGCACAATCAAATATCCCGCCCGCGTGTCTATATCGAAAATATCGGTACGGAACCGATATCAAATTTCTATTGCCATTACTACTTTACTGCAGAAAACGGAAAAACACCCGTTCTTGAAGACTATTATACTCCCAATTCATCAGTAAGTCTTATCGGGAGTGGAAATGATTATATCGTAAAATATGATTTTAACGGTACGACTCTAGAGCCTCAACAGATAGTTCCAAACCAGGACGGCAACAGTATTGGTATAAGATATCAAGACTGGAGCTCAATGGATAAATCAAACGATTTCTCATGTAACATGAGTGAACTTATAATACTGAACGGTAACATTTCGGTATTTCTTTCTGATGGGACTCAGATTTATGGAAATGAAATACCAGACCCGCAAAATCCTCCTCAACCGCCACCTGTCAGCAATAGATTAGGCAATTTTGCTGTTTATTCAAATGAATTCTCGGATATCCGCGACCGTGTTGAAATAAAAGGCGGCCATGTTGGTTCCGCTGTATACGCTGAAGCCGGGTGTGACGCGGTTCTAAGTGCAGGGATCTATTCCGGGAAAAACATTTTCCTTCGTGAAAGGGCT
>Ga0123335_1006878_pt1 | contig 12996 bp, 10 predicted proteins | sample BiotimSIPDNA_2_FD_89707 | JGI IMG/M metagenome (GOLD analysis project Ga0123335, IMG submission 89707) | Anaerobic biogas reactor microbial communites from Washington, USA - Biogas_R2 time_0 SIP DNA | ecosystem: Engineered > Bioreactor > Anaerobic > Unclassified | place: Washington, USA... | reverse complement strand
TGCCGGTAGAAAGTCTGCCATTCCCAAATACCTCTACAAGGCACTCTGTCGCAAGAACAAACAAACGGGTGAATACAGCTCCATCGCGTTCAAGATGGAGAACCGTACTACCGGTATCGATTATGGTAAAAGCGTAATATCGGTGGAGGAGGTGGAACAGTTGACCGGATTCACCTTCTTCAGCATGCTGCCAGCAACTACAGCCAACGTAGTGAAAAGACAAAAGAGCCTCTCAAACTGGAATTGATGAGATGCATGACATGTTTATGAAAAAAAGCGGTTGTCTACCTATTACAGAGACAACCGCTTTAACTGTTTCCAAAAAACTCATAGAAAAGCTCGCAAATCTTCCGGATCGATATTCATTGCGGTGATTACACCCTGTTCGTCGATCAGATAGTTCCTGTAACCTTTCCTGAAGCTGAAATTCCTGTAGAGTTCAGAACCTGTACCTTTGATTTCCCGGTAACAGGGAACATTCTCCAGGCGATCCATCGCCAGTGTCCGCTCCAACACATTCAGGTTCTCATCAAACGATACAGAAATGAATGTGACATCGATGTTGTTTCCTGAAAGGAAATTATAGAGCTGAACATTCGTTGCACGGGATTGGGCATCATAACTGGCCCAGAAATTCAGCACAACTTTTTTACCTTTTAATTCATTTAGCGCAAGGCTCCCTCCTTCCGAGTCCATTAAAACGATGTCAGGGATCATTTCTCCGGGATGATAACCTTTGGATGGCAGATCACTCTTTACAGATCCTGATGAGAGCGCAAGTGAAAGAATTGCTGCAAGGCAAAAGTTCACATACTTCATAAGAAAATAATTTGATTACTACTCAGATTAAGCTGTTGCTTCTCGCAGCATGCTAAACCCCTTGTCTACACCTACTTTTCACTAAAAGAAGGCTTATTTGGTCTGCAAAAGTAGTTTTCTTTTGCTTACCATTGCTTTTTTTACCCAAAAAGAAACCTTACAAATGTTAATATAATTACTTAATATCTCATTTAGTGCTGATTATCTTTCCATTACGGAAAAGTAGGTTTCAACGGCGTCGAGGGAACTATCCTTAAGGATGACTTTTTTGTCGCTGTCCAACAGGTAGATGGTAGGGATGGCCTTGATGTCATAAAGCCTGTTTCGTGTGATTGCCATTCCTGGATCGTAACCATGCAACCATTGTTGCGGCAACAATGGCAAATGAGCTACCCACTCCTCCAGTTCACTGTCGGGGTAGATGGTTAGAATGGTAAGCATGTTCCGTGTGGGACTGTTCATTGAGATGGCTCTTTTTATGACAGGTGAATCATCAAGGAATTGGATGGTTGTTTCACAGGTGTGGCAACCTGGATTTGAGAAGAGTAACAGCAGGTATTGGCTATTGATATCCCATAGTTTTCGGGTTTCACCCGTTGGGAGAATAAATGTGAAGTTGTTGGCCTTATCACCCACTTTGTTTAGTTGTGTCATCTCAAGCTGGAGAAGGTAACGTGAGCGGTCAACCTCACCTAGCAGAACGGATCTGCTGATCTCTTTCAACACGGGAATATATAGCTCTTCGTTGCGAAACGGAGAATTGGGATCATAGAAATACTTCTCCATCAATGATACAAAATAACCGTACATGGTGCTGTTGGCCTGAGCCCTATGCAGTGTATTGATCAGTGATCCAACGGGGTCACCTTCAGGCATTAAGCCAAGGATGTGGATGTAATCCACAAAAGCCTGTTCGGTGATTGCAGGTTTACGCGTGAGGGTACTATCGCTAAAATCGAACCGGTCCCAGTAATGAGTTATCAGAAACGCTCTTCGTTCTTCAGGATCAACAAGCGTTTCAGGTAGTTGTGGCAATACAAAGGTATCGGGTACAATTGTTTCCTGCACAAAAACCTGTTGTGGCTCCAATCCGCTCTTTTTGCTCGATGAACATGCAAGGAGAGCAAGGAAGGCAATACTGGTACAAAATGCGATGCAAGTAAGGTTTTTCATTTTACATGATGCAATGGTTACGGGAGTAAAGGTAATAAAAAAGAGATACGGGTGGATGAATGAAGCATGCCTCAATTGAGTAAACCAATAATTTTCGTATATTTGTAATTCATACTTCGTCCGATTCAGACATGGATAATTACATCGTTTCAGCCAGAAAGTACAGGCCCTCCACATTCCGGAGCGTAGTGGGTCAGCATGCACTCACCACTACACTTAGAAATGCCATTGCAGGCAACAAGCTGGCACATGCCTACCTCTTCAGTGGTCCCAGGGGTGTGGGCAAGACCACTTGCGCCCGCATCTTTGCCAAGACGATCAACTGCCTGAACCCAACAGCAGAACACGAAGCCTGCAACGCTTGTGAATCGTGCGTAGCCTTCAACGAGCAGCGCTCCTACAACATACACGAACTGGATGCTGCCTCCAACAACGGTGTGGAAGACATCCGCTTGCTGATTGACCAGGTGCGCATCCCTCCCCAGATTGGACGGTACAAGGTATACATCATCGATGAGGTGCACATGCTCTCCGCTTCAGCTTTCAACTCTTTCCTCAAAACGTTGGAAGAACCACCGGCGCATGCCATCTTTATTCTGGCCACCACGGAGAAACACAAGATCATACCAACCATCCTCTCCCGCTGCCAGGTCTATGACTTCAACCGCATCAGCATCGGGGATATCGTCGATCATTTGCAACATGTGGCAACACAGGAAAATGTATCCGCAGAGGCAGAAGCACTTAACATCATCGCTCAGAAGGCAGACGGGGGAATGCGTGATGCGCTCTCAATCTTCGATCAGACGGTGAGCTACACGGGCGGAAAAATCACCTACAAATCGGTGATTGAAAATCTGAACGTGTTGGATTACGAATATTACTTCAATCTTACGGATGCAATCCTTGAAGGGAACGTATCTAACGCTCTTCTTATATTGAACGATATTCTCAATAGGGGTTTTGAAGGGCAGTACATCATCAGCGGCATTGCCTCACATTTCCGTGATCTTCTGGTTAGCAGGGATCCTGTAACGGCAGAGTTGTTCCAGGTGGGTGCTTCTATCCGCGATCGTTATACCGGGATGGCAAAAAGATGCAATAACGCATTTCTCTATGAAGCAATAGCTATTGCCAACGATTGTGACCTCAACTACCGTATCAGCAAAAACAAGCGTTTGATGTTGGAGCTGATGCTGATCAAGTTGTGCCAGCTCAATGAAAAAGGCACGGTGGCGAAGGACGAAAAAAAAAAGAGTCTGAAACCGATTGAGACAGGACTCAAAAGCAGCAACAACCAAGAAGAAACAAAAGCAACAAGCAAACCTGTCAACGAGTCAACAGAGCATATCACCACAGCAGAGAAACAACAAGAGGCAATAGAGCACACCTCTCAACGGTCGGAAGTGGCTGATTCAGAAGGTGAGTCCTATGCTCCTGCCCCCCCTCCCGGAAAGAGTAGTACACAGAAAAAAAAATACACCTCGGTATACGGTATGGGTGTATCACTCAGTTCACTCTCCGAAAATAAAGTGAATGAACCCGAATCAACCGGTGAGGTGAAAGAGGTCTCCGGATCGCGTCAATTCAGCGAGGAGGAACTGTTGGCAGCCTGGAAAGAATTTGCAGAGCAGCTCACTGAAGAAAAATTGTTGAAAAACACCATGACACTTTATCTGCCACGATTGATCGGCGAAGAGCTCTTCGAGGTGGAAGTAAACACGGAGTTGAACAGTCAATATCTCAATGACTACAGCTACTCCATTCTCTCTTTTCTACGTGAGAAGTTAGACAATGGAGAGATCACCATGTCAATCAGGATTGCAGAGGGGAATGCCATCCGCAAGGCACTCACCTCGCGTGAAATCTTTGAAGAGATGACAAAACAGAACTCTTCTCTCCAAAAACTTTCTGATGAGTTTGGACTCGAACTGAGTTAAATTGTTTTCTATCGGGTGTGACTACACCCAAACCTCACTATTACATTGATCATTTACCCCTTGCGAATCACATTTCAAGTCTTAATCATTCTGTCTCTCATAAATGCCTGTAGCGGGGCAGTGAAAAAAGAGCCAACACAGGCAGCTGAACAGCAAACATCAGCGGTTGAGACAACACTTCATTCGGCAGACACCATCGTCGATGCCAATTACAGTTTTGAAGAAGCCATCGCGGGAACAATGGCACCCGACAAGATCATTGATCAACTGGAATTGCTGGAAGTCCACTATCTCTCTGTGGATGGAGCGATCCATAGGGGGCAGATCCTGTGCAACAGGAAAATCTCAGCCGATATAAGGGATCTGTTCACCTTTATGCTGAATGAAGGTTTTGTTATTGAGAAGGCTATTCCGGTGGTGAGGTACAACTGGAGTGACAGCCTATCGATGGCAGACAACAACAGTTACAGTTTTTGCTACCGTAACATCACCTATTCAAAGCATGCGCATGGCATGGCAATTGATATCAATCCACGTTTCAATCCCTTACGCTGGAAAAGGGGAGATCGTCCCAACGAACCTTTGGGGGCACTCTCGGACACCACCATCAACGGCACACTCTTCCCTAGTCATCCAGTTGTGAAGGCTTTTACCGAGAGAGGCTTCCGCTGGGGTCACAACTTCTCGAAATATTACGATGATCATCACTTCGAAAAGCGATAAACGCTAATAACCAACCCAGGATCCTCTGTCGAGACTGCGGTAACTGATGGCTTCCGCCAGGTGCCCTGACCTGACCGACTCACTGCCCGCCAGATCGGCAATGGTCCGTGCCACTTTCAGAATGCGACTGTAGGCGCGAGCTGAAAGTGACAATTGCTCCATGGCCACCTTCAACAGTCTCAGTCCCGTTTCATCCGGTTGTGCATATCGATGAAGCATCTTGTTACTCATCTGGGCATTGCAATACAACCCATTACTATTTTTAAAGCGTTCTCGTTGTATCTCACGGCCCCGTATTACTCTCTGGCGAATTGTCTCACTCTTCTCGGCCTCTCCGGTAGCAGCCATTTTCTCGAATGGTACCGGCACAATCTCAATCTGCATGTCGATACGGTCGAGCAAGGGTCCCGAAATCCTGTTGAGGTAACGTTGTATGGTACCGGGATTGCACACACACTCCTTTTCAGGATGATTGTGATAACCACATGGGCAGGGGTTCATAGCTGCCACTAGCATGAAGTTGGCCGGATACTCCACACATGAACGGGCTCGTGAAATGATTATATTGCGATCCTCCAACGGTTGACGCATGACCTCCAGCACGTTACGGTTAAACTCGGGTAGTTCATCCAGAAAAAGTACGCCGTTGTGGGCCAGACTGATCTCTCCCGGTTGTGGCCAGGAACCACCTCCCACCATCGCCACATCGGATATAGTGTGATGTGGGGAGCGAAAAGGGCGTCGGGCCATCAGCGCCAGGTGTTGTCCCATTTTACCGGCCACGCTGTGTATCTTGGTTGTTTCTAGTGCCTCCTCCAGGACGAAAGGAGGCAGAATGGAGGGTAGCCTGCGGGCCATCATAGATTTACCTGAGCCGGGGGGACCTATCATGATCAGGTTGTGCCCACCAGTTGCAGCCACTTCCAAAGCTCGTTTCACACTCTCCTGACCTTTCACGTCAGAGAAATCATACTCAAAGGAGAGTCGTTCTTCCAGAAACAGATGCTCCAGGTCAACCTTGACAGGTTGCATACTGCTCTCATCGCTGAAGAATGATACCACTTGAAGAATGTTCTCCATTCCGTAAACAGATATACCCTCTACTACGGCAGCTTCTTTGGCATTGGATGCCGGAAGTATCAGATTGCTGTAACCCTGCTCTTTTGCCATCACGGCTATGGAGAGGGCTCCTTTCAGGGGGAGGATGTTCCCGTCGAGTGACAACTCGCCCATCATCAATGAATCTGCGAGGCGATTGGTACTGATCGCACCGGAAGCAGCAAGCACTCCCACGGCCAGGGGAAGGTCGTATGCCGACCCCTCCTTGCGGATATCGGCCGGCGACATGTTTATGACTACTTGTTGACGGGGAAAACGAAGGCCATTCACCTCCAGTGCAGATACAATTCTTTCGTGGCTCTCCTTGACCGATGCATCGGGCAGTCCCACCAGGAAAAAGCGGATGCCGCGTGAGACATTCACCTCGATGGTGATGAGTGTGGCGTGAATACCTTGTACAGCTGCTCCAAAAACCTTGACCAGCATGTAACCCTCTTTTGAATGAAACTTAATCTTCGGAAGCTTCCGCGATTACTTCCGCAATACCATGAGCAGGGATGTTACGCGCATTGATAAACCCGTCGGGGGCAATCAGAATGTTATAAGGTATGTACTGCACGTTGTAACTTTCCACAATCTCTGCTCCCCATCCTTTCTTCTCGGGAATGGAAATCCAGGGAAGAGAGTCACTCTCGCTGTAACCCACCGGATAAACATCGGAATCGATGTAGATGGTGACAAATGCCACCTCTTCCTCATCCATCTGCTCATACTCCTCTTTCAATTGTCGTATCGTCTCACGGGAATCATCCCCGGCAGTAGAGACAAATGACAACAACAGATACTTCCCTCTGAAATCGTTCGAGCGGATCTCCTCACCATCCTCATCTTTCAGCGTGAAGAAGGGCATCCTGGCCCCTTCAGCCGAACGATTTATCATTTCCGAATAAGCTTTAAGTGTCATGGCCAGCTCGCTCTCCATGATTTCGCCCTGCATGTAACCCAGCACACGTTCAAGAACCGTAGGATTGTCACTCTGAACAAAGAAACTGTTGATCAGTATGAGGCTTGACATTTTTGCCGGATTCTCCTTGATGGTCTCTTCTGCCCTCAATGTCAACTCATGATTGAGTACATTCAGTTTCAACAGCTCTTCCTGCCGGGAACGTGAATGGCTGTTACCTGAATCGAGTTCACTGCTTAACCTTAGATTTGCTAGCAGCAACTCTCGTTGTTTGAGCAGATCCTCATTTTCTGATTTGAATAGGGTAAGCGCATCGTTCACTTCGTTGCCCACTACTTTGATCATATCAGGCGATTGTGCATCACCGTTCACCGTGATATGGTCATTGCGATCGGCAAATACGACAACAGCACTTTCATATTGATCGAGATAGAGTGAGTAAGCGGTAAGGGTATCGGGATTGACCACATAACTAAAACGTCCTTTACCGTCAATGGGAATGGTATCTATCACAAGTGAATCGGATGAAAGGTAAGTGGCAAGAATGTAGGTTGAGTCCAGATGCCCAATTTTACCCTTGATAAAGGTTCCCTCACGGCTGCCGCATGAGAGCGCCATCCACAAGGTAACAAGAAAAAAGAGTATGCCTGAACTTTTTGCCATAGATAACCACAGTTTTTCCGAACTGTTATTCCAATAAGATATGCTTTGAGACGTAGCAACAGCCTAATCTTCCAATTAGACAAAGGTAGTGTATATTTTTAAATATTCAAACATTTTCACATTTATTTTGTTTTATTTTTTATCTCAACCCCGAATCCTCCAAAGTACCATCAGAATATGGATGAAATTCATTAGATTTGCATCACCAAATTGCTGTCAGCCTATGTATTTTTCTATTGTGATCCCCCTTTACAATCGTCCTGATGAATTGGATGAGTTGTTGGAAAGTCTCTGCAAACAGAATTATGATTCGTTTGAAGTGATTGTAGCAGAAGATGGCTCAACACTAAAAGGAGACCAGGTGGTACAGAAATATGCAGATCGGCTCAATATCAACTACTTTGAGAAGAACAACAGCGGACCCGGTCTTACGCGCAATGCCGGAGCAGCCATTGCCAAGGGCGATTATCTCATTTTTTTCGATTCCGACTGCATCATACCTCCACACTATTTAAGTACGGTTTTTGCATATCTTGAAACAAGTCAAACAGACGCGTTCGGCGGTCCTGATGCAGCCCTCCCAACTTTCAGCCCAATACAGAAAGCAATCAACTATGCAATGACCTCTTTTTTTACCACGGGAGGCATTCGTGGCGGTAAGCGATCAATGGAAAAATTCCACCCGCGAAGCTTTAACCTTGGGGTATCGAGAGATGTATTCAACCAATTAGGAGGGTATGGCGCCATGCGTTTTGGGGAAGATATCGATTTCAGTCTGCGACTCATAGAAGCAGGGTTTCATACCGCTCTCATCAGGGAGGCCTACGTCTATCACAAGCGGCGTTCCACATTCCGCCAGTTCTTCAAGCAAGTCTACAACTCAGGCATTGCCAGGATAAACCTCCATCTGCTTCATCCCGGCTCCCTCAGGCTGGTACACATGCTTCCCGCCCTCTTTGTCACCGGTATGGCGTTGATCCTGATTGCCACTTTCCTGCTACCGGTACTCATCTTGTTTCCGCTGTTCTACTGCCTGATGGTTTTCATCGATTCAGCACGCGCCAACCGTTCGGCAAAGGTGGCACTCTACAGCATCGCTGCCGCCTGGATACAACTCACCGGCTACGGCAGCGGTTTTCTTGTCGCAGTATGGAAACGCTTGATCCTGAAAAGAGGTGAATTCAGGGCGTTTGAAAAGAAATTTTACAATTAGTCCTTCTGACCGTAAGCAAGGTCACCCGCATCACCGATACCCGGCACGATGTAGGAAGAGTCATTCAGTTCGGGGTCTATGGCTGCAGCCCAGATGGTTGTTTTATTTTCAGGGAAATTCTTGATGCAATAGTCTATGGCCTGTTGACTGGCAATGATAGTGGCAATATGAATGTGCGAGGGATTTCCCTTGGTGAGCAATGCCCGATAGGTTAACTCCATGCTGCCCCCCGTGGCCAACATCGGGTCGGTAAGGATGAGCGTCTTTCCCTCAATCGAGGGCGAGGCAATATACTCAATATGGATGTCAAAGGTCTTGTGACCTGTCTCCTTGTATTTCCGGTATGCCGACACGAAAGCATTCTCCGCTCCATCGAAATAGTTGAGTACTCCGTGATGGTAAGGAAGTCCCGCACGCAATATGGTGGCGATTACAACCTTCTCATCCGGCACACTCACCTCCGCCACATCGAGCGGTGTCTTTACCTGAATGGTTTTGTAACGAAGCTCCTTGCTGATCTCGTAGGCCATGATCTCACCCAGCCGTTCAATGTTGCGGCGGAAGCGAAGCCTGTCGTTCTGGATGGTGACATCCCTTATCTCACGAACAAATGAATTAAGTAAGGAGTTGGTTTCCGAAAAATTGGTTACTTTCATGCTAGCAGTTCTATTGTGATCAATGATTTTTCGGAAAACAAAGGTAGTGATTTTCGGCTCTATGGTAAACAAATATCCGTTTTTTTTGTTGAAATAGAAGTTTTTCTGCGAAAAAACAGATAATTAAAGAAAATTTTCTTTAATTCCTTTCCTGTTTCAGGTAAAAGCACTATATTTGTATCGTTGTTTTAAGGTTCATCAAAATTGAGTTTATTTCAAACATACATAACAACCCAAAATTTATCAAGATGGCAAATTTAGATTTAAGCAAGTATGGCATTGCGGGAGATTTCGAAATCCTTCACAATCCTTCCTACGAGACACTTTTCCAGGATGAGATGAATCCTGCTAACGAAGGTTTCGAAAAAGCCAAACTTACCAAAACAGGCGCTACGGCAGTTTATACCGGAAAGTTTACCGGTCGTTCACCCAAAGATAAGTTCATTGTTGAAGATGATGTAACAAGAGACACCCTCTGGTGGGATGGTACAATCAACCGTCCCTGCACCACAGATGCATTCAACTATTGCAAGGGTCTTGTCACCAATCAACTTAGCAAAGCTAACAAATTATACGTGGTAGACACTTTTTGTGGCACCAACGAAGATACCCGCATGAAAGTGCGTTTTGTGATGGAAGTAGCATGGCAGGCACACTTTGTGACCAACATGTTCATCCGCCCCTCACACTACGAACTGGCCAACTACGGTGAACCCGATTTCGTATGTCTGAACGGCTCCAAGGTTGTCAACGACAAGTGGCAGGAGCAGGGACTCAACTCCGAGAACTTCACTCTGTTCGATCTGACCCAGCGCATGCAGGTGATCGGTGGTACCTGGTACGGTGGTGAGATGAAGAAGGGTATCTTTGCCCTGATGAACTACTACCTGCCACTGCGCGGTGTGGCCTCCATGCACTGCTCTGCCAATGTGGGCAAGGATGGTGATGTGGCCATCTTCTTCGGTCTGTCCGGAACCGGCAAGACCACTCTTTCTGCCGACCCGAAACGTTTCCTGATCGGTGACGACGAGCACGGCTGGGACGACAACGGTGTCTTCAACTACGAAGGTGGTTGCTATGCCAAGACCGTAAACCTGAGTGAAGCCAACGAACCCGACATCTGGAGGGCTATCCGTCGCGACGCACTCCTGGAGAACGTTGCAGTGGATGATGAAGGCAACATCGACTTTGCCGACATCTCAGCAACCGAAAACACACGTGTATCTTATCCGATCCACCATATCAGCAAGATCGTTCTTCCCTCACGTGCAGGTCACGCCAAGAAGATCATCTACCTTTCTGCCGATGCTTTCGGTGTACTGCCTCCGGTTTCCATTCTGGACGACAACCAGGCACAGTACCATTTCCTCTGCGGATTCACCTCCAAGCTGGCAGGTACCGAGAGAGGTATCACCGAGCCGCAACCCTCATTCTCTCCCGCCTTTGGTGAAGCGTTCCTGACACTCCACCCCACAATGTATGCACAGCGTCTGGTAGAGAAAATGAACCAGCACGGCGCCAAGGCTTACCTGGTGAACACCGGCTGGAACGGTACCGGCAAGCGTATCTCGCTGAAGGACACCCGCGCCATCATCGATGCCATCATCGACGGCACCATCGAGGAAGCGGAAACCATTCACGTGCCAATCATGAACCTGACCGCTCCGGCAAAGCTGAACGGAGTATCCGACATCCTGGATCCCCGCAACACTTACGCCGACAAAAGCGAATGGGAAGCCAAAGCCAAGAAACTGGCCGGTATGTACATCGAGAACTTCAAGCAGTACTGTGACAACGACGCAGCCATTGCATTGATCCCCTCTGGACCGCAGGTTGACTAAGCAGTAGAATCATTCTGATTCCTATTATATGTAGAGAGACCCTCCTTTCAGGAGGGTCTCTCTTTTATCTATTGATCCTAACGAGCACTTGTCAGTAGGAATCTCTAATATCAGTTGCAAGCTCCCCATGTTGGGTGACATCCAGTCCCCTCTCCTCCTGCAACTCGGTCACACGCATCGGCAAGATAAGATTGGTGACCTTATAGAGCAGGTAGGAACCACCAAAGGTGAAAAGGCTCACGATCACCAATGCCAGCAAATGATAGAGCAATAAAGTGGCATCACCATAAATCGCTCCCGACTGCTCTGCAAACACCGCCGTAAGGATCATCCCGACAATACCTCCCAGACCATGACAGGGAAACACATCCAGTGTATCATCTATACTGGTGCGCGATTTCAGCCTTACTGCAAAATAACTGACCATGGAGGCTGAGAAACCGATGAAGATGCTCTGGCCCGCATTGACAAACCCGGCAGCGGGGGTGATTGCCACCAACCCTACCACTGCGGCAATCGCAGCTCCCACCACGGAACGCTTCTTACCCCGAGCACCGTCCATCAACAACCAGGCAACCATGGCAGTTGCAGATGCAAGATTGGTGTTGAGGAATGCGGACACCGCCAGCCTGTCGGCAGCCAATGCCGATCCGGCATTGAAGCCAAACCACCCAAACCACAACAATCCTGCACCAAGAAGGATATAGGGAATATTGGTCGGATTGCCTTCCCCTTCGTTCTTCCGTTTGCCCAGGAACATCGCACCAGCCAATGCAGCAAATCCGGCAGAGATGTGCACTACCGTGCCACCGGCAAAGTCAAGCACCCCCCATTTCCGTAGGAAACCTTCGGGATGCCAGGTCCAATGCGCCAGTGGGGCATAGATAAACAGTGAAAAAAGAATTACGAACAGCAACAGCGATGAAAAACGTATTCTTTCAGCGATGCCACCGGTAATGAGTGCCGGCGTGATGATCGCAAACTTCAACTGAAAAACTGCATAGAGTGCAAATGGAATGGTTGCAGCAAAGGCAGGATTGGGATCGAAGCCCACATTCTTAAACATCAGGAATGTGAGCGGATTCCCGATCAATCCATTGAAACTGTCCCCAAATGCCAGACTGAAACCTACCACAAACCAGACAATCGAGATAATTCCCAACAAAATGAAACTCTGTATCATTGTGGATACCAAGTTCTTGTATCGAACCATACCCCCATAGAAAAAAGCAAGTCCGGGAGTCATCAGGAAGACCAGGGCAGATGCGACCAACATCCAAGCCGTATCTGCGGCATTGATCTCCGATACCGCTCCGCCAGGAGTTGTATAATCTACTGGATTCAATGCCAAGACAGCCACCAAAGCGACCAACACAAACGGTACAATATACCTTCTTTTAGAATTCTTCTCATTCATCGGCTAAGATTGTTTCATTGTAATATTTTCAGATAACCGATGCAAAAATATGATATTTATTTTTATTTCGCAACTTTTGTTCCTTTTTATTCGTTTTATTCCTTTTCTAATTACTTTTTTATTCTTTATTAGACCTTTTAGTGTCTTTATGTTTATACAACTCCCCGTTCAGAGACTCATTCCTACTCAGCTCTGAGATACAGCCCAGGATGGTGCGGGGCATAAAAAAGTCCCGCCGAAAAGCGGGACACTATGATGTTGTAAACAGAGAAGCTGTTATTTCAGGATCTGCAACTCCACTTTGCGGAAATCGATGGGATGACTCTCGCTCTGCAGGGAGATGGTTCCCTTATGCAACATCTTGTCGCCCCCGTTGAGATCGATTAGACGGGCATAGGTGGCATCCCGCTCATCCAGCTGCGGCTGGTTGTATTGCAACACGGTATCACCGTTCACCACATGGTAAAGCACCTCATTGCCCCTCACCTCCAGTTCAGCCGTTACCCACTCTTCTCCAAAAAAGAAGCC
>Ga0123335_1006872_pt1 | contig 12999 bp, 8 predicted proteins | sample BiotimSIPDNA_2_FD_89707 | JGI IMG/M metagenome (GOLD analysis project Ga0123335, IMG submission 89707) | Anaerobic biogas reactor microbial communites from Washington, USA - Biogas_R2 time_0 SIP DNA | ecosystem: Engineered > Bioreactor > Anaerobic > Unclassified | place: Washington, USA... | reverse complement strand
CTCATTGCTTTTTCTAATGGGCAGGTGTTATGCCATGAGAATGGCAGATGTGTGTGATGATGATGGGGTATCAGGCGAAAGCCTGAGGAAGAGAGGAACCGCAAGGTTCCTCTCTTTTTTTTAAAAAAAAATAAACACCTGCTCACTAATTTTTTTTAACTGCCAGACCTGCTTTATTTATTATGCTATAATCTGATAACAAAGTTTTTATTTCACGAATCTCTTCCATCTGGCCTGCAATTTATTTAACTAATTGTCTCCATTTTCGAGTTAAATTTAAAAACATTACCTTTAAACACAAACCGCTTTTACATTTATAATGCATCCTGAAAAAAAAATAAACAGAAAAAATAAATTTAATTAAAAATTTTTTTTAAATAACTATTATTTTGCGTAATTCAGAATACACCTGTTCCACTTTTCTAGAATACAGTACAAAAAACACGCTTGCTTATCTAGTAAAAACTGGTGTTATGGCTGAAACAAAGCAACTTACGATTTTTTTTCGATACTACTTTTAACTGTTTTATGAACTAAACTGGCAAGGTCTGCTTTTTTCATATCAGGAGTGATATCTATCGGGTCAAAAATTTCCAGATATGCCGTTCCAGGTCTGATTCGGAATGACTTTTTAGGTAAAATTCTACCGGTATTACGGATTGCTACAGGTACGACCTGAACACCCGCCTCGAGCGCCAAAGTAAAACTGGCTCTTTTAAACTCACCTACCATACCATCTACACTACGCGTTCCCTCAGGAAACAGAATCAATGAAATATGTTCTTTTTTGAGATGTTTAATTGCACGAGTAAAAGATTCCCTGGCTTTTCTCGCATTTGTCCTATCTATACAGATGTGCCCCATTGCAGCTATTCCCCAGCCAAAAAAGGGTATCATGAACAGCTCTTTTTTTGCTATAAAACTTATTTGATATTGCAGACCCGAAAAAAGAACAGGTATATCAAGATTGCTGGAGTGATTAGCTATAAAAACATATCTCTTACCTTTCTCCAGTTTTTCTACACCTTTTACAATTACTTTCACCCCACCAGCCATAAGCAGGTGTTTATTCCATAAACGTCCGAGTGACCTGGCGATTTTACGGGAAAACAGACTCAGAACGATACACCCGATTCCATAAAAAACAGTACTGAACAGACCCCAAAGAATGAATAGTGAAATTCTTATTTGATTAAATATTTTATTCAAGTAGAGGTTTTTGCAATCCACACATTTTCCTTTCCAACTTTTGTGCGTAATTCTTTGAGAATCGGAATATCCGGTTGGATTTTTAATTTTGTGGCACGGATTTTATATTCATTATTTTCACCTGTTAACACATGTACAATCAGATTACAATCACCTTTTGAACTGCTGCACTGCTTATGGATATCCTGTATGAACTCTTTTTCCAAACCTTTTGTTTTTAATCGTATATGTACACTTTTTGCCAGTTTTTCCCGTGATTCGGAAAGTGGAATACAATTATCGACTCTGAGTTTGGGTTTATTTTCTCCATCCCGTTTACTAATTTGCCCATGCACCAGAACCATTGCATCCACAGCCATCAAATGATGAAACTTTTCGTATGCATCACCAAAAACAAGGAGTTCTATCAATCCATCAAAATCCTCCAGCTCAAGAAATGCCATTGCTCTTCCATCTCTTTGAGTATGAGTTTTGAGGCTTGTAATAAGACCACCCACAGTTGCAGACATCCCATCTTTAACTGCCTCAAGATTTTCCGGTTTCAGCGAAACAGAAGCGAACCCCTTGATTTCATCATGAAACCTGTCAAGAGGATGACCACTGACATAAAAATTCAGAATCTCTTTTTCTCGTTGCAAAAGTTGATTGTATGGCCAGGGCGATATATCGGGAAGAGGCGGTTCAGGAATAGCCTGATTGTCTTCTGATGAAGCGTTAAGGAGATTTTCAAACAGATTTACCTGTCCACTGTTACGCTCTTTTTGAAAGCTGTTTCCATATTCAATCGCCTTATCGATACTTTCGAATAATTGGGCTCGCGTCCCCTTAAGAGAATCGAGAGCACCAGCACAAACCAGTGATTCGAGACATTTTTTGTTCATATGTCTTAGGTCAACCGATTTACACAGATCAAAAATTGAGTTGAATGTTTTTTTTGAACTGCGCGCATCAAGAACCGCATCAGCCCCTTTTCCCACATTCTTGATAGCCCCCATTCCTAAACGGATATTCTCTTCGTCAATACTACACTCAATTTCACTGCGATTTATATCAGGAGGTAAAATTGTTATCCCCATCCGTTCAGCTTCATTTTTCATATTAAGAAATCCATCCTGATTTCCTATCCATGATGTAAGGTTAGCGGTCATATATTCAAGCGGGTAATGAGCCTTAAGATAAGCTGCCTGATACGAAACATGAGCGTAAACAGTAGCATGAGCCTTATTGAACCCATACTCCGCAAATTTTGCCATGAGATCAAAGACATCACGTGCAATTTTTTTGTCAATTCCCTTGTTTATAGCTCCTTCAATAAACTTCTTACCCATTTCCTCCATTACGTCTATTTTCTTTTTACCCATTGCTTTGCGCAGTATATCAGCCTGACCCAGCGTAAACCCACCCATCATCTGGGCAATGCGCATAACCTGTTCCTGATAAATAATAACCCCGTTTGTCACCTCAAGAACATCTTTGAGCATAGGATGAAGATATACGATTTTCTCTTTTCCATGCTTACGACGAATATAAGTATCGATATTGTCCATAGGTCCCGGACGATACAGCGCAGCCATAGCAATCAGGTCTTCAATCATTGTTGGTTTCAATTTACGAAGATAATCCTGCATTCCCTGCGATTCGAACTGGAAAACTCCTGTTGTCTCTCCTCTTCCAAATAACTCATACGTCTTTTCATCACCATCAGGCAACTTCCATAAATCGATTTCCCTGCCATGATACTTCTTTATTAAACGAAGTGCCTCCTGTAAAACGGTAAGAGTCCTGAGCCCCAGGAAATCCATCTTTATAAGCCCGACTTTTTCAACATAGTTCATGTCAAACTGCGTCATCACGATCCCGGAACCGGGCTGTTTAAAAAGCGGCGCCCAGTTAACAACATCACCAGGTGCAATAATTACACCCCCGGCATGCATTCCAGCCTGCCTTGCGAGCCCCTCAAGAACTTTTGCATGCTGAAAGAGTTCCTTGAATTGAGGATTCCCATCTATTGTACGTACAAGTTCACCATTTGCCTTGATTGACTTTTCAAGATTCTTTTCGCTAACCATTGCAGACAAACGGTTAGCTTCTGCGACACTGACTCCCATAGCCCGTGCGACATCCTTGATAACCATCTTTGCTTTCATACGGCCAAAGTTTATGATCTGACAAACTGCATCCCGGCCATATTTTTCTATTACATAATCAATAACCTTATACCTGTCACGATCTGCAAAGTCAATATCGGCATCAGGCATTGATACCCGTTCGGGATTAAGAAATCTTTCAAAGATCAAATCAAACTTGATCGGATCAACACTTGTTATCCCAATTGCATACGCAACCAGACTTCCTGCAGCAGACCCCCTGCAGCCAACCATGACACCCATCTGTTTTGCGGCCAGTACAAAATCCCTGACAATAAGGAAATAACCCGAAAAACCCATTGAACAGATTATTTTCAGTTCATATTCCATTCTTTCATTAATATCGGGTTTAATATCGCCATACTTTTCCTTTACACCCATTCTGGCCAGCGCACCCAAATACTCATCAGGATCAGAAAAACCATCAGGTACTTCGGGAACAGGAAGCTGTGGTTTCATTTTTACATTTACATTACATCGTTGGGCAATTTCAACCGTATTAGTCATCGCTTCCGGTATGTCGGGAAAAAGTTCAGCCATTTCCTGAGGGGATTTAAAATAGAGCTGATCCGAAGAGAACCTGAAACGCCCCGAATCATTCATTGTTGTCTGGGTTTGTATACAGAGAAGTACTTCATGCGATTGTGAATCTTCCCTGTTAAGATAATGGGCATCATTTGCAACTATAAACGGAATACCCATCTCTTTGCCAAGATCAATCATTGCTTTGAAAGCAACCTTTTCTTCATTTATCCCATGGTCTTGAAGTTCGTAATAGAAATTCCCTTCACCAAATATCGATAAGTAGTCTTCAGTAATCGATTTTGCGAGTTCGATGTTTCCGTTAAGCAAAGCTCTTGGAACAGCTCCGGCAACGCACGCTGTGGTGGCGATAAGACCTTTTGAGTATTCCCTGAGTACCTCGATGTCTATTCGCGGTTTATAGTAAAACCCGTCAATGTAACCAATCGCACTCAATCTCATCAGGTTTTTCCAGCCAACATTATCTTTTGCAAGTAAAACAAGATGATTATATGATCGTTCATCTTTGTTCGAGGATTTGTCAAATCTGGAATTGGGAGCGATATATGCCTCAAACCCCAATACGGGTTTGATACCTGATGCCATGCAGGTTTCGTAAAACTCAACTGCCCCGAATAAGCCACCATGATCAGTTATTGCCAGTGCCGGCATTTCGAATTGAGAAGCTTTTGAGACCAGATCTTTTATTCTTATCGCACCATCAAGAAAACTGTACTCTGTATGATTGTGAAGATGTACAAAATTTGCACTCATTTGGGCAAAACCCCGATTTTCCTGATTTTTTTGATATAGAACTGACGTTTTGAGCGTGTTTTCTGAACTATACCCTCAAGAATCGGATCTATTCCTTTCTGACAATCCACCGGAATAACCGTATATACTGCTTCCTTCACATAAGGACTGCCTTCATAATCAAAAATCAGCGGCTGACCTGTAAGAATCGCATAATCAACAACATGAATTATTTCACTCAAGTCAAGTTCTTTCAGTTCAGCTCCATATTTTGTTCCTCTCATTCCTGCCGTATCTTTTACTTCATCAGCAGCAGTATCAGTAAGTGGAACCCATTTCTTTTCCTCTGCATTTTCAATTTCACTCTGCCCATCACTGTACAGATCCAGTTCCTGGCCGGGCATACGGTAATCAAACCCCAGTGTTTTAAGTATCTCTTTTACAAAATCCTCGTTACCCTTTTTTATGCGAAAGACTTTGTGGGCTGATACTGGTTCAATAAGATTTACAAGCGGCTCGTACGAACAGATCTGCTCTGTAACCTTTTTATCATTGGAAACAAGAAACGACTGCTCAGAAATAAACAATCTATAAATCTCACGAATCCACTCGCGGACTGTTTCTACTACATTCGCAGGCGCACTCCATTGTTCAAGCCATTCCAGAACCATGTCACCGGAAACCCCGGCACTTATAGAATCACTTAAAACTGCTTTTTCAATTTTGCCTTTGTACACCTTGTCTAGAACTGTCAACTTTGCAATTCTTGAAAACCGGTAGATCTGTTCGGTATCTATCTCCTGAGGAAACAGTGCAGAAAAATCGGGAAGTATAATAACTTTACTTTCCTGAGTCAGATCTTTTTGTTCAAGTCTTTTTATTGGATAAAACAGCAGATCATCACCTTTTCGTTTGATTTCAAGAAAACCTGCAAAACGCAATGCACGAAGAGTCAGATGAACTGAAGAACGATCCTGAAGCGGAAATACAGAGCTGGATATCATTTTATCTCCGCTTGCACATAACAATTCTTCAAGAAGTGAACGATCCCAACCTCCTGTAAACTTAAATACAAATTCCGAAAAATCTTCAAAACGCTGATGCACGGGTAAGGCTAGCCATTTATTGAACCGGGAGAAGTTCACATAAAAATCACATTCTGAATTGTATAGCATTTCCTTTTCGATACAATAGCCTATGACCATTTTCGGGATATAATCAGTTTTTTCACTTTTTGGTGGAGCTCCGCCTTCAATAAGCTTTTTTAACTGCATAGATGAAGCTCTTGTAAGACCACCTGAACGCTTTTTCTTTAATATCTTCTGAGCTGCCAATGCAATAATAACAGTTATATCGTTCAACATTCTCCAGCTCCAGAATGGTGAAGACGTTTTACCGCAATCCACTGTTGCAGACTCCAGAATTGTATCCAGAACTACTTTTTTAAGCTTATCCCTGAATTCACTGAAACCAAAAAGACGGACCTCTCCGGATTCACTCCTGGCAGCATAAACCAGAAATGATTTTACGAGAGAATCCTCCAGACCCTCTGGAGTACTCTGATAAAGCCCTGCATTGCCACTTAGATAAACTAGTGAGCACCTGAGCCGATCCTCTTTTTTGAGCCCTAAAAACTGTCTGTTAAGGTTTTCAGGAATTGAAAACCTCTCTACTGCCTCATCAACCATACTTGAAGAAAGTATTTTTCGGGAAACATCTGCTCCGTTAATGAAATGCTCAAATGCCCATGATGAAGGCAGCATCTTAATGTAATCATTAAAATTTAATTGCTGTGGTTTTGTAATCATTTGTAAGTAACTGGAAAATAATGAATTAAGTTAATTCTAAGGAGGATTGATCCGCCAACCTGTAACACTTAAAAATACAATATGGCAGCACAAAATGTAAGTGGTTTGAAACCTTCCATTTCAAGCGTAATCCATATACTTCTTTAAACACCTGTTCCCAATCATTGCATACCAGATAATTTCAGCCAGAAAACCATATTATTTCAAAATCAATTTCATTGTATCATCAAGTCAAAATCTACTATCTATGCCGAAATCCTGCCGCTTCAAAATCACTTGCGGTAATACACAGTATATTATCTTACAACGAAATAACTGCATGCAGATTGTTTACCACAATAAAGATTCAGAAGGTATACACCTTTTGCCAAATTGTCGACCGGCAGAATAACCTTACCGCAATTTACAGTTCGCGACTGCATCAAACGCCCGCTCAGATCAGTTATCCTGATTTGTTTTTTTGGGCTGCCAAATGACGGTACAGCCAAAACTATCCTGTTATTCATGATTCTCATTTTACCAGACTCTTGTCTTTCGGTATTAACATTTACAACAGAACCTACTGTTCCGTCAATCACTTCCCAATACTGTGTCTGCGGTGATTCGTATACATTATCCTGAATAATCCTTTCTCCATCAGCCCTCAGATAAAGTCCGCTATGAACCATTTTCAAACGTACAAGATTATCGGATTCAAATTCAAATATTACCCTCTGATGTCCTCCGCCATTCCAGCTGTAAAGACTTGCAGCTACTCCCGCAGATCCGGACTCATTGGGAATATCAAGTACCCTGTTTCCAAATTCAAGCCTGAATACATTTCCATCATTCAGTGAAATCAGTCGTACAAGTGATGATGAATCATTGCATATACCAAGTTTAAGCGTACTGCCGTCAGAAACCATACACATTCCGGATTCATGAGATCTGAGATGACATACTTTATAAAACTCCTCATTAAACATATCCTTGTACATTGCATTTACAATTTTACAATGATTTATAAGATCATTATCCGACTCTACTTCGTGTGCATAATTAAGCCCATAGGGCCAGAAATGGGTATTATCTCCATGTAAAACAGCACCGGGATCCGAAGTAATTTCCCTGAGCATTTCTGTACCATGTTTACCAGTAAAATCTCCGTCCTTGATTAAATTCCGGTATTCATTCGATGTACCAATACCTACTGTGTGCGCAATCTCATGCATGGCTGTATGGACAACCATATACGATCTGTTTGAACCAAACCTTATTGTTCCATTAAAATTTGCATCAGCGGTACCAACATCAGGATTATAGTATACATTCAAATTTTTTATTATGGTTGTATACTTATTATAGTAACCAACAGCTGAATCCATTGCTGTTTTTATTCTGCCGTAAGCATCCTGCTGATCCTGCGTCGGATTGGTTTCCCTATGAAGCGTGTAAGTTAATTGTGCAGAGGAAACTGAGTATAAAAAAAATAAAAACAGGGCAATAATCGACAAGTTTGTTCTTTTTGTAACCATTTTCAACATCTCCTTAATTTTAATATAATACTTTTTTAAGGTTTATATGAATTGGATGAAAATAGTTGTTGATTTTTATTTAAATTCTTACATCTCAATTATTTTATTTCGCAAGAACAGTCCAAAAATAGGATTGGGGGGGCACACCAGTATAATCAACAAACCTGGTTGCCGACACACATCAAGGCAATGATCAGTAACCTTATATCCGCACTATTCTTGTACAGATTCCATGAATTTGCCACAGTCACACTACCAATAAACCTGATTAGAAACATCTCAACTATGCAAATAACCGGTTTTTCATCTCTGTATTACATACCTGAACAGTTTGAAAAACATCAATGTTTTTCTTTATTTCTTGTTTTTTTGTTTTATAGTCGATATATTTTACCTTTAAACTTACACAAAAAACGCTTAATCTGGTTAGATATTTGCTGAATTGTGAATACCTGAAATGATTTTAATACCTTCTGGAGGTTTGATGTCTTCAAAAAAGCTGCATATTGAGTCTCATCCTGTTATAAAAAATTCTACTTTGATAATCGGGTTTTCAGGCTGGATGGACGGTGGAGAGGTATCAACTGGAGCTGTAAATTACCTTGTAGATAACTTTGATGCCCAGGAGTGCGGTTCAATTGAACCGGAAGATTTCTATATCTATAGCTTTCCTGGTGATATGGAAATTTCCGAACTGTTCAGGCCATTTGTTAAAATTGAAAATGGTATTATAAAGACATATGAACCCCCGGAGAGTAAATTTTTCTTTGTACCTGAAAACAATCTTATTCTTTTTACAGGCAAAGAACCTAACCTCTCATGGATTGATTATGCAGACTGCATGTTTTCTTTTTGTAAACATTTTTCAGTTTCCCGAATCTATTCAATCGGCAGTGTAGCAGGCTTGACACCACACACACGGGAACCCAGGATTTCCTTTAGTACTTCTGATCAAAATTTCAGGGATTTCCTTCAAAATACCGGTTTACGTCCGAGCAACTATGACGGTCCGGCAAGTTTTGTAACCTATCTGACCTCACGTGCAGCTTCAGAAAATATAAAAATGGCAGGTCTTATTGCAGAAATCCCTGCCTATATTGAAGGATACAATCCCCGCTGTGTAGAGACATCCGTTCGCCTATTAGCACGTCTTCTGGACCTTAAACTTGACCTTGAAGAACTCCAAACAATTTCAGAACAGTTCGAACATAAAATCACAGAGCTTGTTCAAGAACAGAATGAACTTGCAGAAAAAATAAAAGAACTGGAACGGGATTATGATCGTGAAGCTTTCGACAGAGAAATGGGTAATCTCAAAAACTGGCTTCGACAGCAGGGATTAAGAGCAGATTAATCAATCGTAAATATATACACCTGGTGTACTCACTTGGGATTTATCATCATCAATGATTTTTCTATAGAAATGTGCAACAGATGTATTGATATACGGTGATAACCAGAAAAAACCTATACCAAAACTCAGAACGCACAATAATCCCCAACCAATAAAACTCAGAAAAAGTAAAAATAATTCTGTTTTGTGTCCCTGCATCAGTTCTTTGCTTCTGCTGATTGCATCACCTGAAGAAACCTCCGGGTTATCTGCAAGAATATAAAATATCAAAGAATAAGAAAGCGCAGCAATAATACCAGGAATAATGAAAAGTATGGACCATAATACTATATAGAGTATCATAAGCAAATTCGTGATACATGAACGTTTGAAATCCTTAAAACCATAAAGCAGATCTTCTATCCGCGCTGAGCGGTTCCTGGAAATATTCAAAAAGAAAACTGTTATACCCAAAGTAAATGGCCCGGATACCACCAGTGATATAATCCACCCCAAAGCAGGTATTGAATAAACTCCTGAAGACAGAATACCGAAAACAAAAACGGCAAGGGCGCTGCGGTTCCATTGTCCATGAAGAGAGGCTTTAGCCTTTTCTTTTACAGAACCTGATGGCATGTAGCGCGAAGAGATTGGAGCATCATTCATCGATTCTGTCATTAAAACCTCCCGAATTATTCTATTTAAGACCAGAGGAGTAGATCCGGAAAAGAAGTACTACGTTCAAATTAAACCATGCAATTTTGAAATGCAAATCAGTTAGCGAGAATGTTTTCCTCTTTTTTACCCGGTTTACTGTTTATACAACCTGGAAAGACAAGAATAATACGCGTACCCTTGCCCACAGAACTGATAATTTCCATATTTCCGCCATGTTCCTTTACAATACTATTGACCATTGTAAGCCCTATTCCCGTTCCATTGGAACCTTTTGTAGTAAAGAAAGGCTCAAGACATTTTGACCGGATTTCTTCTGCCATACCTAACCCATCGTCTTCAACTGATAAAGAAACGTATTCGCCCCGGTTTTCAGTAATTATTTTAATGCGACCACCCTGAGGCATCGCATCAAAAGCATTAATTATCAGATTAAGCACTATTTCATAAAAGCTTGACAATGATGCGAAAATCAGGACATTTTCACCAGGTTCAAACCCTATTTCGACATTACCACGATTTTTCTGACTGTTCCCCTTTAATCCGGTTTCTACCAGTTTAATAACCTCCTTGACTGTTGAGTTCATGTCAACCATATTTCTATCATCACCGGATATGGTAATGCGGGAAAAATTCTGCATACGCCTGATTATTTCTGTGCCATATTGCACGGCTGATCTGATCAGCTCCAGATTCTGTTTAACAGATTCTGGACAACCGGATGATTCACTATGAATCAGATCCAAACCGCTTGTTACAGGAGTCAGCATGTTATTGAAATCATGGGCTATGCCGCTTGCCATTTGCCCGATAGCATAAAGCCTCTCCCGCTTTATTGCTTCATCCTTTGCAGTCTTAAGATTATTCAGTGCCTGTGTCAGTTCCCTGTTTTTTTCCTCCAGCTCCTTTGTTCTCTTAAACACCATTCTACCAAGTGTTATATTCAAAGCAAAGCCCAAAAGCAAAAGCAGTATTCCTGTAATCGCAACCAATATTATCACGCGTGGAATAAAAGCATAAGGCTTTTCATTTAACCAATATGAAAGGCTACGATAATAATCCGAACCCGGGTTATCCATCATTTTAGCAAGATGTTTATCAATCGCATTAAGAAGTTCCCTGTTTTCCCCTTTTTTTGAAGCATAATACAAGGCTGTCGGATTAAAAATTACTGATGTTGGCACAAGTGCATTTTCAAATTTCTGTCTGTAACCATAAAAACGGCTTACAATGACTGCATAAGCCCTGCCCGATTGTACAGATTCAATACATTCATTATAATCATTACAGGTAACCAGATTTACATTTATTCCAACTTTGCGGCAGATCTCCATACAGGCTTTTTCCTGAATAGATTCTTTCAGTACTGCAACAGTTTTATTATCAAGTGAAGACAATGAATTCAACGTATCATTTTTTCTGCAGTAACACTGAAGCCAGGAACTTAAAACTGCAATTCTATTGAAATCAAAACGGGTTTCTCTTTCTCTGGAAAATGCAACATCAGGCATTAGATCGATTCCACCATTCACTAACCGTCTTAAACCTTCACTCCATGTACCACTTACATATACAATTTCCCAACCCTCTTTTTTGGCCACATGCTCAAGAATATCAACAAATATTCCGTTGGGTTTGCCTCTTTGGCCATTTTCTATTTTGGGTGAATTGTCGTAGACTCCAACATAGACCGTATTTGCGATCGATTCACTGCATGTCAGCAAAACCATTAACAAAAAACCTGTAACTTTTGATAAAAGTGTCATGTTATAGAAATTGTTACAAATCGGGTCAAGATTGATTTTAAATATTGCGTAACGAAACCATTTATTCATAGCTTATGCGTTCCTTAAATGGGGGTTTATATCTGCTTTATTTTCGGTTTACATCAATTATTCTCTATTCCCGGATGCATACTTCTCCTTGTCGATATTCGTGACCAGACCAGAATATATAGAAATAAGAGTAAACATGCAGAAGCATATTAATAATAACCATTGTCAGTAACTCCTGTCAAATTTTCCTTTCTTAAAACATTGCATCTTGATATTCAACCTGAAAACCCATTCCTCTGTGGATCCTTTATGAACCTTAACCTGATTCTTCTCACACTTTTATGGAAATCATTAACTTTTACCCGAATCCATTTTAGCATGTTTATTTAAAATCGCCCACATTTTTCTTGCTTCAGGCTCGTTATTAAAATAACCATTCAAAAAAATACATCTGTCCGAAATAAAAAACGGAAATTAAGACTGAAACCTTTTCCTAAAATGGAATATGTTGAAAGGAAAACAAAAATGGATCATTTTTTACATTTAATCTTTTCTGAATAGTATCTATGAATTTTGTATAATTAGAAATTGCCCGCTATACACTACTACTACTGCCAGATCTCCTCAATTCGCCAAGAATCCGTATTGGCGGTTCACACGGAGTGTATTGGTACAATTAGAGACTATAATGATCAAATCCCGACCTTGTCCGCAAAGTCGGGGGCTTTTGCGCTCGGCGTACATGATTATCTTGTTAAAATTATCGATTATACCTTTTCAAAAACTTCAGATTTGATCCGATTTTTTTTAAACTTTTCAGTAATGATACTTTTACCGGTAATTTAATCGTAAAAATTGTATTTTAATAATGGTGCAGCAATTCAGGCAAATATCAAAAGGGGAGCTAATGAAATTTATCAGAATCTGTAGTATGGCCATTCTGTTTTACGCTACGATACGTGTATCAGCAGCCCAACCACAAATCTCAATCAGCGGTATTGTCACCGACGGGAATAATCCGGTTAAAGGAGCTGAAGTTTTATTGGTCAGCAATCCCCAGTTTTTGGATACTACCAACTCCAATGGTGCTTTTTCCATTTCAAATGTAACCGATATTACATACAATGATAATTTAAATAAAAACACTACCATCCCACATTTACATAATACACCTTAGAAATTGCTGAAAACAACCTGATTTAATCAATGTTTTTTTAAGTTCATATTTACCCAGTTCACACATTTTACTTGACACTATTGTTT
>Ga0123335_1006867_pt1 | contig 13004 bp, 11 predicted proteins | sample BiotimSIPDNA_2_FD_89707 | JGI IMG/M metagenome (GOLD analysis project Ga0123335, IMG submission 89707) | Anaerobic biogas reactor microbial communites from Washington, USA - Biogas_R2 time_0 SIP DNA | ecosystem: Engineered > Bioreactor > Anaerobic > Unclassified | place: Washington, USA... | reverse complement strand
TGAAAACGGAAATCCGCCACGAAGGCATGTGATCCTCCGTCGGACGGTTGTTGTAGTTTGGGTGTGTTATCTTTATGAATCGAAAAAGAATCAACTGTCAAGAGATGTAGCCGGATAGTAACACTTGAGAATCAGGGTTTACCGAGGATATCTCTTGCTCGGTCCAAGGTCTCTTTTTCGGCTGGAGTGAGCGAAGCGAAACCCTGAGAGGTGATTTTGTCGAGGATGCGATCGACCTCCCTACGTAATTCCTCTCGTCCGGTAAGGTTAACCGAGTATTCGACTTCGAGAGGACGTTTGGTCCTTGGAACCTTTGGGAAGCTGCTGGAATCGGGCTTGATGGTCGTGACCCGGATGCGGCGCCTAAATGGAGATAGGAACACCAGCCGTCCTGTCAGGATAGGGTAGTAAACGATGCCAGCAATCAGTCCGCCGAGGTGGGCAGAGTGCGCGATCGAATCTCCAGATCCGAACAGCTCCCAGAAAACGGTGCCGAACAAAGCGTGTCCACCCATGATCCAGAGGAGCCATTTTGGTTTAATGGTAATCGGGAGGATGAAGTAGAGATACAGAGTGATCGGCTCGTTCGGGCGCGTCATGCAGAACAAGGCCAAAATTCCGTAAACGGCGGCTGACGCCCCAATGGTAGGCAGCGGGCTTCCCCAGTGGACCAGAACAAAAAGCAGGCCTCCGCCGATGATTGAAGCGATCATTACTCTCAGCAGAGATCCTTCACCATGGAGCCGGATGATCTCCCGACCCATGAGGAAAATCATGAGAAGGTTAAACAGGATGTGAAAGAAGTTTCCGGTGCTGTGAAGAAATGCGTAGGTAACGAGGGTCCATACCTTGCCCTCGATGATCGACGTGAAACTAAGAGCAAACCAACGTGTGATCAGGTTTTGGTAATGATACTGCCCTCCCAAGAGCAGGAGGAGATTCTGAATCAGAAAGCAGCCAATTGAGAGGATCAGGAACCAAGCCATGAGTCCCCTGGGTTTGGGAGACCCGGGACTCGTGTAACCACTCTTCATGTATGGGCGATCAGAGATCATACGTTAGGGGAAGATGAGTCACAATCCGGCGATTGGCAAACTGCATCTTTCGCTTGCTGGTATTCCCTTTCATGAAGGAATCTCGAAGCGATAACCGACATCACGAATGGTGTGTATGTAAGTCGGGGTTCCAACATTGGGCTCAATTTTACCACGCAGTGTGGTCACGCAACGGTCCACGGACCTGCCTCCAACCAATATCTGGTTTCCCCAAACCGCATTCAGGATCTGGTCGCGCGTGAGCGCGCGCCCAGGGCGGGTGAGAAAATAGGAAAGGAGCCGGAATTCCTTACTGGTGAGGTCGACTTCGACGCTGTTTCTCATGAAAGTATGGGATCTCAGATCCAGACGGCAGTCCCCGAACTCAAATACTTCCTGCCCCGGACCGGCATAAAGCCTCAGAAAGTTTTTCACACGCACCAGCAACTCGCGGATGGAGAATGGCTTGATAATGTAGTCATCCGCACCCATTTCGAGTCCCCGAATGACGTCTTCTTCCTGACCCTTGGCCGTGAGCATTAGGATAGGTATATCCTTTTTTTCCAAGCGAACCGATCGGCAGATATCGTAGCCGTTGATGCCAGGCAGCATCAGGTCGAGCAGTATCAGATCGACCGGCTCGTCCAACGCCAACTTAAGCCCTTCCTCACCATGAGCGCTGTGTAAGACCCGATATCCGGCCTGGGTGAAGTTGTCTTTCAGTCCGCGTGCTATGGCGGGATCGTCTTCAACAATGAGGATGGTTTGCATGAGGAATCAGGATTTGGAATCGGCAACCGTTACCCGGTTCACTGATGAGTTTCACTTTGCCCTTATGGCGACGGGCTACGAAAGTTACAATACTAAGTCCAAGTCCCACTCCTCCCCTGTGGCTGTTGAGTTTGCGGTCCGGCTGGTAGAATTTCTGAAAGACACGGCCTACCTCGTTTTTCGGGATGCCCGGGCCGTTATCTGCCACTTCAAATACCATGAATCGCGGGATTGTGTAGGCTTTCAACACGATCTCCTTATCCGATCCTGTGTATTTGTAAGCATTTTCCAGGAGATTCCCGATTGCGGTGAGCATTGAGGCCCGATCGACCACGAGGACAGTGGAGGGTTTTTGGCATTCGATAGACAGCGTGTAGTCTTGTCGGCTGAAACGTTCACGGAAAGACTGAGCGGACTCCTCCAGAAGATCCTGCACTACAGTTGGATGAGAATCGAATGTGATGCGATTGCGCTCCATTCTGGAAAAGGTCAAAAACTTTTCGACGAGGGTTCCGAGGCGATGGTTTTCGTTTTGGATGAGGGTCAGGTAGTCCCTGACCTGATCGGGATCGGGAGATTTTTCCTGTGTGAGCAGGGTGTCGACCAGAAGCCGGACGGAAGCGATTGGGGTTTTCAATTCGTGGGATACTGTTGCGACCAAATCGTTTCGGAAAGCTGCCTTATTGACCTGTTTTCTCACCATTGCGATCACCAGGGAAACAAGGATGGATGAAAGCAGGATTACCCATATTCCGACCCAGATGTAGAGTAGAACCGGTCGACGGTCGGAGTCAGGGGATTCGCTTGCTGCGGATTGGAGTTCGATGCGCCATCCATCCAATGGAAACCCGAGGCTCCCGGTTTCCGGGGCGGCTTTGGTGTCTGGATTGCCCGGAGGAATCAGCCGGATGATTCTACCGCTTGGTCGGCTTTCCTGAGGAAGGGCGTTGACAAGATGATCCGCCAGAGTGTCGCAGTGGATGAGGGCCACGGTGCCGTCGGTGCCTAATGATACAGTTGCAAGATCATCCACAACGAAAAATCCGGTCCAAGGATCGGTATGAGAGTTTTCGATCAGTGAGGCCCACCTGTCGGCGAGCCTTGCTGACGACAGAAGAGTGGCAACCTTTTGCGGGTTGGAGCTGTGGTGTTGAAGATGCGAAAGTACGAACCTAAGCTGACCAGCTGGCATAGGATCATGGAGCCGGTCGATCCATTCCATGAGCGCGGATTCCACTGCGCTCCGGTCCGGCTGGTCGGCTTGTCCGTATTCCAAAGCGAGAAGAAGAAAGGCCGGCTCGAGCGGCCGTTCTCCTTTGAGAATATGATCCTTGAGGGCACCGCTTTGCCACCATTCGATGATGCGGCCATAGGCAACTGTTGGACCGAAGGTTTGGAAGAGGTAACGGATATCCTGACTAAGAGCACCACCTTCTGGAGATCCTTCCCCACTGGAAATCGCCTTGGTCGATATGGCACGGGTGATGGATTGGGCGATTCCGTTTTCGACTATGTTGGAGAGCGTGGCATCCGGGCGTTCATACCATTGCCGGATCTCTTGCAGTTTGGCGTTTGCAAGAAGGTTAAGCTGACTGGAAAGAAGGGAAAGCTCGCGCGAGTGGCTTTCGCGCAGAGCTTGTCTGTATGCCAACTCCTCATTTTCGGAGGCTCGAATGAGAAGCCAAACCACGCAGAGAGCGGGGAGGGTGACCGATAGAACCAACAACATCAAGGTGATGCGGGAACCGGACGCGTTGGCGCGTTTGATCAGATGCCCGTTCATGCTCGTCATTCCGTCCGGGTTGTTTGGATAGACTGGAGCACGCGATCCAGAGAAGGCAGGATCTTCTCGAAGTAGGGAGCTGAAGCTGAGGCTATCAGCATCCTGTCTGTCTCCGACTCTGAACAAATGCCGACGTAGAAACGATTCCCCTCCGCATCTATTCCGGTCAGACGCTGGACCTGTCGGCCCTGACTGGTATCGATTCCCGCAACCTCTGTGTCTTTCGAGTAGCCGTATTTGCTGAGGATAGACGCAAGTATGTCTGGAGCAATGCGCGTATCCTCTCTGCCCAAGTATGATGCAACCTCGGTGATCCAAATCCGAGCCTTCAGATCGGGCACCATCAGAACAATTGGAGGACAATTGCCCCCGGTCGGGATAGGGCCGATTCCGGCTGCCCAGTTTGATGGGTGGGATAGAAACGTGCCCCCCAAGGATGAATCTTTCCATGCGTCAACTTCGGCGAGGCTTTGGCTGGTCAGTTTTGCGATGCCGTTGCCGTCAGCGAGCTGGACCAGCCGGAACGGCTCCTCCTGCTCGATCCAAAACTGACGGTTTTCCGGGCCATTCAAAATCCTGACGCGGAAGGCGGCTGCGCGGCCGGTTGGCGTGTTTTCGACGATTTCGATGGAAGGAACCTCCAAACTTTCCCGGGTGGAAGCACCTTCTGAAGGCTCGTAGATGTCGGTGTCGATTCGATGGCCCAAAGAGAGCGGATAATGCCTGAGAAGAAATCCCATGGCCTCCGAATCACCCGGCTGAAAAGCCAGATTCCTATTGGTCGCGGGGGAAACGAAAGCCTTTTCGAAGGCGAGGCATGTGCGGGTTTTTGTTTGGCTGAACACTGGTTCGAGCGTGACCGGGTCGAAGTCCACCCGGATGATCCGGTAGCCTGTAGGATCGAGAGATTGCACGGACAGGCGCCAAAAGGTTTCATTTCCATGAAGAATCATGCGGGTTTCCACGAGTGAAAGACCTGCCCAGCTCATGTCGTTCGTTTCTTTCCAATCATATTGGGTTAATGCGCCGTCCTGCCAAAGAATGGGTTTTCGCAGAAACGCATCGGGAACCTTCTGGGAAACATACATGATCCATTCTGTTTGCTCCGGGAATTCATTCTGGATTCTCCTGAAGAGAGCGTGTGCCTCCTTTTCCCGATGGAGCAGCAGATGGCAAAGAACATCCCGGCACAAGGCCTCGACCACTACAGAGCGCTGTGCATCGGGACTCCGATGGATAGCACTGTAACCATCTGATGCGGCGGAGATATCACCTTTGATTTCCTGATGGAATATCGCATTTTCAAGGACCAGACGCCAGTCCGATTGAACGGGTTCCGGCTTATCGGATGTTGAGGGTTCGCTATGTCCATGCAGGCACAACAATACCAGACATCCCCAGCAAATGAGGAAGTTTCTCAAGGGCCTGGGTGATCGGTCAGCGTTCAAATGATTCCAGAGATTGAACAATAACTCCGAGGGATTTCTCCATATCGGAGAAGTATCCCGATGGAGCATGGGCTGTGAAAATGTATAGGTGTTCCCGTTCTTCCACCAATGCGTGGAACAAAGTCATTTGATTCCGGTCTTCCTCATACGATCCGGTGAAGGAACGACCCTTGATTTTTCCGGTATGGATCTCGGTGATCGAGGAAGGATTCAATGCGAATTTTCTACGGTTTTCTTTGAGCCAGTTGATGGATCCATCGTAGACTTGATCCAGACTTACCATTTTTGGGTGGCGGCTCAGCTTGAGTGATCCAAGCCCTCCGGGTGGAAGGAATGTTACCTGATCGCCATTGATTATCCCTGTCGTATCCGGAGTGGAAAATGCGAGCCAGTCGGGGGGAAGCGTAAGTCGAAATACGCTGCCTGGCTGCCCGGCTTCGAACTGATCCGGGTGTTCAGCAGCGTCGGCGAACGCATCGACCAGGCGCATGACGCCAACTCCCTCGTTTTCAATGCGATAAATCCATCGGTGTTCGTTTATTCCGATCCAGAAATGTACCCGGGTTTCGCCGATGAGCGCGGTGACCCTGTAGCAAAGCTGGTCTCCATGGATGGTCGAAATGTTCTTGATTTCCGTGATTCGCATGATCGCGGGAATCTGCTTTGCCGGGCGGCTGGAATCCACCATATAGACGGGCTGCTGATACCCGTTTTGGACGGGGAATTTCCGCATCAGGTAGCTGCTCTGGAATATTTCGTATGTGCGGTTGAGCTGTTTCAGTCTTGAACCAGCTTGTCTGAGGCGATGGGAGATCGCCACGCCTTCATCCTGATAGCGTGCTTCGATTTCTCCCATTCCCTCACTTCGGAACACGCTGTAGATGGGGAGAAAACTATCGGCATCGACCTCCACCAACGAATATCCTGTGGACTCCCGTGAGTCTCGACTCTCAATGCGCCATGTTGGGCGGTCATCGAGACTGGATGATTGAATCGACAATGCAAGGTAGCCCACTAACTGAGTCTCATCTCTGTTCATGGACTCAAACACCATGCGCTCTCCGGATTTCCAGGGCGTAAGATCGACTTCGCTTTCCGGACTGCTATGAAGGCTCAAGGCCGCGCACAGACAAACAACTGCCGTCAGGAAACGCCCCGGTCCGATCGGGCTGCGCATTCCGGGTGCAACTGTGCGTCTGAAGATCAGCATTGGAATAACGATTTTGGATCAGAAGCGAAAGCCTGCGGATAGCGTGAATCCGGTGGATGTCTTGAATTCATCCAGATGGATTTCATCGTTATCGCGGTAGATGGAGATTTCATTCCAGTTGCAGAGGAGAACCTTGGCAGTAACTTCCAATTTATTGTCGAACGTGTGTCGATAAAACACATTTGCCGAACTGTTGGCTGCTAAAAGCGAATAGTCTTTTCCAGGGTCTTCCGGCATGATGCTGCCTTTTAGGTCAACCATCCATCCGTAACCGTCAATTCCAGCGCCAACGACATGCTTCCAGTTTCCGTTGTGGGCATATTCGAAAGAAACCCCGTTGCGGGCCGAAAGCCTGAATCTGTCGTTAATCCGCCAGTCGACCAGCAGCAGAGGCACCGAACGTTGACCTGAGGTTGTGTCTGGCGATAGAGCGATTCCAGCCGCTACCGTGAGGTTGGGAGTTATCCTGAAAACACCGCCAATGTAACCCAAGCCCTTGGCCCCATCCTTGATGATATCGCTGTTCCCCCCCGAAATGATTCCTGAGATGCCTCCGAAGAGGTCCAAGCGTGGATTGATATTTTGTGTGTAGACGATCCCTGCATCCCACTGCCACAATTCTGAGAAAGGAAAGACATGGCTTGTGACAGGGCCGTCTTCGGAGATGTGATACTGGCTTGCGGTGGATACGATCCCTAGCGTTTTTCCGGGACGAAGCGGAATGTTGATCCCGTAAGTGAGTTGTCCGAAGGATGTCTGAACATCGCTTCCAGGATAGCCTCTCACTTCAGTTGGAGCTATCCATGTGCCACTGAAGGACAGGATGGATTCAATCTCCCAGACGCTCTCTCCGGTGCCCGATTCAGGTGCCCATCCGGATGCGGATTTGGACTGGCTCGACTTGGGTTCACCAAAGACCCGGTTGAAGTGAGCCGCAATCGGGTCGTTGGTTAATCCGGAGGTATCGCCTTGCGTTGGCTGGGCAAGGGCGCACCCGGCTATGAGCCCTATTCGGATGCATGTGTTCAGTTTTGGGAAGCAAAACATGATGGAAGTTGTTGAAATTGGAATGATTGGATCAGTGAGGGGAAGTATCACTCGCGTGGGATAGCGTCCAACCAAATTGTGGCGATCTCACCTTCGACACTCATCCTGTCGTCTTTCCGGATGATGATCCCTTTTCGGGGGTTGGGTTTTCGGTGATCCCCGATGATGCTTCCGGGATCCAGTGATTGCGGAAGGTGGATCGATTCCGGACCTTGAAGTTTTTCCGGCCGAGAAGCATTTTTGCCACAGCAAGTCATTTGCGGGCAGTGCGTGCGGCGACAGTGCGATGATTGCGGAACCGATCATAGATAAGGTGGGTATGCTGTTCATGTGTTTTTCGGGATTGATGTTGGAAGATTAGAATACGAAGCTGAACCCCATTGTTGCGGACGAGGCGGAGCCATACCCATGGGTAAATGCGATATCCGCACTCGCTTTTCTCAAGGTGAATCCTTGGTCGGTATCGTCGAATTCTGTCTTGCTCGACTGCATGTATTCACCACTCACGCTAACGCTGGGCGTGAGTTGTGCGCAAAGCGGATGAATGAGCATCAGCAGGGCTGATGCGATGAGGTTTCTGCGGTGTTTCATTGCGATAGGGAACAAAGGGAGATTGTGTTCGGGTTGGATTGTAATGAGCAATGCCCTCTTGTTTATCTGGCGGCTCTGCGTTGAGCGCGTTGGAGTGTATTGGTGCGCACATAGATGGTGCGGATGATCTCCGACACGGTTTCGTTACAGTTATTCCAGAGAATGATTTTTGAGTCCTCCGTTCCCCGATTTTCCGGATCAATCGCATCGGACGGGCTGTTGTTTCCGGAAACGCTGCGCACCCGCGTGGGCTCTATCTGAGCTGACAGCGACATGAATCCGGAGGTCGCTATCAGAACGATGCTTGCGATGAACAGACTGCCTGCAACAAGAGTGTTTATTTTCATAGGGACGATCCTTTCTTAGTTTCGATGTCCCCAGGCTAGTCTGTCTGTGTTACCCCTTTGTTACCGGATTGTATGTATTGCGTCCTTTTTGCGAAACCGGGCGATACGGGCGAAAATGCACAATCCATCAACCAGTCCCGCGAAGGGAACTCGGATGACAGGCTGCTTTGTCGGCGCCAGATGGAAATGCGCCAGATTCAGTGTTGCGAAACCGGGCTAACGGGTGAGGTGGTGCCAGTGCTTCACGATTGCGTCCGGCAAGACTCCCTCGCACTGTCTGTATGTTAGCGGGATCACTTGTCCTACACTGTTGAAGGGCCAGACCGCTTCTGTGGAGATGGCCACCCGGAAAACTCTGTTTTTGTCGATCGTTGCCTCAAGAACCCTTGGATAAACGAAGGCGGATGCTCTTGGTCCGCTGCTTGCCGCAAGTCGATCGGCGACTTGAACCAGGTCGGATGCGTGGAGTTCCATTACCGCAAAGTGTTGATTCACAAGCGGTGCAGTGATCGTGTTGCGGGTTGCGTCACCGGAAATAAGTGCCTGAAGGTCAGGCTGGATGTCGGATGAGATGATCGCATAGTCACTATTTGTTTCAAGAATCATGGCTTGAGCGATCAACTGACGGATATCTCCGTGGGTACGCAAGCGCTTGGGCACTGCAGGATCGTCCCTATTATCCGAAGCAATCCACTGCCAGCGGGCGTTCATATTCCGCGTTGCGACGAGAGCAGGTTGAGCGGTATCGGCCACAGCGAAATCGGCTCCGAAAAATGTCCCGGCGATCATCTTGTGGGCAATTGGGTCAGGCGCGTAGGCCACCATATCTTCGGCAGCATACCAGTGAATCAGGAATTGGGGTGCTCTTGGATTTGGGAAGGTGACCGCGAAGGCTCGACCTTTGGCGGGTGTTTGCCAACCATCCGAGCACCGGATGGACCCTTCGACGATCTTAACCGGTAGGTCGAGCGCAAGTCTTGCAACGAGGGTGTTTTGGGCAGCATTTCCGATCAGGACAAGATGATGGCTCGAAATATCTTCATCGGTTATTTCCGTATCGGCTTTCACGGGAAGGTTTCCGTAGAGCAGGTGGGTGTGGGGAACTCCTTCTGCGCCTGCATCGCTTGGATCAAAGTTCCACCGCCAAGTGGGGTGAGGACTGCGGGCGGCTGCTTCGGCCGCCTGACGCATGGCATCGACCATGGGAGGCTTGTCTGAGGTTCCTCTCACAATCATGAGCGGTTCCCCGTTGTATAGTAGCCATGCGCTGCCCGGGGCTCGTGTTCTCGCAAGTTCCGGAGCGGGAGCCTGATTTTCCGCTACCCAATTCCCATCATCCTTGAGTGTCAGGTAGATGATGTCTCCAGCCAGGTTGGATGGAACCGAAACCGGTAATCCACCGTTGACGCTAAAGCGTGAGAGCTTCTTCTGGTGGTATGGGGATTGAGTCAGGTTGATGCGCAGGCTGCGGATGTTTGAGAGCCTTGCGTGAAGGGTTCCATCGGAGCCCGCATTTAGGACAAAACGAGCGGCACCTTGACTGTCTCCCCACTCGGCAATGGAAGCCCACCACGCGGAGGTCGCATTGCCGTCGGTTGCCGTGTAGTCAATTCTACGGACTTCCCGTGAATCCGGTCGGGTTTGTCTCAATGCCCATTCGGTGCCGCGTGTGTTGCCTTCGGCGTAATCCCATGCAGCATGTCCGAGTCCATCGGTGAGGTCGAGGATAGCCCTCCCACCATGGTTGATAATCCAGTTCATGGGGCCGATCGAGTGGAGAGCTGGGACCACCGGATCATCTTTGCTATGGGTTGCATACAATGGAAAGTCGATGAGGTTAGCGAGCGGTTTGTCTTCGGCAAACCCGCAGGTGGGCCTGCCGGACGCAAACAGGTGTGGATACCGTGAAGCCAGTCTGAAGGTGGCTCCGCCCCCCATGCTGCCGCCACAGATGTGAACCCGGGCGGGGTCGGTAACCCACGTTTTCTGCACATACTCCAGAACGTGCAAAACGTCCGCTTCCGAAAGCCCCTGATACCAACCGCCCCTTGCGCGCCCGAGAACCGCGATCTCGAACTGTCCGGGAGCATCGGTTATTCCGGTGGAATGCTCCAGGTGGTTTCCCGCGTAGCCATGCATGTAGAGGTTGATCGCGGCTGGATTCTTCGGATCGTAGTCGGTAGGGATCATGATCTTAAATGGCTGCCCCGACCCGTCCACCGGAGAAAGGTAGGCCCATTCTTGCACGCCTCTGAGATTGTGGATGATGTTGGGTTGATTCAGGATCCGGATGGTCCATTCAACCAAGCGGTCCGATTGCCGGAGGGCTTCTTCACTTCCCGCCCCATGGCGCTCGACAGCCATTTTGGTCTCAAGGGATAGGTAGTGAATCCAGCCATGGTAGGCCTCCAATTCCGGGTTCTCGAGAATGAGGGAAAAATCCTGGGAATGGAGGGATGCACCCGTCCCGCATGAAAGGAGCAGGATGCAAACGGATTTCAACAGAATGGCACGGAATCGGCCAGAGCCGGATACAGGATTCATGGTTGTTCAATGGGGTGCAAAGCAAAAACAAACCGCAGACAAACCATCCGCATCCGGGGCATGCTGCGCCTGAAAGATTCACTATACTTCCAAGCCCATTTGAACTGCAAGTCTTTTCGATAGGGAAGTCATCCCGGAACGAACGCCAATCATTGAGGAATGATGGGTTTCCGCCATCAAGGCAGTATTGGATTATTGTCCGACAACTCCGCTCGCCACCAGTATGAGCCAAGTCGTATAGCCCACGAAAGACAACAGCAGCAGCGCTCCTTCCGCACGGTTTATTCTGCCGTTTCTGCCGCGGAATCCAAACCCCATGACAAAGAGAGAAAGGGTGAGGGCCGCCATCACGGGGATGTCCCGGGTCATGACAGCAGGTTCTACATCCAGTGGGCTGATGGAGCCGGCGATGCCGACGACTGCAAGCGTGTTGAAGAGGTTGGATCCGATGATGTTGCCCAATGCGATGTCATGCTCATTCTTGCGTGCTGCAACCACCGATGATGCGAGTTCCGGTAGGGAAGTGCCGATAGCCACGATTGTAAGCCCGATGATCAGGTCGCTGACGCCGAGTTCATGGGCGATTTCCACTGCGCCCCATACGAGCATCCGTGAGCTTGCGATGAGCAGAACCAGCCCGATCACCATGCGGATCACGGAAGTGCGGAGTGGAGGAGGGTTGGCGAGTGTGGTCTCCACGTCCGATGCGAGTGCATCCTGTTTGGTTCCTTTGCTCTGGGTGACTGTCCAGATCATCAACAGTGCGAATACTCCGATGAGGACGAATCCGTCCAAGCGGCTCAACCGGTGATCCATCAATTGCCATGCGGCGAGTGCGGTTACGAGGGTGAGGATCGGAAGCTCCTTCCGGATCACCTGAGAGTGCACCGCAATTGGGCTGATCAGGGCGGTTATTCCCAGGATCAACGCGATGTTGGTAATGTTTGATCCGTAGGCATTGCCCAATGCGATTCCCGGGTTCCCCTGAAATGAGGCCAAGGCGGATACGAGCATTTCCGGTGCGGAGGTTCCGAACCCCACGATCACCATCCCGATGATCAAGGGAGCGATTCCAAAATGCCGGGCAGTGCCAGCTGCGCCATCCACAAAACGATCCGCGCTCCAAACCAACAGGGCGAGTCCTGCGACAATTGACAGAGATGCCAGTATCATAAATTACGATGATGAAATAGCATCATTCGGACCGAAGCGGCTCTTGGAGTCCAGCGGATTCTATGATGGAACAATGGATAGATCGGCAAAGCTGTTGCGGTTTCATTGGATTGAGAACCGCGAAAAAGTCCGTTTCCGCAGAGAATCAGGTCAGCCGGTGTAGGTGTCGGTATGCTGATAGGCGGGGGAGCAACAACAGAGGAACTTCAGGTCGTCCATGGCTTCGATCTGATGCCATGCTCCGGGTGGGATGAGGACTGCATCCCCTATGCCAACGGGTCTGCGTTCACCGTCCATTTCCATAATGCCCCGGCCTTCCAAAATGTAATAGAACTCTTCACTGACCTGATGATAGTGACGATCCGTTTTTTGTCCGGGCGCGAGTGTTGCCTCAGCCAGGCTCTGATTCACCACAGGCGCGTTGGACTTGTCGAGCAGACTGCGGATAGTCGATCCATCCACAGTTACGAATGGGGATTGATGATCACGATTGCGGATTTCCATGGCAACAGGGTAAGGGATAAGTAGTGTGAACCAGCCAATATACTCAAATGTCGGGATTTGTCATCCATTTATGAATTTGTTGAGTGCGGATTCAAATTGGGAATCGCCAAATCCTGAAGGAAACAGCTCCGTTCAGCACGCCTCGGCAATCTCGGTGAGCATCCGGATGTATTGAATCGAATCCACCAGAACGTCTTTCGACGACGTTACACTGTTCCTCAGGTTGAAGTTGAAAAGACCAACGTCACTCACTGCGAAGTAGAGGGAGTTGCCGTGAATGGACAGCTTGAAGAGGGACGGTGCATTCGCGATAGCTTGCTGGTTCTTCGGCTTCTTATCTTTGGCTGCAGCTTCCAGTTTGTCGTAGATTTCGATGAGTCGGTTTGTGAGATCGGGATTGAGCAGCTTTTTGACATCGGCTTCATCAGGAGCATACACTTTGAAACGCTCGTCGAATGCTTGGATGCCTGTGCTGCGTTGAGGACCATAGTCGGGCATGAGTCGTCGTATGATGGCTTCCACAAAGGCAGGCATTTTGTACTGACTGAAGAT
>Ga0123335_1006864_pt1 | contig 13009 bp, 11 predicted proteins | sample BiotimSIPDNA_2_FD_89707 | JGI IMG/M metagenome (GOLD analysis project Ga0123335, IMG submission 89707) | Anaerobic biogas reactor microbial communites from Washington, USA - Biogas_R2 time_0 SIP DNA | ecosystem: Engineered > Bioreactor > Anaerobic > Unclassified | place: Washington, USA... | reverse complement strand
GGTTCAGTAGTTGATTTTTGTTGCAGGTTGGTTGTGGCGACAGTACAAGCAGTCTGCTTGCTGGTTGAGGCGTTTTCTTCAGGTTCAGTCGCAGAAGCAGCCAGTTTTTTGATCTACTGTTAAAGCAGAAATCGCTGCCTGTTTTGCTCTGACGCGATCCCCCTCCCCTTATATAAATCACCCGAGAATACTAACCTTGAAGGTTAACCAATGAACTCTGACTTTGACTGGCAACAAATCCTATCCGACTGCAAACAGAGTATTCAAGCAGCCATCAAACCTCACCTCGCAGCTATCCATGAACCCCAACCTAACCTTGGCAGAGGCGCAGGCGGCGACTTCATGAAACCCTCTGACCTAGCAGCTGAAGCCGCTATAGTAAAAACGCTCCAGGTGAGCGGCGTTTCCTTCACTTTAATCAGCGAAGAATCCGGCGTTAAAGAGTACGGTGCAAGCCCGAAAGGCTACTACGTCTGCGTTGACCCGATCGATGGTACCACTAACCTGATTCATGGATTACCGTTCTATTGCTCCTCCATTGCGGTTTCAAATACACCGATGCTAAATGACGTGTTTGCGGCGGCAGTCATCGATTTAGTACATGACGAATTCTTCTTTGCCGCTGAGGGCAAAGGCGCATACCGCAACGGAAAACAGATACATACCTCCAAAACAGTATCGCTTGATGAAGCCGTCATCGGACTCGACTTAAACGCTTACAAAGCCAAACTCGACATGGCCATCGCCGCAGCTTTAATAGAAAACTCCAAGCACACACGCCATTTCGGGGCGAACGCGCTTGAAGTCAGCCACGTCGCCGCCGGCTTAACAGACGCCTTCGTAGACGTACGTAACAAAATCCGCACAACCGACGTTGCGGCAGGTTTCCTAATCGCTAAAGAAGCAGGCGCTATAGTCACTGACCCAAACAATCAACTGATAAACGTACCCCTTGACCCCAAGCAAACCCTGAATTTTGTTGCCTCAGCCAATAAGGAGCTCCATACACAAATCTTGAGTCTGATCAAAAAGTAAATGTTAAATCTGCTCTTGCCCAACCCGGCTGCGCTAGTTAAAACCGAGTCAACGAGGACACTTCTTATCTCTGACCCGCATATCGGCTGGGAACTGGAACTGCAGGAGAAAGGCATCCATGTGCCAAGCCAAACAGGCAAGCTGCTTACCAAACTCGTCGCTGTTTTAAAGGAATACCAGCCTGAGGCCCTTGTGGTATTAGGCGATGTCAAGTACACAGTGATGAAGAGCGAGTTCGGTGAATGGCGTGATGTTCCCGAATTCTTCAGGCTGCTCGAGCCTTACGTAAGCAAGATTTCGATTGTTAGGGGCAATCACGATGCCAACTTAGAGCCGCTCTTGCCTGAAAGCACATCACTTCTCCCTGCCACTGGCGCAGTAATAGGCGACGTTGGCGTGTTTCACGGTCATAAGTGGCCTTCGCCAGAACTTTTGGGCTGCAAGACCCTGGTTATGGGGCATCTGCATCCTGTGGTGGTTTTCCGTGACCCAACCGGTCTTAAGATGACACGACAGATTTGGATGCGTGCAGACGTGGACAGCGAGTCGTTCGCGAAGATTCTTCTGCGAAAGGCTAACGTTAAAGTCGTCGGCTCAGTCGAGGAGACACTCAAAAAGCATTATAATATCAAGCTTAAGTCGTCTGAACTCTACATTATGCCCAGCTTTAACGACTTCTTGGGAGGCAGACCCATAAACGAGTCGCGGCCAAGAAAGGAGATCGGCGCAGAATCCTTGATAGGGCCTGTGTTGCGGTCGGAGGCAGTGCATGTGGATGATTCAGAGCTTTACTTGCTGGATGGGACCTATCTTGGAACATTGAACCAGCTAAGAGGATTGTGATTATCCTTTATCCAGTGGATTAGCAAGAATTAAAAGCAACTGCTTTAATGCTTACCTAATTGTTATGTCCGGTGGCAAGAAAACCAAACTCTTCTGGTGCGGTATATTCATAATCTTATTTGGCGCATATTTGATAATTGCCCGAGTCTCAGGTACTATTGCGAGTTATCAAATTTACCAGAATTATCTGAATACCTGTTATACACGGAGCTCCTCTGTCTGCCACTTATAATGCGGCTGCTTACTTGACATCCGTAGTTGCCTGGGCTATTGTTTTCATTGCAGTGTATTCTGTGCTAGTGGGTATTGGCGTCTACGTTGCGAAAATGGGCATCAAGCAGCCTGAAACGCAGACTGTCGCTGTAGAGCAAACCGAGTCTGCTCTGGTTAAGTAAGCCAGTGATATCTACACTAATTTTATATCTGCCACATGTTATATGGCTAACATAAGTTTAGAGGGAGATTAACTAAAAATGAAGCTAGTAACCGTACTTTTACCCGAAGCCTACCTAGAAGGCTTAGATGAACTTGTCCGAATGAATATGTACCCAAGCAGAAGCAGCGTCATCCGCTCATCAGTCCGAGATCTGCTCAAAAAAGAGCTCTGGGAAAATAAACGCGGAAAATAAACCATCTATTTCTTTATTGAGCATAGCAGCCTCTGGGCAGCTTCAGCTGGGTCAGGAGCCATAGTTATTTCTCTACCAACAATCAAATAATCTGCGCCTGCACGCATCGCTGCATCCGCAGCGCCGCCTTGAGTTCCGACTCCCGGCGAATAAATCTCAGCTTTACCCTGCAGAATACACTTAACCTCAGCGATCTTTTCCGGACGAGTGGCTCCGACGACGACGCCGTCTGCGCCCCACTGAGCCGCCTTCCGCGCGAACGAGACGTACTGCGGAATCTGCTCACACGTGTATGGGTCGACTACGGTTTGCCCGTATCCTTCTGTTGCGCCCTTGTGACTCATGTAAGTTAGTAGTATAGTTCCGCGATTGAGGCGTTTAGCCACATCAAAGAGCGGTTTCATGCCTTCCTCCCAGCCGACAAACGGGTTAGCGATAATTGCATCGAAGCCTGCTGCGAAGTAGTATTCCGCTATGGTTTGGTTGGTTGCTCCTATATCGTTAACTTTAGCGTCCATTATGGCGAGCATGCCTTGCCCCCGTATTTGCTCGACGAGGTTGGCGACGCCATCAAAGGTGCCAAGTGGCAATGTGAGGTGGTGGTTGATTTTTACAGCGCAGATGTAGGGGTGGACTGCTTGGAGAATTTTCTGTGCCTTGATCAGGATGTGGTTGCGGTTGTCTGCTGGCTCAAACGGGAAGTCAAGTGCCAACACGAGTGGTGAATGTTTGCTTTTAGCGGATTCCTGTATCTTATACTTAAAGGACAAGGTCTGCGCCTCTGTAGTTGTCCTTTAATCTGGCAGATTGGCTTTTAAACCTTCAACTTCGGGCAGAAGCTTAAAATTCGCCTCCCGCCAATTTGGCGTATAACAACCTCCAATTTATCAATAAGAAGGAACAGATGCATGGTTAAGCAGACGTTAGCACAAAAAATTATCAGTAAGCACCTAGTTGAAGGCAAAATGGTCGCGGGCACAGAAATCGCCCTGAGAATTGACCACACCCTCACACAGGACTCCACAGGCACCATGGCGTACCTAGAATTCGAAGCTATGGGCATCCCCAAAGTCAAGACGCAGTTAAGCGTCAGCTTCGTCGACCACAACATGCTCCAAAACGACTTTAGAAACGCCGACGACCACCGTTACCTCCAAGGCGTTGCCGCTAAATACGGCATCATCTTTAGCCGCCCAGGCAACGGCATCTGCCACCAGCTATTCTTGGAACGCTTCGCAAGACCTGGCTACACACTGCTGGGCAGTGACAGCCACACTCCCACCGCAGGCGGAGCAGGTGCAATCGCAATCGGCGCAGGCGGACTTGACGTCGCAGCAGCCATGGCGGGAGAACCCTTCTACCTTGAGATGCCTAAAGTCGTCGGCGTAAAACTAACAGGCAAACTACAGCCCTTTGTGTCAGCCAAAGACGTAATCCTGCAGGTGCTAAAAATCTTAACTGTTAAAGGCGGTGTCAACAAAATCATCGAGTACTATGGGCCAGGTGTAGAAACCCTATCAGTGCCAGAAAGGGGTACAATCACTAACATGGGTGCAGAGACAGGCGCAACAACCTCTGTTTTCCCATCTGACCAAATTACAAAAGCCTTCTTTGAAGCACAAGGACGCGTGGAGCAATGGACAGAACTTAAAGCAGATGAAGGCGCAGCATACGATGAAAACATCGAAATTAACCTCTCGGAGCTTGAGCCCCTCATCGCCCTGCCACACAGTCCAGACGCAGTAAAGAAAGTCAGCGAAGTCGAAGGCACCCCAGTTGACCAAGTCTGCATAGGCAGCTGCACCAACTCCTCGCTAAGAGACCTAAAAATCGTCTCAGCGCTCCTAAAGGGCAAAAAAGTCCACGAGAACACTAACCTCGCAGTTTCAGCGGGTTCACGCCAAGTAATGGAGAACCTAGCTGCGGCAGGCGAACTCGACGCCTTCATCCTCTCCGGCGCAAGACTGCTTGAAAACTCCTGCGGACCATGCATCGGCATCGGGCAGGCACCGCCAACCGGCGCTGTTTCGCTTCGTACATTCAACCGCAACTTCAAAGGCCGCAGCGGCACACAGGACGCCAAAGTCTACCTCGTCAGCCCAGAAACCGCAGTCGCAGCCGCCTTAAATGGCAAAATCACTGACCCGCGCAAACTCGGCAAGTTCCCGGACATTAAAATGCCTGAGAAGTTCTTGGTTGCCGACGCCATGTTCATCCAGCCCAGTCAATGCGTGTCCACAGCCATCGTTATGGGCCCCAACATTAAACCGTTGCCAACCTTCACGCCGCTGCCCGAGAAACTCTGCGGTGAAGTGCTGCTTAAAACCGGCGATAACATCACAACCGACGACATCATCCCCGGCGGCTCAGAAATCATGTCGCTGCGCAGCAATATTCCCGAAATCAGCACCTACATCTTCTGTCACGTTGACAAATCCTTTGCGGGTCGGGCGCTTCAGAAGGGCGGCGGATTCATTGTCGGCGGAGAAAACTATGGGCAAGGTAGTAGCCGTGAACACGCTGCATTAGCACCCAAGTATCTGGGCATTAAAGCAATCATCGCCAAATCATTCGCGCGCATCCACATGGCTAACCTCGTAAACTTCGGCATCCTGCCACTCACATTCGCTGACAAGAAAGACTACGACGCCATCGCCTTGGGTGACGAGCTAGAATTAGCAGTCGACGGCCTAAAAGAGCGCCTGGTAGTATTGAACAAATCGAAGGGCACACAAATCAAAGTCAACCTCAGCCTAAGCGCAGTCGAGAAAGAGCAGGTGCAAGCCGGCGGAAAATTAGCCCTCATTAAATCTAAGCAGAAGAATAAGAAATAGAGAAAAAACTAAGGTAGAGGCACAGGCGAAGGTTTGTGTTCTCTTAAATCCCCATTTCCGCAAGTTTTAGCGGACTGTTGATTTCGACTCCTTTTGTTCCAGTTACAAGTCGGGTTAGCTTCGAGTTTGCTTCTGCGCCAACGGTTACTACGCGGTCGCCTTTATAGGACAATGTGATGGTTACGCCTTCGCGGCAGAGGTCCTCAACCATCTCCTTTATGGTCGGCTGAGCTTTTCTGGCTTCTCTTAGGCTATCTACGCCTCGGCGCAAGGATTCTCCGATGCCTTTTTTGGTATTGGCCTTGCGTGAGGTAGCGACGATTTCTTTGACAAAGTCCTTGTCCACAACATCTGCGTCGATTTTCTTCTCTGAAACAGTCACTTCTACCGCTGGCTTATCGTTTTGGCTGATGGTTATTTTTCCGGATTTAAGAGTCTCAGCTAACAAAGTGGTTAACTGCACTTAAGGTTCGCCTATAGCCTTAGCTTAAGCGCTGGTACTCTCTGCCGGTTTAGCCATTACGACGTCTAAAACGATTGCTCCATTGACTGTTGCTTTCATTACGCCAGTGTCTAATGTGAGTTCTTGGAAACTTAGTTTTAGGTCTGATTGGGTGCCTGCGAGTTTGTCTAGTACTGCGACTACTGTGTCGCCGAGTGTTTCGGCGGTTCGCTGCATTGATTCAGAAGCCCTGTTCATACCTTGTTGCATGTTTTGATTTCTATTTTCCATTTAAAAAACACCAAGTTAGTCAAATCAGGCAGAATATAAAAATCTGACCGATATAGAAAAGTTAAAACTTCTTAATTATCCCAGCATTTCTGCCCGATGTCTATAAAGAAAAATGTAAATTATCTAGCTTACTTGTTAGATAAAGAGGGAAAAGAGTGGTTTATTAGACTTGCCAGACTGATGTGTCTACAAGGTTCCACTCGATTTGTTCAGTTTTTTGTGGATTGTTGAATATCTGATAGTTTGAGAGTGAAACTAGCATGCCTGTTTCGCGGTCGAAGAATATGTCGCGGTAGTCATACATCAGTGTGCTCTGTGTCGGGTCTTTTGTGTCGTAGAACTGATTGTTTATGTGCCAAGAATTCAATGCTCTTGAGCCGCTTGGATCTGTGTTGTTGACGATTTGGCCATCAAAGCCGCTTGGCCGCAGTAGGTCTGCTTCGTTGAGATTTGCCGGGTATATTGCCCAGAAACCGTAGTTGTCAGTCTTGTTGCCTGATGCTACATCAATGGTTTGTGTGGATGTTACTAGTGTTCCGTTGAGGAATTTCCAGTCGCACTTCATTGTAACAACAGTTTTATTTGCTACATCCGTGATTGTGACTTTATAGTAATCCGTGTTGTTGTATACGTCAAAGCCCTCTGTCATTGTGGCGTCTAAGCCGGTTAATTGCACGTAGCCTTTTAGGCTGTAGGTGAAGGTGTCACCGGCCTTAACTCCTGCCTCATATTGTCTGGCTGTGAGAATTGAGTAAGCGACTGCTGCACCCGCAACTGCTATTATGGTAATCAGTATAACGGCGAGGTACAATTTAGTGTGACTTTTCTTTACGTAGGTCATGGCTTTTAATTGAACTCTTCGACTATTTAGTTGTTTTCCCAAAATATGATCTCTGTTCAGGCAAAGTTCTGATTCAACTAACATACGCACCAGCGTCATCGATCAAGTAAAATCAAATGGGTAAAAAGTGAATCTAAACAAACAAGCGCAAGCATAAAAAAGACAAATAATCGTTAAATATGGTTGATTATTGTTTAATAGTTAAACTGTGCTATATAAAATTCGTAAGTATTATTAGTTAGGCACCCCCTACTCATTATAGGGCAGGTTAAGCCCACTATCTCTACAATTATTTCTAAAAAAACGTAAAACTGTAGTCATAGTTCGCTTTCTTGCCTAAAAAAATAAGAGGAAAAGAAAAAATGCAGATTTTAAAGCAAAAAATGATTTCGACGCTTACGCTGCTTCTGATAGTGTCTTTCGCAGTCTCTTCTATTGCTGTAGTATTGCCGCTTCAGCCCGCAGCTGCTCAGGAAACAATGAGAACTTATGCTATTTCTGATTCGATTCCAAACCCCATAGGTCTCGGAGAAACAACGCTGCTTAAAGTCGGTATTTCGCAGGCGGCGCCATCCGCGTCTTTCGGGTGGACTGGTATAACTATCGACATCGTTAAACCAGATGGAACAACCGAGCAACTGGGTCCATTTACGACTGACTCCACCGGTTCAACATACACGACATATACACCTGACCAAGTAGGCACCTATAACTTAACAACTAATTTCCCTGAGCAAACTGTCCCAATAACTTTCACTGACTCAGAAAGAGGCCAAGTTATCACTGCCGGTACAATACTGTTAGCAAGCACTAAATCAAGCAATCTAGTTGTTACCCAAGAGCCAACTTCACAGCAGTATCCAGGTCACTCTTTGCCAACTGAATACTGGAGTCGACCAATCGATCCACAACTCAGAGAATGGTACGCAGTCGCAGGCAACTGGGTTGCCCGTCCAGACAACTCTATTGCACTCTTTAACGATGACGCACCTGAAACTGCGCACATACTATGGGCAACTCCATATACAACAGGCGGTTTATCGGGAGGATTATTTGACGGTGCAAATCAAATTCCCGCAGCGGTCTTTGCAGGCGACGCTTATGAAGGCAAATTCTCAAACTCCGTGATAATTAATGGCATCCTTTACTACAACACAGAAGGTTCAGGCACATATTCAACAGTTGGAATACCTGGTATCCAAGCAATTGACCTGCACACAGGCGAAAAACTCTGGTTCCTCAACAACACAGCTCTATCATTCGGCCAAACTATGTTCTTCCCAAGCTACAACGTTAACGGTGTATGGAATTATCTCTGGTCAGTAACTGGCAACAATTACACAGCGTATAATCCATTTGATGGCTCATTCCAGTTCATGTTCTACAATGTCCCTTCAGGCACTAGAGTCTTTGGTCCAAACGGAGAAATACTCATCTACCAAATCAACACAAACGCTGGCTGGATGGCACTCTGGAACTCCACACTTGCAGGACAACAGAACGCAATCATTGGTCAACCATCCTATGGCAGCTGGACTTTCGGTGTCATAGGCTTAAACAGCGCAGGCGTCAGCACTGCTAACCCAACAAACCCACAAGGTCAACAGGTAAACTCTGCCTTCCCAGTGGTACGAGCGCTTAATGGATCACTACCAAAATGCTACTCATGGAACGTTACAATACCCCAAGGCTTAACAGTTACCGCTTCATTGGGTGCATCTGCTATCAAAGTCTATCAGGACAACAGAATAGTTGGCGCATTCTACAACCAATCTATGGTTAGACTCTGGGCGTTACCACTTGACTCTATAACTGCAACCAGAAATGCATCAGTGAATACCCAAACATTAACGGCGATTTTCGATAAAACCTGGGCATCCCCCGCTGAATGGACAGAGGGCAAAAACACAATACACTATACAGGCGCAACAAACTACGTAACTGATCCTACATTCGGCAACGGTGTAATAGCGATCTGGGATAAAGAGTTAACCACGCACTATGGCTTTAGCGTTGTAGACGGATCCTACCTATGGGCAACGGCTTCTGAAAACTACTTAGACATGTACGGTTGGGGGAATGCTGAACATACCTGGTACTTTGCTTATGGCAAACTGTACTCAGTAGGTGTCGCAGGTATACTCTACGCGTATGATCTAGCTAACGGCAACACGTCATGGACCTATAACTTGACTGATCCCTATGGCGAACCTATCACCGGCGAGAACTGGTGGGGCTGGATTGACTTAATTGCTGACGGAAAAATCTACATTGGCACACTTGAGCACTCAGCTAACAACCCGATTCCGAGAGGCGGACCATTCGCTTGTGTTAACGCAACCGACGGCAGCGAAATCTTCCGTATTAACGGTTTGATGCGTGAAACACGTTGGGGTGGTAACCCAGTAATCGGCGACAGCATCATCGCAGGCTTAGACACATATGACTTACAAGTGTATGCAATGGGTAAAGGTCCCTCGAAGATAACTATGACAGCTTCGCCAAGCATTGTAGCCTCTAACGGTGGTGTAATGATCAGTGGCTATGTTACTGACATTTCACCCGGCACACAGGATACCGCAATAAAACTACGCTTCCCCAACGGCGTCCCAGTGGTAAATGACGCTAGCCAAAGCCAATGGATGATGCACGTCTACAAGCAGTTCGAACGCCCAACAAACGTAACTGGAGTTCCTGTAGAAATCTCTGTTATCGACGCCAACGGCAACTTTAGAACAGTTGGAACCGCAACTGCTGATACAAATGGATTCTTCAGCTTCGCTTGGGTCCCTGACATCGCTGGTATGTACAGTGTATATGTCACTTTTGCTGGCAGCAACGCATACTACGGGTCATCTGCACAGGCAGCGTTTTCAGTAGGTACAGGCGCAACAGGTTCACCAGGTCCAACAGGCACTTCAACACCAGGAAGTTACGCTGACCAGATTCTACTGCCAGGTATCATTGCAATCATAGTCGTCATAGTCATAGTCGGAGCAGTATTAGCCATATTAATGCGTAGACACTAAGCAGAAACCGATCAAACACCTTCTCCCCTTTTTTTACTTTTTTCAAGTGTTTAGGCATTCACAGTTTCAATGCTTCAATACATTCTTCTGCTGTTTCCGCGAATGCCACCAGTTCTGCGCAGCAAGCAATTTTGCCTTCACTTCTGATTTTTTTGCTGTAAACTGGTTCACTTTTTAGGCAACTGACAAGTGGCTCCCAGAAGTAGCCGAAGAGAACAATCGGTTTTGGCGCCATCAATCCTTTGTTGATGTACTCCAGCAATGTGGATAACTCCATCATTGTTCCGGTTCCGCCGGGAAACACCAGAAAAGCATCTGCTTCCCTTAGCATAATATTTATTCTCTGCGATGGGCTATCAGCCACTATTTCCTCGTCAACATAATCGTTAGGTTTCCTGTAAGAAGCTTTACCATTCAAGTAATAGGTTACGCCAACTGTTTTTCCGCCTGCTGATTTAGCGCCCCGCGATATATCTTCCATTACTCCGCCGAAACCCCCTGATATGACTGTCACCCCGTTTTTGGCGAGCATTTGGCCTAAGCGGATGGTTTGCTCTTTAGCTTCGGGTTTTAGGTCTTTGTAGCTGCCGAATACGCAGACTTTCTTAATCATATGGTTTCTCAGGGTATGCTTTGGTTTTTCCCTTTAATATGAGCATTGCTAAACCGTTAGGAATGATCTTTACGTTAATTGATGAACTTTTGCGGTTTGAATACGGCATTTATATGAAGTAGTATACGCCTTAAATCAGACTATCACATGCAAACGCGCGGTTAGAGTAATGTCAGGCAAAACAAAGAAAGAACCCTCACTTGCATTAGGCGGACAAGCATTAATCGAAGGAGTAATGATGCGCTCCAAAAGACACGTTGTCGCCTGCGTAAGAACACCCAGCAAGGAAATCATAACCGACGTCAAACCAGTAAAGCCCTTCTCGGATAGAAACCGCGTTTTAGGCTGGCCCATAATCCGGGGTGCAGTCGGAATGATTGAAAGCCTCATCGTAGGCTTCAACGCACTGATGTTTTCCGCGAGCAACGCTTTTGAGATTGAGGGTGAAGACGGTAAAGAGCCTGAGAAGATAGAGTTCGGCTGGGGTGAAATCGCTTTCATAGTTGTCGCTTTGGCTGGTATGATGGCGGTGTTCTTTTTGGTGCCTTATCTGCTTTCTTCATGGCTTGGGCTAGAATCTGGAACTGTACTGTTCAATATAGCTGAAGCCGTTATCCGTTTAGCGATGTTTGTCGGTTACCTGTCTGCTATATCGCTTTGGGGTCAGTACAAGCGGGTGTTGATGTACCATGGGGCAGAGCACAAGGCTATCCATGCAAACGAGGCAGGCGTTCCAATGGATGTTGAGCACGTCAAAAAGTTCTCTAGATTGCATCCACGCTGCGGTACAAGCTTCCTGTTCATAGTGCTGATAATTAGCATCGTATTGTTCAGTGTGATGCCAAACCTCGGATTCGTAGTAAACCTGACTTACCGGTTGCTGTTGATCCCCGTCATCGCCGGAATCTCCTACGAGCTTCTGCGAATAAGCGGCAAATACATAGATTCACCCGTCACAAAGGTCTTAGTGGCGCCGGGACTTGCATTCCAGTATCTCACCACTAAGGAGCCTACTGATGATATGCTTGAAGTGTCGATCAAGGCGGTGTTAGAAGTAAAGAAGCTGATTAGCCCATCAGCGCAGCCGGCAGTAGATCAACCGCTGCCTTAAGCGCTTATTTTTCTAAAGTCCGCTAGAGCCTTATCGAGCTCCATTGCCGCGTTAAAAGAAAGGTCATCGGTGTCGTACTCGATTCTTTTCAGCCCTTTAAGATTAGGGGGCAGATCTATTTTTCGCTCGACCAGCAGCACCACCTGCGTGTTGTATTTGAGGTAGGCGGCGTTGATTTCGCTGTTAACGTTTGCGTTGAGTACGTAGAGTCCGCTGTATCGCCGTTCCTGCTCTGCGGCGGCGATGTTGATTATTGCGCAGTCACAGCCCTGCATTAAGCCGAATTTGGCTTCTGAGATTGGGACGGCTGTTTCCTCTTTGTCGCCCACGACGTAGTCGTAGTGGAGGAACTCTAGCATCCTCTTGACTTGTTCAGCTACCTTTGTGTTGCTGTTTGAGATGAACACCCTTGGTTTAACACCGTCTGTTTGGGGGTCAGCTGAGATTTTTTGGAAGGTTTTCATCTCTGGGTCTTGAACCATCGGAGCTGACGCCTGATACTGAGGTGCGGCAACTGTGCCTGCAAGCTGGGGCTCGAAGCTTACCGGCGAACGGGCGAGGCTTAGGATTCTGCCGGCATAGCGTTTGTTGAGTAATTCACGTACCTGTAGAAGCTGCAGCTCGATGCCGTTATCCATTGCGTCTATTTTGGCTTCGATGGTGTCTTTATCATAGTTGAAGGCTACCACCGTGCCCTTCTGCGCTTTAGACTTCACCAGCACTTTAACGAAGTCCTTAACCTCGGCTAAGCCGACGTTGTCGGATTGTACGATGAGCAGCGGCTGTCCTCCCTCTGTTAAGGCGTTTACTCCAGAGGCTGGGTCGCTTGGTTTGCCGTTGAATTTCTTGGTAACCCACTCTTCAAATGTACGGGAGGAGGTTTTCCTCAGGCTTTTCTCGTTGACTTTCTTCTTTTTTAGAACAAGAAACACCGCTAAAACCACGACGACTGCTACTACAGCGGCGACTGCAGCGATAAGCAAAAAGTCTATGTCGCCTGTCTGCGGTTCGTCCGTCGCTGAGGGCTCAAGCGTCTCTTCAGTTTGGCAGGTGATTGTCTGGGGAACAATTGTTAATGTGAAGATGAAGATGGCGGTTAAAGTTACTAAGAAGAGTTTTCTGTTCATAACTATGCATCCCCTGATGTGATTTGTGGTTTTTCTCCCAGCCATAGGTTTATGCCCTACAGTGATTGAAGGGTTAGTGTTGTGTTGCCTTAAATAATTTGGGTAGAAATTGCCGATAGACTGTTAATTTGAGGATTAAATATTTGGAAATAAAAAAACCTGAAATTGCTTAGAGCATAGACTTAGAGAAAACAAGCTGCTCATCGTTTGATTT
>Ga0123335_1006862_pt1 | contig 13011 bp, 11 predicted proteins | sample BiotimSIPDNA_2_FD_89707 | JGI IMG/M metagenome (GOLD analysis project Ga0123335, IMG submission 89707) | Anaerobic biogas reactor microbial communites from Washington, USA - Biogas_R2 time_0 SIP DNA | ecosystem: Engineered > Bioreactor > Anaerobic > Unclassified | place: Washington, USA... | reverse complement strand
TGCCCATCAGCCATAACCCATCACCCATAACCCATCACCCATAACCCATAACCCATAACCCATAACCCATAACCTCTCTCTTATCCCAGTATTTCCTTCAGATCCTGATCGGGCGTCGAAATGGGCTTTATGCTGTAATTATCCACGAGGACCTTGAGCACGTTCGGCGTGATGAAGGCCGGCAGGGTGGGTCCCAGCCGCATGTTCTTGATGCCGAGATACAGAAGGGTGAGCAGGATCGCCACGGCCTTCTGTTCATACCAACTGAGGATCATCGAGAGGGGGAGTTGGTTGACCTCGCACTTAAAGGCGTCGGCCAGGGCGACGGCGATTTGGATGGCCGAGTAGGCGTCGTTGCATTGCCCGATGTCCAGCAGTCGCGGGATGCCGCCGATGTCGCCGAAGGGGAGTTTGTTGAAGCGGTACTTACCGCAGGCGAGGGTGAGGATAACGCAATCGTCGGGGACTTTTTGGGCGAACTCGGTGTAGTAATTTCGCCCTGTTTTGGCGCCGTCGCAGCCGCCGACGAGGAAGAAGTGGCGGATTTTTCCGGCCTTGACCGCTTCGATTACGTTGTCGGCCACGCCCAGCACGGCGTGATGGCCGAAACCGATGGTGATGTTCTGTTCGGGCGCGTCTTCGGCGAAACCGTCGGCGGCCAGGGCGGCCTCGATCACCGGCGAGAAGTCGCGGTCCGGCCCGATGTGCCGCACGCCCGGCCAGGCGACCAAGCCGGTGGTGAAGATGCGGTCGGAGTAGGTTTCCTTCGGTTTTTGGATGCAGTTGGTGGTCATCAGAATTGCGCCGGGGAATTCGTCGAACTCCTTTCGCTGGTCTTGCCAGGCCCCGCCGTAGTTGCCGACCAGATGCTTGTATTTTTTCAGTTTGGGATATGCGAGGCAGGGGAGCATCTCGCCGTGCGTGTAGACGTTGATGCCCTTGCCCTCGGTTTGTCGGAGCAGTTCGTCAAGGTCTTTCAGGTCGTGGCCCGAAACGAGTATGCACTTACCGGCGACTGGCGTCACGCGCACCACGGTCGGCTCGGGATGTCCGTAGGCGCTGGTGTTGGCGGCGTCGAGCAGGCCCATCACGGTGAGGTTCAACTCGCCGGTTTTCATGACCCAATCGAGCAGCGCGTCTTGGGCGGGGTTTCCATCGGCGAGAAAATTGAGGGCTTTGTGGAAGGTGGCGTAAACGTCGGGGTCTTCGTAGCCGAGGATTCGGGCGTGATCGGCGTAGGCGGCGGCGCCCTTGAGGCCGTAGAGGATCAATTCCTGCAATCCGGCCGCGTCGTTGCCCAACTTCGTTTGACGCTTGGTGATCGACACCTCCTCGCCCTGGCGAATCAGTCCCGCGAGATCGTCGGCGGGCCGCCAATCGGTGGCGCCGTTGACGATTTCCGGCGCTCGGCCCTTGTTGGCGCAAGCGTCTTCGTAGAGTTTTTTCGCCCGGTCGCGCAAGTCGGCGGCGTCGCGGAGGTGATGTTCCAGCCGCTGGGGATCGAAATCGACGTTGGTCACGGTAGCGAAGAGGAACTCGGGCACGGACCGGTCGATTTGCGGATCGCTCGCGTCGAGTTCGGCGGCGCGATGGGCATACATCGCTATCCCCTTGGCCGCGTGGATCAACAGGTCTTGCAGGGCGGCCGTCTCCGGAGTTTTTCCGCAAACCCCCATCGTCGTGCAGCCGGTTCCCTTGGCGGTTTGTTCGCATTGGTAACAGTACATTCGATTTCGCTCCTAAATTCCTAAATGTGGTCAATAATTCCATCAATAAATAGAGAGAGGCAAACTGCATCCGAGAGATACTCGTTTACGTTTATTTCCGAGGTCTGCCCCCCCGCCTATTGATTGTGTCAACTCGATCATACAATGCAATCATACGGCGGTCGGCAATATCCATCCTTGATTTGGATCAATTTCGTGAACATTATCGAAATTTTGCAGTCTTGTCCACTATTCACCGAGGTTTCGGGCGATTCGTTCGGCCGGTTGGCGGCTATTGGGCGGATTTGCCGTTTTCGGAAGGGGGAAACGGTTTTCCGCGAAAACGACGCCCCCCCGGGCGTGTGATTATTTATCGCTGATTTCCAACCAACGTTTATAGAGCCGTTCGACCGCGGCCTTGTCCGCCTCGCCGTCCCAAACGGCCACGCCGTAACGGAGGTCTAGCGGGCGGCCCGACTTCAACTCGATCGGTTCTTTCCACGCATTCATCGTCGCCGACAAATAGGCGAACGCCTTGGACATGGTGAACATCAGCGCCGGATGACGCAAGTTCGAGGGATGATCGAACATGGCAACCGTAACCGGCTTGCCGTCGGCTTTGGCCGAATACGCGCACCATTTGGCGGGCGTGAGCCGCTCGTCGCCGCGAACCACTTCGCCCTGCCGGTCGTCGGAGTTGAAGAATCGCCCATCGCGGTCCATCGACTCGACGAACCTGACGCCCAAGCCGAAATAGTGATGGCCGGTCAACTCGATCGACTCTTTTTCCGGCGGCGTTTTCAAGAGCGACCGCCACTCGATCAGCGTGGCGCCCAGGTCTGCGCCGCGGTATTCGCCGATCGTCCGTTGCTCGATCATTAACGGATCGTCCGATTTCGGTCCGATCCAATCCAGCTCCTGCGTAAAGCTTACCCGGCGCAGGCCGTCCCGGTTGGTGATATTCACGCCGCCGATTTTGCGATGTATTTGCTTGCCGTTGCGGTCGTCGAATTCGCCCCAGAAGTCCACGCCGTCGACGGAAAGGGCGAACATCAGGGCGTGGTGATGCAAGTGATCGTGCGGCGCATCGCGCAACACCTGCACGCCGGACGGCGAGTGAAGCTGATCGGCGTAGGGTTTTCTGGGCACCTCGGCATAGCGGTATCGGAGCACGGGCCGGCCCTCCGCGTCCAGGATCGAAAAACTGGTCGCGTCGCCAGCAACGGCCGGATATTCGATTTTTCCATCGACCATTCGGCTCTGCGGCCCCTCGGCGACGCAATTGTCGCCGCCGGCAAGCGCAAGAACCAACGCGGCAATCACGAAAAGAGAACATCGTCCGGTTGTTTTCAACATGGTTTCTCCTTGGAATGTGCGGGACAACGAACGGGCAATTTCAGGTATTATAGCCGCAACGCCGCGGCTCAGCCACGGGGGAGATGCGAGTGCTTCCGCGCAAGAACGGCGCCTTTGCTTGCCGTGACATAGCCACAAAAAATAATTTGAGCGGAACCACGGATGTTAGCTGGTCGGGTCGATTGAATCCAGCACCAGCGGGTGTTCCGAATCGGGATCGCCGACGCGGATTGATTTTTTGCCGTCGAGCAGGTCGTCGAACAGGCGGCCGACGAATTCGGCCCTCCATCCCCGTGCGAGCTTCGGCACGGCGTAGGCGGCGGGAGCGTCGGACTTCGCGTCGGGGTTTTCCGGGCGCCGCGGGCCGCTCGGCTTGGCCCCTTGTTTTGTTCGCGCCCGATGCGCCATCCAATTTCTGATGTCGCCGGGCGTGCCGACCATGTTCGGGGCAAGCTGAGCTTCGCGGCACAGGCTGCCCAACGCGGCGAACAGGAATTGCCCCAAAACTGAGTTTTCCGCATTGTGTTCACGGGGCCGCTGCTCGGCGTCGGCTTCCGACTCGGGATTATCCAGGCCGCGGCGGACGGCCTCGGCCAGGTCGTTTATGCGCCGCTTCAAGTCGCCGCGTTCCAGTCCGCGCACGGCCCCGATGCGTTTCGGGTCGGCCGAACCGCGTCGGGCAAGTTCGACGATCAAGTCGTCGCGGAGCACCCGCCGCGCGGGGCAATCGCGCCGCCGCGCCTCGCCCTCGCGCCAATGGAACAACTCGCGAACGACGGCCTGTTCCCGCGCGTCCAGGCTCGCATTGCCCAATAACCGCCGCCAACGATTTTTCGACAGCGATCGATTCAAGTCGTTCATCCACGAGTCCGTTTCCTCGGCGAACCAATCGAGGCGGCCGAATTCGACGAGCTTGGCGCGAATCGCGTCGCGCAGCGGCGGCAGCCAGCGGGCGTCGGCCACCGCGTACTCGATCTGCCGCTTGCTCAAGGGCCGCCGCCGCCAGTCGGTGCGGGTTTCGTGCTTCGCGGTGCGGCGGCCGAGGAACTTCGAAATCAGCGACGCGAGTCCGGCGGGATATTCCGCCCCGGCCAATCCGGCGGCTATCTGCACGTCGAACAGATTCGCCGGCGGCCGGCCGATCGAACGCAGACAGAACTCCACTTCGCCGCGGCCCGCGTGAACCACGGTTTCGTGACCCGGCTGGGCCACGGCCTCCCAGAACGGCGTCACGTCGCCGATGGCGATCGGGTCGATAACCGCCGATTCTTCGCCGGCGGCGACCTGGATCAGGCACAAGACCGGGCGAAACGTGTGCTCGGAGACAAATTCGGTGTCGAAAGCGACGGATTTTTCGCCGATGATCTTGTCGCAGAATTCGCGCAAGCCGCCGGCTGTGTCTATGTAAGTATGATTCACTTGAAGTAACCCAAAGACTTCTCGATTTCAATTGACAAAGCACTAGTTTTTCGCCTTCGCTTCAGCCGTTTTGATCGATTCCTCCCGGCTTTGTTTTAGACGTTCGAGAAGCAAGTCGGCGGTATAAATCCGGCCGGTGGGATTGTTGAAATCGCGCCCGGCGGGCGATTCGGAGAGCATGCGCCCCAGTTCCTTGCCGCCGGCGGCGGTCGTAAAGTACTCGATCATCTTGTAACCGTCGGGGCCTCGAATCAGATCGGCCACCGTCTGCCGGCCGCGCGGAAGTCGGCTGAGCCGATCCACTCGATCATAAGCGTCGGGGAATCGGGCAATCTGACGCATGAACTTCACGCCGGCCGGCGTGCCAAACTGCTTGACGAGAAACTCGTCGTCGACCGGCAGATCGGCGAGAATCTCTTTTCGATCGTGCAAAGGAAGCCCCCGCTCCTGCAAAAGATCCAACAGCGGTTCGACCTGCCGGCCGGTAATCAGATCGCCCGACTCGTAGTCGTTCTGCTTGTCGAAGAATTCGTCGAGTGCGGCGGAGATTTCCGACACGGCGGGGATTGACTTGTCTTCCGCCCACGCGCTTCCGGCCAAGACCGACGCCGTAGCGGCTGCCAGGCTGGATATGATAATGCATAAAACAAGATGGCTGTGGTATTTCATATTCTAATGCAAGGCCGGTGGGAAATGCCAATGATTGTGCGATTTCGGTAAATGCGCAACCTGCGCAATCCCCGTCGCTTGGATTTTTTGCGTAAAATTGGAAAAATCCTCAGCAGTAAAGTATATGTTATTTGAGTTAGTTACCAGGGCCGATTACGAGGGAGCGGTTTACATAAGTTGCACGATAAAATAGTGAAGCATTTATTGCTGATAGGCCCGTTCGTTGCACTTCCAGCGTATGCGAAAAAGCGCAGCCATTGTATTGTTCAGCCTTCCCGGTTCCGCCGTACCCCCTCCTGCGGTTTAAGCCCCCCGAATACTATCCCAACTGCGGTTTTCTCCCAGAAGTTATTATCGCACCAATTGACAAAATCCAACGCCGTGCGATAATCTATTTTCGGCATTTGGATGGCCGTCAGGCAACAGGAGGTTTCCAAAATGTCAAATCCAGCTTATTTCATCCAAGAGTGTCCGACTTGCGGCCGCCGCTTGCAAATCAGAGTGCAATATCTGGGCCGCGAACTGATCTGCCAGCACTGCCAAGGCTCGATGATCGCCGTCGATCCAACTTCGCTGCGCTTCGACGACGCCGAGCCGAAAGACGTACTACTCCGCCGCGCGGACGAATTGCTCGAAACGGTTGCTCATCAGGATTCATGCTTTAATCCACACACGCGATAGCGATTTGTTAGGTTGGGACAAGCTATAGCACAGTCTCACCAAATATGCTAAACAACGGTGGCGGGACTGCACTATTGATTGTTCCGTGCTGATCTATTCGGTAATTAGCGGCATATTGATGTTTGTCGTGATCGGCTTTTTCCTGCTCCTCGCGATTGGCGTTGTGGCAATCGTCTTCCCAATAATCGGCGCGATGAAGGCCAGCAACGGCGAGGTCTGGAAATATCCACTAACGATTTCATTTCTGAAATAGCCGATCGAGATCGTCGAAAAGCGCGGCTTTATTTCTGAAATAGCCGCTCCAAATCCTCGAAAAAACGGGGATAGGTCTTGGCCACGCAGCCGGGGTCGCGCACAATCACGCCGGGCGCGGACAGGCCGGCCACGGCCAAGCTCATCGCCTGCCGATGGTCGCCGTGCGGATCGACCTCGGCGGCGCGCAGGGGGCCGGGCGAGATGGTCAGCCCGTCGGCCCGCTCGATAACCGCCGCGCCGAGCTTTCGCAACTCAACCGCCAACGCGCCGATGCGGTCCGATTCCTTGTGCCGGACGTGTGCGATGCCGCGAATCGTGGTCGGCCCGGCGGCGAACAGCGCCGCGACCGCCAGCGTCGGCGCGGCGTCGCTGATCGAGTTCATATCTACGTCGATGCCGTGCAGCGGCCGGCCGCGCACCGTCACGCGATCGGAGCCGTAAATCACCTCGCAACCCATCCGCCACAGGCATTCGCACAACTCGAGGTCGCCTTGCAGGCAGCCGCGGGAGAGGCCCTCGACTGTCGCTTCGCCTCCGGTGACGGCGGCGGCGGCGAAAAAATAGCCGGCGGCGGTCGCGTCCGGCTCGATCTCGTAGCGCCTCGCCCGATAGCGGCGCGGAGCGGCAATCGCGAATCGTTGCTTCGGCCGCTCTTCGACTTCAACGCCGAAGGAGGCCATCACGGCCCTGGTCATATCGACGTAGGGGCGCGAGACCAATGCGCCGGCGACGGTCAATGCCACGTCTCCGCCGGCGTAAGGCGAGGCCATCAGCAAACCGCTGAGGAACTGGCTCGATTCGCCGCTTTGCAGCGCGGCTCGCCCGCCGCGCAATCCCCGGCCGCGGACGACAAGCGGCAGGCGCCGGTCGCCGTTTTCCGCGGCGGCGTCGGCGCCGAGCTGATCGAGGGCGTCGAGGAGATCGCCCATCGGCCGGCCGCGCATTTGCGGCGAGCCGTCGATGCGATACGTCCCGCGCCCGATCGCGGCGAGGGCGGTGAGAAATCGGGCGGTCGTGCCGCTACCGCCGGCGAATAACTCGACCCGGCCGCCGGCCAGGTCCCCCCCGCAGCCGACAACGCGCATCGTCGCCGCCGCCGGGTCGTGCTCGATCGTCGCCCCCAGCAGCCGCAGCGACTCGGCCATTGCCCGAGTGTCGTCGCAGTCCAGCGCTCCGGCCAGCAGCGATTCGCCATCGGCCAGCGCGGCGCAGACCAGCGCCCGATTGGTGATGCTTTTCGAGCCGGGCGGGCGAATCGACCCCCGCGCAGGACCGCGCGGCCTGATTTCAACACGATCGTTCATGCCGTAAGTATACCGGTCCCGACTAATAATTCCACTTCGAAATGATATAATATACTTATTCTGCCGGAAAAAATTGTATCACTATCGCCCGCGCAAGGTATAAACATGCCGACCGACCAGCCAGCCGACGACAACTCCGCGGCCGTCGCGAAGGTAAAATCCTTTCCGCGCACGCCCGGCGTTTATCTGATGAAAGACGGCGCCGGCCGGGTAATCTACGTGGGCAAGGCGAAAAACCTCCGCGCCAGGGCCGGAAGCTATTTCCTCAAAGCCGCCGCCGAGGACCAGCGAACCGCCAGGCTCGTCACCGAAATCCGCGACATCGACTATATGGATGCCGAGAGCGAAATCGACGCCCTGCTGCTCGAAGCCCGGCTGATTAAAGATATCCTGCCGAAATACAACCGCGACCTGCGCGACGCGAAGACCTTCCCCTACCTTGAGATATACACGCACGAGCAGTTTCCCCGCGTGCGCTTCACCCGCGAGCCGCATCGGCAAGGGACGAAAATCCACGGGCCGTTCGCCAATCCGCGCGGGCTGCGAGGGGCCATCCAAGTGTTGCAGAAGATTTTCAAGTTCCGCACCTGCAATCTGGACATTGACGAGGCCGATCCCCGCTGGCGATGGTTCCGCCCCTGCCTGCTGCACGCTATCGAACAATGTTCGGCGCCGTGCAATTTGCGAATCTCGAAGGAAGATTATCGCCGCGCGATTCGCCGTCTACAACGAGTCCTCGAAGGGGGCAAGAAGACCCTGCTGGTCGAGATGAACGCCGACATGGCCGCCGCCGCCCGGGAACTGAGATTCGAGGAGGCCGCCGAGCTGCGCGACGAAATCGCCATGCTAGAATCGCTCGATCAACGCGGAAAGCTGGAAACCCACGTGCAGCCTGAGGTCTTTCCAATCGATCCGAAGCGGGGATTGGCCGGACTGCGAAAGGTCTTGCATCTCGAAAACCGCCCCAGAGTGATCGAAGGAATTGACATCGCCCACATCGCCGGCGCCGATACGGTGGCCTCGGTCGTGCAGTTCATCGACGGGTTGCCCTTTCGGCCGGGCTATCGGCGGATGCGGATTCGCGGCGTCGCCGGCCCGGACGACACGGCCTCGATCCACGAAGCGGTTACGCGGCGGTTCCGCCGCGTCCACGACGAAGACCAGCCCCCGCCCGACATCCTCCTGATCGACGGCGGCCGCGGACAACTCAACGCCGCCAGAGGGGCGCTGGAGGGCTTGGGAATGAGTTCGCAACGGGTAATCTCACTGGCGAAGCGCGAGGAGTTGGTCTTTACGCCCAGCGCAGCCGAACCGCTGCGACTGAGCCGGCGCAGCTACGCGCTTCGCCTGCTGCAGTACATCCGCGACGAGGCCCATCGTTTCGCTCAGCATTATCATCATCTGTTGCGGAAAAAGTCGCAGTTGGGGGAGTGATAAACGAAAGCCATGCCGCCGGCTTTTTTTCGGCGGCATTGATACCCGCGGTCGCCAATCTAATGTATACTGGCAAGTAAGCCGAGCGGAGCATTGCCCGTGAGCAAAATCGTTTTACAAGACGTTTCCTGGGAACGAATGGAGCGAGCCGTGGAAAAAGTCCGCGAGCGTCTGCTGCGCGCCGTCGCGGCGCTGGAGCAAGCCGGGGTTCCTTACGCCGTGTTGGGCGGCAATGCCGTGGCCGCCTGGGTATCGCGCGTCGATGAAGCGGCGGTCCGCAACACGCGGGATGTTGACATTCTGATACGTCGGGCGGACCTGCCCGACGCCATCGAGGCGATGTCTAAGTCGGGATTCGTGTATCGTCATTCGTCGGGCGTTGACATGATGCTCGACGGTCCCGACGCCAAGGCGCGAGACGCCGTTCATTTGCTTTTCGCGGGCGAAAAGGTCCGGCCCGAATACCTGCTGCCCACTCCCGATGTAACCGAAAGCGAGCGTGACCAGTCGTTCCGGCTGCTGTCGCTGGAATCGCTGGTGCGGATGAAGCTGACGTCGTATCGTCGAAAAGATCAAATGCACTTGCTTGATCTTATTGACATCGGTATGATCGACGCCGCTTGGACGGCGCGATTCCCGCCGGAACTGGCCGCCCGGCTGCAAGAACTGCTCGATAATCCCGACGGGTGACGGCGAATGTGCAACAATAGCCCGAGGCAAACTGCCTTCGGTGAGTTGCGGTTGGGAAAAACAATTATCTTGTTTGTTATCGCTTCATAAAACGCGATACATTCATTCTCAAATACGCGCACATTCCGGAGGCAGTTTGCCTCCGGCTAATTTCCCAATCCCCGCATCCCCCTACTTTTTTCGCAGAATCGCGTTCATGTGCTTTTTGTACGCTTCGACGCCGGGTTGGCCGTAGGGGTTGATGCCGACCAGCCGCCCCTCGACCACCGTGGCCAGCATGAGCATCTGGAACAACTGGCCGAGCGAGCCTTCGTCGAGCCGGGGAAGCGTGATCGTGGCCGTCCGCCGATAGTCCTCGGCGTAGGCCTGGTTTACGCCGGCGTAGGCCGCGCGGAGGATGTCGGGCAGCGTCTTGCCCGAAAGCGAGTTGAGATTGTCTTGGTCGCAGTCCGACGGTTCGACGGCCAGCCACTCGCGGTGCGTTTGCTCGACGACCAGATTGGTAATGAGCTTGTCGCGGCGGCCTTCCTGGTGCTGTTGGCCGCGGGAATGCAGGTCGCGGGTGTTGAGCACGGTCAGCGGCGTCGGCCCCCAGCCGTTCTTTCCGAGGCTTTCGGCTAGCAGTTGGTCGTACCACAGCCCGACCGCCTCGAGGCCGTCGGCCCAGACCGAGAGTACGCGGATCGTCTCGCCGCGGCGCGAATCCATCAGTCGGGAGACGCCGGCGTAGTCCAGCGCGGGGTTTTCCATGGGCGGCGAGGCGCGGAAGCGTTCGTTCATCGCTGCAGCGCCTTCGAGCAGGTGGCCGACGTCCAGACCCATCACGGCAGCTGGCAGCAGACCGACCGCGCTGAGAACCGCATACCGCCCGCCGACGCCGTCGGGTATGGGGAATATCTCGCGGCAGCCGATGGCCTGGGCCAGGTTGCGCAACCCGCCCGACTCGCCGGTGACGGCGATTACCCTGTCGCCGACTTTTTTCTTGTCGTCTTTGCACGCCTTCCGCAGCGCTTCGAGGAACAGCCGGAAGGCGACGGCCGTTTCCAGCGTCGTGCCGCTCTTGCTGACGACGATAATGCCCCAGTCGTCGGTCCCTTCGACCAGATCGAGCAGTCCTTGGGTGGAATCGTTGTCCACGTTGTTTCCGGCGAAGTAGATTCTCGGCCGGCCCCCGCGCCGCTGACGCGAAAGTTCGTTGTGATAGGGATGGCAGCACGACTCGAACAGCGCCCGGGCGCCCATGTACGATCCGCCGATGCCCAAGACGATCACCCGATCGACTTCCTTGGCCAGCCGGTCGCCGGCGGCGACGATCCGCTCCGTCAGCGGATGCTCTTCGTCGAGCAATCGCTCGGGCAGGTCGAAGAAGGCGGCGTCCAAGGGCTGTTTTTCCTCGGGCGGGGCGATTCCGCGCGCGTATAACGCCAGGTTGTCGAGCACCTCCTGACGCGCGGCCGCCAACCGCGGGGCCAGCCATTTCAGATCGGCCTCGACAATGCCCGTCTGGCGGACGAAACGCGGCGCGTCGTTCGGCGCAATCAAGCCCGAATAGTCGTAATTGATTGGAGCTAGTGGTTTCATGGTAAGCGATCGGTGTTTTATTTGTTGTAAAAGAATAATGTACCGAATTTATGTCTTCCCCCCCGCCCCTTCCTCCCTCTCCCATCTTGTGTTAATGTAACCATTCTACCGATCAATGCTGAAAAATAAAGGAGTCTAGCCGTGAGCATACAGTCGTTAGTCCGCGACCTGAAAACCCGCAACAACTCGAAAATCGTGATGCTGGTTGCCGACGGTCTGGGGGGATTGCCGGTGGAGCCGGGCGGGCCGACCGAACTCGAGGCCGCCAGAACCCCGAATCTGGACGCCTTGGCAAAACGGGGAACTCAGGGAAGCATGTATCCCATAGCCCCCGGCATTACGCCCGGCAGCGGCCCCGGACACTTGTCCCTTTTCGGCTACGATCCGGTCAAGCACCTGATCGGCCGCGGGGCCTTGGAGGCGACCGGCGTCGGCTTCAAGCTCACGTCCAAGGACGTGGCCGTCCGCTGCAACTTCTGCACCCTCGACGCCGCCGGCAACATCGCCGACCGCCGCGCGGGCCGCATCCCGACCGAGGAGAGCGCGCCGCTGGCCGTCCGCCTCCGCCAGGTGGTTATTCCCGACGTCAAGATATTCGTCGAGCCGGTCAAGGAACACCGCTTCGTGGTCATCTTTCGCGGCGAGGGGCTGGGTGGCAACGTGGCCGATACCGACCCGCAGCAGACCGGCGTGCCCCCGCTCGACCCGATCGCCAACGACGACGCGAGCAAGCGGACTGCCGAGACCGCCAAACGGTTTATCTATCAAGCCCGAAAATTGCTGGCCGCCGAACCAAAGGCCAACGGCCTGACGATGCGCGGCTTCTCGGCCGCACCGTCGATCGGCAGCTACGAGGACGTCTACGGTCTGCGGGCAGCGGCAATCGCCGTCTATCCCATGTACAAGGGCCTGGCCCAACTGGTCGGCATGAAGGTGATCGGCCGGCCCGGCACCCTGGAAGAAGAAATCGATGTGCTCGAGCGGGCCTGGGCGGATTACGACTTCTTCTTCGTCCACTTCAAATATACCGACAGCCGCGGCGAGGACGGCAACTTCAACGCGAAGGTCGCCATGATCGAACAGTTCGACGCGATCGTGCCGCGGGTAATGGCCCTAAAGCCGACGGTGCTGATCGTCACCGGCGACCACAGCACGCCCGCCCGGCTGGCTTCGCATAGCTGGCATCCGGTCCCGGTCTTGCTGGTCGCCGACACCTGCCGGCCGGACGGCCTGACCGCCTTCGGCGAACGCGAGGCGATGCGCGGCGGCCTGGGCCACATCCCCGGCGTCTATCTCATGCCCCTGGCCATGGCCCACGCCGAACGGCTGGCGAAGTTCGGGGCATGAAATATCGTAGGTCAGGTACCCCGTACCTGACACGCATGGTTCGATGTCGATGGTCTACGTTGCTAGATGAACGGAGTGAATACGGAGACCATTGCCGACAGGCAGTTATGAATGGCGACAGCGGAGGCATCCAATAATGGGCGATAAAATTCCAATTGGTGGATCAGCCGACTACTTCGAAGTCAGCCTGGGGGATACAGCCACAGACTTTCGGACGTGTGGCCACGCACACGAATCCATTGAAAGTGCTGTGCAATGCCTACAAAAGATACCTGGAGGTAGTTCGATTGTGGCGTTTTGGAAGCGGCGGGACGCGATCGGAAGTGAAAGACTTTATGACAACGGTGTGGAGTACCTCACCGATTTTCAAGTGCAAGCATTGTTGAGGTGGCACAAGAGAACCGGTGGGAACTAGTTCACGTAGGTCAGGTACCCCGTACCTGACACGCATGGTTCGATGTCGATGGTCGTCAGGTACGGGGTACCTGACCTAGTGCGCTTGTGAGTGTATCGAATTGACGGGTGAAAGTCCCTGTCGAAATATGGTCTGTATTTTGTAACCGAAAGTA
>Ga0123335_1006858_pt1 | contig 13019 bp, 6 predicted proteins | sample BiotimSIPDNA_2_FD_89707 | JGI IMG/M metagenome (GOLD analysis project Ga0123335, IMG submission 89707) | Anaerobic biogas reactor microbial communites from Washington, USA - Biogas_R2 time_0 SIP DNA | ecosystem: Engineered > Bioreactor > Anaerobic > Unclassified | place: Washington, USA... | reverse complement strand
GGGAACTGCGCGGCGCTGGGCTCGTCGATCAGGTGATACGAGTAAAGCGCCGGGTGCTTGCTGACGCGGGCGATCAGGGCATCCAGTTGTTGGCGGCGATCGGGATCGTCGAGCGAGGCGGGCGTGAACAGGCCGCTGGTGAGCTGGCCGCGAAGGCCGTGGCGATGCGCGACGTCGAGTTCCGCTTCGCTGCCGCACCAGACGAGGTTGAAGCCGCCTTCGACCATCTGCCGTGCGACCGCGTCGGTGATCGCGGGACCCGCCCAGTACGTGGCAATCGGTGTGCCAACCTGCCAGCAGGAGCCAGGCTCCGCCTTTGCTTCGCCAACCCATGGAACCCACGAGGCCAGGAAAAGACAAAGGCTGAGTGCCAACTTCGCAGCGTCTGAGTATTCGATCCGATTTCTCATAGACGTGATCTCCCAGGTACAACTTCCGGATGTCACGCATCCCGCCGGGACATTTGAAACAGCCGCCGACCAGGGACGCAGCCCATCAATTGCTGCAACCAATTGTCAGGAGACGGCGCGCAGGGCGACCTTGTTGGCACCGTCGATGAAGATGATCTTGACGTCGGGCTGCTCGGCGAGCCAGCCGTCCACCACCGCCTGCGGATCACGGGCGGGATGCATATGGGCCGCCTCGACGAGGGCGTCGGCAATCTGCGTGTGCATCCAGACGCGCCGCAGTCGGCGGATCAGCACGGCGAACTTGTACGGCTTGTGACTGTACAGGACATACTCTTGCTGAATTGACTGGATGACTTCCTCAAGCGGAGCGGTCAGGCGGTCGTAGAAATTCGCCAGGGTCTGCGGCTCGCCGATGCCGTTGGGGCAAGCGGCCAGGAACAGGATCTCACCGCCGTCCATCACCGCGGCCCGGTTCAACTCCAGGGCCCGCTGGGCGATGTACAGGTCTTCGTCGTTGGCCAGGCCTCCCGGTGAGATGACCAGCCGCGACGCGGGAGCGACCGTCTGGATATTCCGCTCGTCGGTCACAAGAAACGACTCGGCGCTCACCTCCCGGATCGGCCCGAACCGCGCCCAGAGCAGCCGCGTGCCGGCGCTGAGCATCACCAGCGCGTAGATCGGCCGGCCCTTGGCGATCAAGTCCATACCCTCCACCATATCGGCAGCCAGCGGATTGTTTCTCTGCTCGGCCCTGGGGTGCCACGGATGCGCCGCGTGCGTGGATTCATCGAGCAGGGCCAGGCTGTGATTCTGCTCGACCGTGCGAAAGGCGCTGATGCCGGGCACGAAGTTCTTCACAGGGTTCGAGTATCCCGCGAAGTAGTGAACCTTCACGTCCGCAACCACGAGAAAGACGTCCGCCTCTTCAGCAAATGCGTTGACGGATACCTGTGTCCCTCTCGACGTGCGGCCGACGTCGATGAACGTATCGACCTGGCAATCATGCGTGTGGATTCGTACAACGGTCAGGCCGGCGTCGCGGCTGGCCTTTTCGATCTCGCGGCGAATCTGCTCATTCTTCGGCGTCGCGGCCGTGTGTGTCCCGGTGCAGATCAGGAATTGCACGGAGACGGCAGGCCGCAGCACGTTGCACAGATGCGGCAGCACGTATCCGAGGGGCTCGTCGCGCGTGCCATCGTCAACAAGGACACAAGCCCGTTTGCCGGCGATCTTGTCCCGGAAGGCTCCTGCCTGGCCGTCCATCGCCTCCTGGAGGCCCGCCGCCGCGTCGCCCGTCTGTTCTCCTTGCCAGGGCCGGATGATCTCCTGAACGTTTCGATCCGGCACACGGAGGCCAACAACGCCGGTCCCGTAATGAAGGTCTACCTTCATAATGGCCCTCCAAATAGAAGCGAGTTTTCATTCGCAGCGTGGGCGAATCATCATTCGCCCTGACTATTCTGCCATCGAAGGCGGTATTCGTCCATTCCTTTGCACCGCAATTCGTCGCCGGTCGGTGATGCGGACGGATTGTGTGCAGAATGCCGCATGTGAGCTTGAGCCGGCACCGTACACGTACTATAGTATTCATGGGCCGTTGGCTCCAATGGCGATCGGGCTCGATGTGTCGGGCAAGGGCGCATCATCATCGACCCCTGGAGATCGGCATGAAACCTGCAATCTGTTTCGCAGAGAATTCGGGAGGATCGGGCATGTCCCACGAAAGAAGCTGTTCGCGTCGTCGGTTCCTCAGGGGTGCCGCGGCCATCGCAGGAATCTCATCGGTTCCCTGCCTCATTTTGCCATCGTCGCTGGGAGCAGCGGGCACCGTCGCGCCGAGCGAGCGAATTGCGATGGGTTTCATCGGCCTCGGAATTCAAGGCAGCGGCCTGATGCGGGCGTTTCTCGGTCAGAAGGATGTGCAGGTGGTAGCCGTCTGCGACGTCCGGGCGAGCCAGCGCAAGCGAGCCAAGCAGACCGTCGATCAGCGTTACGGCAACACCGACTGCACGGCGTACAATGACTTTCGCGAGGTGTGCGGGCGCAGCGACATCGATGCGGTCTGCATCGCGACACCGGACCATTGGCACGTGCTCGTGTCTCTGGAGGCCGCCCGCAACGGCAAGGACATGTACACGGAGAAGGCGCTGGGCCTGAGCCTGGCCTGGGACAAGGCCCTCCAGCAGGCCTGTCAGGCGCGCGGCACGGTCTTTCAGTGGGGAACGCAGCAGCGGTCCGATCGAAACTTCCGTTTCGGTTGCGAACTGGTGCGCAACGGTCGCATCGGCAAGCTGCACACGATCCAGGTCGGCGTGCCGTACGATTTCGCCTTTGCCAATCAGCCGACCCAGCCGATCCCGGAAGGACTGGATTACGATCTGTGGCTCGGTCCGGCGCCCTGGGCGCCCTATACATACCAGCGCTGTCGCCCCTGGACGGAGAAGGAGAGCTACTCGATTTGGTATCACATCTCCGACTACTGCCTGGGCGGCATCGGCGGCTACTGGGGCGTCCACCACGTGGATATCGCCCAGTGGGGTCACGGTACCGACGGCACCGGCCCGATCGAGATCGAGGGCACAGGCGTGTTTCCGGCCGACGGACTGACGGACTGCGCCACGAGCTGGAAAGTCACGCACACCTACGCCGACGGCGTCAAGATGATCTATATGGACGAGGCCCAGTACAAGCACGGCGTGACCTTCCAGGGCACGGAAGGATGGGTGCACATCACGCGTGAGGGGCTCTGGGCCGAACCCGAGTCGCTGCTGACCTCGACCATCGCGTCCGATGAGATTCACCTGCCCGAGAGCAAGGGACATCAGCGCGATTTCCTCAATGCCGTGAAGACACGGGGCCGCACGATCTGCCCCATCGACATCGCTGTGCGTACAGATACGATCTGTCATCTGACCGACATCTGCACGCGTCTGGGCCGCAAGTTGCGATGGGACCCTCTCAAAGAGGACTTCATCGGCGATCCACAGGCCAGCCGGATGCTGAATCGGCCCATGAGAAGCCCCTGGCATCTCTGAAAAAGGTCACGGCCACCATGAAAGTGTGGAAAGGAGCAAGTGAGACTTATGAAGCTGAATCCTGTGGTTTGTGCGATCACTCTGTTGTCGTGCCTGAGCAGTCTGTCCGTTGCCAACGAGCCCGCGCCGACCAGGTCACCGTTATCTGTCGGCTGGTCGGCCGTCGATATTACGCCCAACAAGCCCGTCGCACTGGTCGGACAACTGCACAAACGCATCTCACAGCGTGTTCTCGATCCGCTGACGGCGACCGCACTGGCCCTCGAGACGAAGGGCGCGGACGGCCAGTGCGAACAGGCCATCCTCATCTCTTGTGACGTGCTCTACATCCGAAAGTCGGTCCTCGACGAGGTCAGGAGCCTCGTCAGGTCACAATTGCCGGAGTTCGACGCGGACAAGCTGGCCTTGAACGCCACGCATACGCACACCGGCCCGGGCTTTACGGATGCAGACTTCGGGACCCTGTACGACGTGAGCACCGACGAAGGTGTGATGAAAGCGTCAGAGTACGGGAGGTTCTTTGCCGAGAAGGTGGCCCAAGCGGCCGTTTCGGCATGGCGGAGCCGCAAGGCGGGAGGGATGAGTTGGGGATTGGGGCATGCCGTGGTGGGGATGAACCGTCGGGCTCGCTACTTCGATGGCTCGGCCGTCATGTACGGTGCCACGAACCGGCCGGACTTTGCCGGTGTCGAAGGATATGAAGACCATGCCGTGGAAATGCTCTTCTTCTGGGACGGCCGCCAAAAGCCTTCCGGCCTCGTCATCAATATCGCCTGCCCCTCGCAGGAGACCGAGGGCCTCAACGAAATTTCAGCCGACTTCTGGCACGACGTGCGCGAAGAACTCCGCAAGAGGATTGCCGCAGACCTCTTCGTGCTGCCTCAGTGTGCGGTGGCCGGAGACCTGTCTCCGCATCTGCTCTTTCGTTCACGTGCCGAACAAGCGATGATGCAGCAACGAGGCCTCTCCCGTCGGCAGGAGATCGCCCGACGGATCGTCAACGCTGTCGAGGAGGCGATGCCCTTAGCTCAGCAGCGTATCGAAACCGATGTCGCTTTCGGACACATCGTAGCCCGAGTGAACTTGCCGCCGGCGAAGTCTGTGGAGGCGCCCTTCTACACGACAGACACGATTGCCCCCGTGGAATTGCACGTGCTTCGGCTGGGCGACATCGCCATGGCAACGAACCCGTTCGAACTCTACCTCGACTACGGGATTCGAATGAAGGCGAGGAGCCCGGCAATGCTGACTCTGCTGGTTCAACTCTCGTGCCAGCACTGCGGCTACCTGCCGACAGCAAAGGCTGTCCAGGGCGGCGGATACAGCGCCGACAAGTTCGTCGTCGGGCCTGAAGGAGGCCAGGTGCTGGTGGACGAAACCCTTCGGCGGATCGACGCCCTCTGGCGGTGAGATCCTGGCCGGGCGGGCCAAACCCCTACCTGTGCGAAAGGGATTGAAGCCGCTGACCCCACATCCGACAAATGCAAGCGATCCGGTGGTCGTTCGACGAAGCCCCCGATCCGCACTTTTTTTGCCTGACAAGTTTTCATCGCGCGCCGGGTGTCTTGCCGATACGTATATTGGATAGACGGCATAGCAGGGGCCCCTGGAGTCAGGGGAAAAGATCGCAATGCCGACAGATGCCCCGGGGGCCCCATGCTTGCGCACAGAGGCCCCTGGGGTCACGGAGTGTAAGTCGCTCGTAGAAATGGCTCCGATCCCGCAAACCCCTCCGACTGAGATAGTCATACGGCCCTTGCGAGGAAGCGGTGTTTCCTCCGACCCGGAGTTCCGGTCGATCCCAAGTCCGCGTATGCACAACGGCCACCCTGACGAAAGACGCCCAGGGGCTCCACAACGGATGCGGAGGCCCCTGGGGCCAGGGAGAAAAAGATCACAGTATGGAAGACGGATGCAGACTCGACCGGCTGACTACCGCTTGCCAACGGCGACTTCAGGGCAACCTTGCACGACGTCTGGCATCCTTGATCCGGAGTCCTGCCATCACCAGCGCGATGAGCGCATACGGGACAAAATACCCGACAGGATCGGTCCGGCCATCGCCACACGACAGGGAGCATCCCCCTCCGCTGCCGCCGGACCCGGCCACGATCTCCTCCATTGCCGCGGTCGAGATCAGATAGTATGGGGTGAAATGCGTCGTCTTGAAGCGCAATGCCTCCACCGTCGGCGCCAAGACCACATGTTCGATGTCTGTGATGCCCTCCTGACTCAAGCCGCCTGTCTGGGAATCGTACCACCAGGGTGTCGGCTGGCCATCGCCAAATTCTGGGACCGCGTAGGGGATCGTGATGGTGACCGGTTGGCTGAATTGAAGCCCACTGGGCCCGAGTTCATAAGAGAGGACTCCCGAAGACGGCACCGCCGGAGGGTTGTGCATTCTCGCGATGGTGATCGTCACATCCTGCGACGATGCCGATGGAGGAATCACAACCGACACATCACCGACGTTGGACGGTGAAGCCGGCCCCACCGTCCCGCCCTCCGATGCGGTCACCATCCGTGAATCGAGGACCTCCGGGTCCCAAGCCGTCGTTCCGGCGTGATAGATCTCGGTGTTGCGAGCTCGACTATCCGCCCAAACCACGTAGGGAAACCCGTTCGAATCAACGCCGACAGCCGGCTCGCTCTGCCCGGAGCCTGTCCCGCCGTCGCCGACGAGGATGTTGGTCTCGCCGGTCTCCTTGACTTCGACGAAATACAGGTCGGTGTCTTGGCCGTCCGGCGTCGCATTCCTCCAATCCTGCCAGCAGACAAAGACTCTCAAACCGTTGCCCGCGCTGCCAACGGTCGCCAAAGCCGGAGCGAGTTGATCTGCACCCGAGGTATCGTCCGCAAGATTAACTCCCAGAAGAGGGCTGGACGGCAGACCTTCCATCGCGGCATAGCGAACGTTGCGGCTTCCGCCCAGTTCGTCGACCCAGACGAGATGCAGCCAGGCCCCCGCCGCCTCCGTCGCCAGCACCGGAGCGGTTTGGCTGCCCGCCCTCGTCACCACTGCGGCGTTTGTCCACGAACCACCGATGGATGTCGCACCGTAAATGTCGTTCGATCCGTTGCGTGCATCGACCCAGACCAGATAGACGTTGCCGGAAGCGTCCACGGCAATGGCCGGTGCGCGTTGATCCGCGCTGTTGGAGGTCACACGAGTGACGGTTCCGGTGACGAAGCTGTTGCTGGAACTGGCCACATGGATATCCGAGTGGCCGTCTGTATCGTCCTCCCAGGCAACATGGCAACTGGAGACTCCATGCACAGCAATCGCCGGAGTCGTCTGATTGTCATCGGAATCCGTTATACGGGTCTCCGCGGACCAGTTTGTCCCATCGGGCGATGTCTTCAGGTAGACATTCCAGTTGCCTGCCCTGTTGTCCTGCCAGACAACGTACAGCTTTCCGTCTGTATCGATGGCCATGTCCGGATTGGCCTGGTCTGCGGTATCTGAGGTCAGCCGGATCGGATCGGCGAAACCCTCATCGGCCGGTCCCCACCTGCTCAGATAGATATCCCGCTGTCCGACAGATCCTGCATGCCAGGCGGCCCAGAGATTGCCATCGCGGTCGCAAGCCGTCACCGGGTGTCCCTTGTCCAGACCTTCCGGTCCCCAACTGACCCTCCGGTTGCCACCAAAGGCCCACATTTCGGTTTTGAACGAATATACGTATTCGCCCATGATGTTGCCGTTCAAGTCGGCGGCATTGACTCGCACCGTGACGGCCTGACCGAAGGCGAATTCGGTTTCCGACTGATGCGTGTACGTATAACGAGCCCCCGCTCCCGTCCGACGGCAGACCCCTGCGGCACTGTCGTAACTTGGCACGTTGCCCGAATAGACCATCGTGCCATCGATGGAAATCACGACCGTGGCAGGATCTACGCCCCCACCATCGTCCGAGACATATAAGGTCACAAGTGAATTGCGCGGGACCTGTACGGCATCGGCCGCAGGCGAATGGGCGATCGCCACGGGCGGGCTCTCGTCGGCGGGTTCCATCGCAAAACCGGCCGCGACGGATTTGTTGCCGTTCATCGTGATGGAGACCGGGTTCGTGCTGCCGGAAAGGTCGCCCGACCAGCCCGTAAAGCGATACCCCGCATTGGGCGTGGCTGTCAGAGTCACCGTTTCGCCATGAGTGTAGTTGGCCTTGTTCGGCGTCTTCGCAATCGAACCATTCGTCCCGGTCACGCTCAGTGTGTAGGTGGCAGGAGCCAACGCTGTGAAGTTGGCGGTAATGGACTTGTCTGCATTCATTGTGATGGTAGCCGGGTTCGTACTGCCGGACAAGTCTCCCGACCAGCCGGTGAACTCGTATCCACTGTCTGCGGTCGCCTGCAACATCACCGTCGTACCCGAGTTATAGCTATCCTGATTGGGCGATTTTGCAACCGATCCGTTCAGTGCACTGACGCTCAGCGTATAGGTCGTGTCTTCGGCAGAGACGTACTCGAACGCCCCGATGTCCGGGGCTGATCCATGATACGGCAGGCTCACTCCCTGGCCGGCGGACCAGCTCAGGGCTCTGTCCACCGTGATGCGGTTGTTCTGATAGTCAATGCTCACGATCCGCGCCGTCTGATCGTGCTCCGCCAACTGAATCAGGTCGCCTTGCTCGCTCGGTATGCCCCATCCGTCATAGAAGTACCGCGCGTCATTGACGGGTATCAGCGTCCCGCTGCCGCTGGATGTGGTCTCCGCCAGGAACCGGCCAGCGTCAATCAGGGGAGACGTCGAACGCAGATGAAACAATGCGCGATCCAGGTGGCGATTGTCGTCCTCTCGGGCAGCCCCCGGGTCCACCCACAGAGGATCCGCCTGGGTGTTTCCGGAGAAGAACGCCGGATAGGTCGACTGAAAATACGACAGCTCTCTGGTTCCCCCCAGATGAGTGATGCGAATCGTGCCGATGATGCCGTTGGCAATGTAGTAATTCTCGTTTTCACCCGCTGCGGAACTGATGTGAGAGCTGACTTCGTATTCCGTGTTGTCCTTGAAGATGTTGTTCTTGATGATGTTCCCATAGACGGCATTGCCACTCTCTGAATAGAGTCCATGGGAGTTCCTGTAAAACGTATTATGGTAGATCCTGTTGCGCAACGCCCTTGTGGGATCGTACGTATCAAGCTCCATCCCACCGTTGTTCACCAGAAGGTTGTTCCGAACAATGCAATCCGACGAGCCCAGCTGTATGCTGTGGTGATACTGTCGATTCTTGTCTCGACTGACTTGCCTCTCACCATCTTGCCCGTCGGGGCGCGTTGGAATGTCCTCATGGTCCTCGCCGGAATCGAGAATCACATTGCCTTCAATGAGCGTCTGATCCGAATTCCTCCAGGCCCCTATGGATGAATGCCAGGGATTACGTACCCTGTTGTTCCTGATGACATTCTTGAGACAATTGACGTTGATATTGATGGAATTGTGCGGACCGTATCGCAGATCGTTTCCCTCGATCACATTGTGGCTGGGACCCCCTCTGAGATAGACCAGATCGTCCGGCCCCGCATATCCTATGATGGTGTTGTTGAGTATCTTGTTGTATCGTGCCGCCCCTTCGAGCCAGAAGCCGGCCCAGCCGAGAGCCTCTTCCATATGGCAATTCTGGATGATGTTGTGCGTCGCGCTTCCGCCGGAGGCTACGTTCATGTTGACCCAGAACCGGCCGACGTTGAGGAACTTCAGACCATCGATCCTTATGTAGTGTCGGTCCCGGAGGTCGGCACCGTCGGAGACATCGGTGATCACGACCTCCTCGTCGTTGTATCGGGCATAGGTAATGTAGTTGCCTTGCGTACCCGAGCGATCGGGCCGGATGGTCTGCCCGTACGTTCCTTCCAGAATATACACAGTATCTCCGGGTTGTATCTCGGAATTGGCCTTGCCCAGGGTGCGCCAGGATGCTGCCACGGATTGTCCGGTGTTTCCGTCATTTCCGTGCTGTCCATCCACGTAATATATCGCGGCCCGCGCATTCACCATGCCGCCCAGGCATATGCATACCGCCAGGCCAAGCGCGCGAATACTGTCCTTTGTGTAGAGAACCACTGCCAGTCTGCCCCCAAAAAGAGCGCATCAATCAGGAATGGGTGATTGCGCTTTTCCCATGTGGCCAGCCCCCCCAACGAAATGGGCTGCTACATCCAGCTCATCGACCGGCATCTGCCCCTTCTGTTAACTTTACCAATTGCCGGACTCGGTCCAAACACACATGCAACAGGCGGCCCCCGCGCAGACCCCAGGAACCACGATTGGCCGGGGCGGAATATGGACGGATCGCCTCGCGTCCGAATCCGGCCGCAGATGGTTATCGGGTCTTACCGGCGCGATATCGACAAGGGCCTCGACCTCGCCTCTCGCTGTCCTTCTTGCATGGCATGAGGCCCTCGCCGCGACCTGTCGCAAGGACGCGTCCTATAATATAGGACATCATATAACTTGTTTCATGCAAGAGGCACCCGCCACGGGACCACGAACTCACGCGCGAACCGTCTCTGTGTCCCGGCACTTCTCGATTTCGTTCACGGTGACCCTCGACCCGAATGGCCGGCATGCCGGCTTGTGCTTGTGAATGGCCCACTCATACGCGGCCAGAAGGTTCGGAACCGAGTGGGGCCAGGAGAAGGCCTCCTGCACTCTCGTTCGCCCTCGCTTGCCCAGCACAGACCGCAACGCCGGATCATCGGCGAGGCAGAGGATCTTCCTCGCCATGTCCTGGACGTCATTGGGCGTCGCATACAATGCCGCATCGCCGCATGACACTCTGGTTTCTTTCAGATCGAACGCGACCACAGGCTTCTCCAAGGCCATGTACTCCATCGCCTTGTTCATCGTTGACTTGTCATTCAGGGCATTGAGAGGGTCCGGCTGCACACACACATCACAGGCGCACAAACGTGCGATCATCTCATCATCCGGAATGCGACCGGTGAACGTGACTCGGTCGCCCAACCCCATCCGATCTCGCTGTGCCAGAAGATGCTGGTAGTCGGCTCCACTGCCGATCACAACAAAGGAAATATCGGATCGACCCTGTCCGCGCACAATCTCGAACGCCGCATCCAACAGACCCTCGACGCCGTCCTGGCGGTTCATGTTGCCCAGATAGCCGACCAACACATGACCGTTCTTGCCGGGCTCCTTCGGAGCACGATTCGGCTGGAACTTCTTCAGATCCGGTCCGTTGCGCACCACGAAAATGTCCTCCGGGCTCTTGGCGCCTCTGGACATTGCCATGCTCTTGTAGGTCTCGTTGGTCGCAATAACGACGTCGGCGTATTTGTATGAGGCGGCCTCCAGAACGCACAGCACCCGATACAAACAACCAGCGGCCGTGTGGCCGTTTCGAGACAGCCACAACTCCGGGCAGAGGTCATGCTGATCGTAGATGAACTTCTTGCCCAGCACCTTGTAGGGCAGAGCGATCAGCCACAGGATGTCCATGGGGTTGCATGCATGAAAGACGGAGAACCCATGCCGGATCGAGACCCACAGGGTCAAGACAGTCCCGAAGAGCAGCGATATGCCGTGTTCAACAAGATGGCCAAGGACTGACTCTGCCGTCGGCTTGGGATAGTAGTACGCCCGCAGCCGGCCGCTGATTCTCCGATAGAACGGATCGCAGCGGTATTTGGGCGAAATCACGGTCACGTCCCATCCCGCTCTCGTGAGCGCCTTGGTCTCGCCGATGACGCGATGGTCAAATGTGAACGAGCCATCTTCGATGAATACCAATGCCTTCCGTTTCATCTTCTGGGTCCCCCACAATCGCTACGCTGAAAGCCCTGCATATGCCTCCTCCGTGCTCCGTTCGGCAAGCCCCACCAGATCCACCAGCTCCTGACCGGGCCTCAACAAATCCGCTACATCGCGGAACTCAGGCGCCTTGTTGCCGATGACGACGATCTCGGCATGATCCAGAACGTCCCGAATCCGACTGACCATGAGCCGGGCGATGTGCGGTATCTTCCGTTCCACGTACTCCTTGTTTCCACCGCACAGTCGCGCCAGCGAAATGCCCCGGTCGTAAATGCGGACGTCGTAGCCCTTTCCAATCAGCGACTCCGTCAGCTCGACCAGAGGAGATTCGCGAATGTCATCGGTGCCGGCTTTGAAGCTGAGCCCGAGAATTCCGATCTTCCTCCGTTGCATCGCGGTGATCCGCTGCAAACCGATCGCGATTTGATGTTGATTGCTGGGCAGGATCGCGTTCAATACCGGAGTGTTGACGTCGAGCCTCTTGGCCTTGTACGTCAAGGCGCGAATGTCCTTCGGGAGACATGATCCGCCAAACGCAAAACCCGGCTTGAGGTAGCAGGGAGAGATGTTCAGCTTCGTGTCCATGCAGAAGATACTCATGACGATGTGTGCATCGATACGGAGAGCGTCACAGATACTTCCGATCTCGTTGGCAAAAACGACCTTCAACGCATGAAACGCGTTATCGACGTACTTCACCATTTCAGCGATCTCGATCGACGTCCTGATCAGCGGAGCGGACACCCCCTCGAACAACTCCGCAATCGCATCGGCATCGGGCGCATGAAGAGCCCCGATTACGGTCTTTGGAGGATTGTAGAAGTCATACACGGAATCGGATTCCCTCATGAATTCAGGGTTCATTGCCACACCGAATTCCACTCCCGCCTTCTTATGCGATGTTCGTTCGAGGATGGGGATGACCGTGTTGCCGACCGTCCCCGGCAGGACGGTGGAACGAACGACCACCACGTGATAGCGGTCTTTGCGCCTCAGCGCAGCGCCGATGTCACCACTGACTCTCTCGAGATAGGACGTGTCCAGGGACCCGTTGCCATGAGAAGGGCTGCCGACGCAGATGAAGGACAGATCGGACTCCAGAACGGCCTGACGACTATCGGTCGTGGCCGTCAGGGCCCCCGACTCCACGCCTCCGGCAATCAACTGTTCGAGGTCTTTCTCGATGATGGGCGACCGACCGCCTCGGACAATGTCGACCTTCTGGGTGTTGATGTCCACGGCAATCACACGGTGCCCCTCCTTCGCAAGACACGCCGAACAGACGGTCCCGACATACCCCAGACCGAATACACTGATTCTACTCATATCATTTCCTTCACTCTCTGATCCCCTACGAGAGAGGATCGGCTGCCGAGTGGTGCCTGTGGAGCACACCTGTCACGGCTGCACATGTGAACCATCCGCTGCGAGTCGACTGCCTGTGGATTCCCCACGCCAATGACCGACGTGAACCTCGCCGCGCCTTGAATCCTTTTGCAGCACACTACTGCGGGAGATGCGCAAATCTGATTGAAATGTGGTGAATACCACCCCAGCAGAGGCTCCAACTGTCCACGAACAAGATGGATTGATTCCCATTGCCGGTCGAGTTCGAATGTGAGTCTTGCTTCGCCGCACTGCACCTCCATTGAGCACCCGAACAAAGATACGAGACAATCGGGGTGCAAATGGATCAGGCTCGTGACCTGATGCGCCCCGCGGCACAAGAGCTGATCGTCGATGATCCACTCCCGACTCGATCGCAGATATGTGAACGTGCGTCTGTGGATGAGGGGATCT
>Ga0123335_1006852_pt1 | contig 13039 bp, 10 predicted proteins | sample BiotimSIPDNA_2_FD_89707 | JGI IMG/M metagenome (GOLD analysis project Ga0123335, IMG submission 89707) | Anaerobic biogas reactor microbial communites from Washington, USA - Biogas_R2 time_0 SIP DNA | ecosystem: Engineered > Bioreactor > Anaerobic > Unclassified | place: Washington, USA... | reverse complement strand
TCCAAACTCTAAAACCTCCTTTGGAGTTTTTCGACTAACTTGAAAAACTCTACAAACTCTGATTTAGAGAATTGTCCCATAATTCCAGGGTTGTTTCCATACACGCTCTTATTATGCGCTTACTCACATCTCAAACGAGCCGCAAAACCTCGGCGAAATAAGTAACTGTCCCTAATGTCGAAAATTTATTAATAATTTCGTAAATTTATTAATTATTTTTGTAGGAAATGTTGGGATATGCGAAGAAAGTTGTTAATGAAAACTAGCGGAAATAATAAAAAAACAGGTTCGGCGTTTTTGCTTATTATTCGCTGTGTAGAGGCATAGTTTAGTGTAAGGAAAGCTATGCCAGAAGCGAAAAGCTGATTCTTAAAAGGGAAGTAGAGGTGTCAATGTATCAGGGCGTCAAGAATATAAAAACTGTCCCCTGGCCTTTGACACCGGGATTAAAGGGAGGATTTTATGGTCAAGGTTCATAATCGAAGGCGGAAGTTAACAAGGTGCGTTTCCAGCGTTATGGATGAGGCGCGGGTTACATTACGACCGGTTCAATCCGGCGATGAGGAGTTCATCTTCCGCCTTTTCGCCGGCAGTCGTCCCGGCCAGGGATGGTTAACCGGTCTCAGCAAGGAAGAAAAGGAGGGTTTTCTCCGGCAGCAGTTCCATAGTGAATGTGAATCGCTGCTGGACAATTACCCCGCTGCGGAGTTCAGCATCATCTTACTGGAAGGAGAACCGGTCGGCCGGTTCTATTTGCAGCGTGGGAAGCATGAGTACCGTATTCTGGCCATTACCTTGCTGCCTGAACATAGAGGCGAAGGTATCGGGAGCAAGCTGCTCGCTGATGTCTTGCAGGAAGCCTCTGAGCTGGGCAGGCCGGTGCAAATAAGTGTGGCCTGGTATGACAATCCCACCCGCTCTCTTTATGAACGGCTTGGATTTCGGATCCTCGCAGATAACGGGATTTTTTGTGAGATGCAGTGGACACCGGCTAACCTGGCTGATGCCTGTTACGAAAGCTGTGTTGTTAAAAGCTTCGCCTAGCCGGAGCTTCGTCTGGTTTTAGCCGGGCTGTTCTAATCATTTACCATATTAGTCTGCTATAACTGCTAAGCAGTTGGATAATTGGCGCCCAGGAGTTTTTATGTAGCTGCCATTGTAATACAGGCCGCAAGAAGCGCCGCCGTCTAAATTTATTGCAGCCTTCAACCCCAATGACTGAGCTATGTTTGCCAGATCCCATACGTTAACAGTATCAGCTGTGCCCATAATTAAAATATTATCCCAGGTGACGCCAACAAAGCTTTTTGGCGTCCTACCAGTCATTTTTGGGTCATTAACCTGTTCAATTGCCTGCATTCCGTTCAATAAAAGAAGGGGGTAGTTGCTTAAAGCAGATTTGAACCGGGACTCTTCATTTTCATTGAATATGACCTTATAATCTACTGAAGTACCAATCTTGAACTGCTCATATCTTTCATTATTGTTTTCACCATACAAGATAACATAGCCATCTGCGGGTATGTTAACTGCGCCCTTTTCGATACCAGTCGTGACGCCGTTTTTTACAATAATTGCCGCATTACCCGGCGGAGTAACACTGTTTTTATATTCCGGTGTGTAGATAACAATTCCGTCAGGCTGCGGGTGGTTCAATCCCCAGGCATACCACCAATTTGGCCACTCCCGGGAACCGTCCGTACTACCTTCGATATGTGGTTCTAATTTATCAATATGAACCTTATTACTGTTATTTATGCCAAGGGTAGCATTGCTCCCCAAATGGTAATACTTGTTGTCTGAAGCGATTGTTCCCCAGGGTAAATTATCTTGCCCCTCATAGGAGTTAAAATAGGTTAACTCCCCCTTCTTTCACCCTGTGTCACCCTGCCGCTACAGTTAAATATGGGGCTGGATCATTTGCGCGAACTGTTCCAGTGTCCGGGCTCCGGTTGCGGCGCTCAGGGTCTTTCCTTCCCGGTCAACCAGGAAGGTCTGCGGTACGGCGTAAAAATACCGGGCAAACCTGCCGTCGTCCAGCAGGTGAGGGTAAGTAGTGCCCAGTTTGGCTGCCATGGACCCGGCAGTGTCCGCCTGCCAGCTGTCCAGGACGATTCCGGTTACCCCCAGTCCCTGGCCGGCATATTGCTGATGAAGCTGTTCCAGGGCGGGCATCTCCCTGATGCAGGGACCGCAGTAGGTTGCCCAGAAGTTGAGCAGGGTAACCTTGTTTGCGGCAAAGAGTTCTTCAGAGTTGTATGTATTCCCGTTCAGACCGGACAGGGAAAAGGGCGGGAAATAATCACCGGCTTTAAATGAGTAGGTTTTTTCCTTCTCCGGAGCTGCGCCGGCTTCCGGTCCGTTTTTCGGCGGCTCCTTCTCATCCTCCGGTGCTGCCGGAGGGCTGGATTGTGGTACAGGAGTAACGTCCCCGGAAACCGGAACCGGGGTTGTGTCTTGCTGCTCCGGGTTCACCGGCTCCGGGGATAATTGACTTTGAGCTGAAGCCGGTTCTTCCTGCGGGGCGGCAGGGGGGTCCGGGTCCTGCGGCGCCGGTTCTCCGGCCCCGGCCGTCCGGCCGGCGGATATGGAGCTGTCCGGTTGTTGGTTCGCCGGCTCCGGACTGGTTTTTTCACCCAGACAGCCGGACAAAAGGGCTGTTCCCAGTACAAGCAAGCCAAGGATGATCCAGGTTTTCAGGCTTTTTTCCATGCTCAGGTTTTGCTTCTCAGCCATAAAAGACACCCTCCTCTTTATTCCTCCCTTGAAAATTCCAGCTGAGCGCCCCAGCGGGGCAGCTCTTCACGCATTTAAGACAGCGGATGCATTCCGGGTGGTTCACTACCGGGGCGGGGGCCGGCCCCAGATAACACACTTCGTTACACTGTCCGCAATGCCGGCAAATCTGCTCATTACGACTGATGGTGAAAAAACTGATGTGGTTGAACAGGGACAGGATAGCTCCCAGCGGGCAGAAGACCCGGCAAAAGGCCCGCCGGACCGCCAGGCAGAAGAGCAGGATCAGAAAAAGCCAGGTCAGCCGCCAGGCAAAAAGCGCTCCCAGGGCGCCGCGGATGCCGGGCTCCAGGAGGGCCAGGGGGATGGCGGCCTCCAGCGTTCCCGCAGGGCAGAGCCACTTGCAGAAATAAGGCGTGCCCAGGCCGAAGGCGTCCAGGGCGAAGGCGGGCAGCACAAGGACAAAGAGACCCGCTACCAGGTATTTGACATACCGGGTCCAGAGGGGCAGGCAGAACTTGATAAAGGGAATGCGGTACAATAAATCCTGGATCAGGCCGAAGGGGCACAGCCAGCCGCAGGAAAACCGTCCTCCCAGCACACCGCTCATGGCGATGATCCCCGCCACGTAAAAGGAAAAATTAAAAGCAACGCCGGAAGCCAGGGCCTGGAGAGAGCCGATGGGACAGGAAGTAACGGCGCCGGGACAGGAGTAGCAGTTCAGCACCGGAACACAGACCTGCTTGAGAGGGCCCCTGTAGATGGTGCCCTGGACAAAACCTCCGGCATAGCTGTTTAAAGTCACGGCAGAAATGAGTTGAACGAGCTTTCGCTTAAGATCAACCAATACCGATACACTCCAGACATAGATTAATGGCTTTAAGCAAAACCTCAGGCACCTCGCCGCGATAGATGCCGTAGGTCATGGAGGCGACTGCCGCAGCCAGCAGGGCTGCCCTTATACTATTATGGAACATTTCTCCACCCGCCACACTGGGATTTTAGATTTCGAACAAAACCGGATCCCGGGCAAAACATGTTAAATTTGGGCCAACCCCTAACATTCTACCTCATAGACCTGATTTCCTGCTTCAACCTCCCGGACCGGACACCGCTTAAAGCATTGTTTGGAGCTATCCCCTCACTGATTTCCCACTACCCAAAGCGCTGCAAAGGGTTGTCAAGCAGCCGGACAAAGCAAACTTCTTAAAACCGGTTAATTCCCAATTCCGGGTACTTCCCAAAAAACGGTTAATTCCAAATAAGCGAGGCGAGGTCTGCCGGGTGTCAATTTGCGATGTTAGCTTTCCTTCAGTATAATTAACTAATATGGGTGTGAGTCCTGATCAAGTTGATGCGGCCCCCTGGCCGCAGGTAGATATTCTCTGCATCATTCAAAAAATAGAAAGAATGCAGCAGCCGGGCGGCGGATCATTATGCCACAAAGCCGGGTTTTGACAGCTGCGTCTTCAGGTTATGCTTGTAGATCCCTTTTACTCCGTTTCCGGGATCAGCACTGACTCGCAGTCCCGCTTTGACGCGCCAGAGGGAAGGTTCTTGTGGTGTCCCTTCAGGTAATGCTCATAGATCCCTTTTAGCACGGGAAAATTTTTCGAGCGCTTTAAGCAAAAGGAGGTGCCGGCTTGCAGCACCAGGAAGCAATTATCCAGACGATCCTGAAAGGCAAACTTGAAGATGTTCAAAGCTCCATCCTCAAAGCCCTGGGGGACGGTTTCAGTCCCGAAGAACTCCTGAATCAGGTACTTCTCCCGGCGATGGAAACAGTATCCCAAAAATTTTCCAGCCATACATTTTTTGTAGCCGACGTGCTGATCTCGGCCAGGGCTATTCAGTGGGGGATTGATATCCTCAAGCCCATGTTTCGCTCGCCTGTGGAGCAGGAGGAGCAGGATGTTATCGTTCTGGGCACGGTTGAAGGGGACATCCATGATATTGGTAAAAATTTATTAGCCTTAACTTTGAAAGGAGCCGGTTTTAAGGTTGTCGACCTTGGCGTCGATGTATCCCACGAACGCTTTGTTGAGGCAATTATACGCTATAAACCCAGGGTTGTGGGTATCTCGGCGCTGCTGACGGTAACCATGGTCCGCATGGCTGAAACCATAAACGTGATAAAAGAAGCAGGATTGCGGGACAAGGTTCTCATAGCCGTAGGGGGAAGTCCTGTTACGGCGGCATTTGCCAAAGAAATAGGAGCCGACTATTATTTCCCGGAAGCTTCCGGCGCGGCCAGGGCTCTGGCCAGGGATTTAAAGGAACTCCGTGTCCGGCAGACCCTCAACCCGTCGAATCTGACCCTGGGAAGCTGGCTGGATGACGGGGAACTGGAACAATTAAGTAATAATTTTACTGAAGCAACTGGTTTGCGGGTTGTTTTTTTAGATGAAAGGAATCAGCATATCGGCCCTCCCTCGTTAATGGAGGCGTTCTTGGAGCAATGCCGGGGCTGCAGGTGGCCAAGCAAAGAAAACATCTTAAATCAGCTCGGAAAAACACCTTTACTCAATAATAATCCCCCCGCAGCCGAGCCCTTCGCTTATTTTTGCCCTGCCGGGCTTGTGGAAATGACGTCCCCCCTGATTTACGAGAACCTGCGGATCGGCAACATCCTTTGCGGGCACTTCTATCTTGCGGAAAACCTGGATGAACAGCCCTGGCACCTGCACCGGCTGAATATCAAAGTTCTGGACAAAGAGCAGGTTGAATCCACACGGGGGCTGCTCAAGTTAATGGGGGACTACGTTGTAAAGATGGCCTATGCCAATCAGAATGAGACCAGGGTCAAGGAGCAGCAGCATTCCCTGCTGCACGCCCTGAAAGCCAAAATGGAACTGGAAAAGGCCCTGCGGAAAGCGGAACTGCTGGCCCTGCAATCCCAGGTCAACCCCCACTTTCTCTTTAATACTTTGAATACCATCGCCCGCCTGGCCTTTTTGGAAGGGGCGCATACGACAGAAAAGACGGTGCACAGTCTGGCCCGTGTTCTCCGTTATAACTTGCGGCGGTCTAAGGATGCCTTGACCATCGAAGAGGAAATGAGAACAATTAAGGATTACCTTTTTATCCAGCAGACCCGTTTCGCCGGCAGACTTGAGGTAAACATCGATGTAGAGGAGAAGATCCTGGAGGCCAGGGTTCCCTGCCTGTCCCTCCAGCCCATCGTGGAAAACGCCATAGTGCACGGGATTGAGCCGTCCACGGAGAAGGGTCTTATTTCTATTCGCGGTTACGATAAGGACGGCGGTATTGTTTTCGAAGTGGAGGACAACGGCATCGGCATGAGCCAGGATGAAATAGATTTAATATTTAGCCTGGAGAAACGTCCCAGCGGCAAGGGACATACAACGGGGTTCGGGCTTTACAATATTCAAAAACGGATGCAGACATTTTTCAGGGGAAACTGCGCCCTGCAGATTAAAAGCACCATCGGCAAAGGTTGCAAAGTGCAGCTCTTTTTCCCCAGGCTGGTATGACGAACTGTACCATAAAGCCGGTAAACCCAATAACCTAATAACTTAATAACTTAGTTTCCCGGTACCGGAGGTGATTTTTTATGAAGGTTGTTATAGCGGATGACGAGAGCATAGAGCGGATGTTTATCAGAAAACTGCTGGAGCGGCATTTTCCAGTGTTTGACCAGGTCGAGGAGGCGGAGAACGGGCTTGAAGCCCTGGATTTAATCAGAGGCTTAAAGCCTCACCTGTGCCTCATCGATATTCGCATGCCCGGCCTGGACGGCCTTAAGGTAATCGAGGAAATCCGGGAGGCCGGGCTGGCTGCCCGGGTTATTATTATCTCGGCGCACGATGAATTCCAGTACGCCCAGAAAGCCGTTCAACTGGGAGCAGCCGCCTACCTGCTCAAGCCAGTGGAATCCGATTTAATGATCCGGGTAATCAGCGAGGTTTTGGCTGAAATTGAACATGAGCAAAACGAAACTGCCGGGCAAAAACGGCTCAAGGAATTGTTGGAGAATACCATTCCGGTCTTGCGTTTGAACTTTTTCTCGGAGATTATCCATGGAAGCAAAGAAACCTCCGAAGTTCTTCTGGAAAGGGCCCGCGCCCTGGGGATTGAGCGCTTTCCCGGCGGGGTCCTATGCGCCGGCCTGGAAATTGCCGGGAGCGGCCGCACGGAAGCAAGCAACCAGCGGATTCTAGGCGAGGTTTACCATCTTGTGCAAGGGCTGCTGGGACCCCATGACGTGCTCCTGGCTCCTTCCGGGGGGCTGGAATTTGTTGTTCTTGTTTGCATTGATCCCCTGGAAAAAGATCCTGACTTGCAGTTATTCAGAATTGCCGAAAATTTGCGGGTGATGACGGAGAAGACGGGCTGGGCCTGCCTGACGGTGGGAGTAGGCCGGGCCTGTTCCGAACCAGCAGAACTGTACCGTTCCTACTGTCAGGCCCGGAAGGCAATTAATCACCGGCTGACCCTCGGGAGCAATCAGGTTATTCCTTATAGCAGAATTGCCGGGTTAAAATTGGAAAACTCCTATCCTGCTCATCTTGAAAAGGAACTGCTGGCCAGAATCGAGCTGGGAGATGTGTCGAAGGTCAAGGAGTTGACCGGGACCATTGCCGGAGAGGTGGCCCTGGGGGGCGATCCTGAGCAGATGCGAAACCGTCTAATTGAGCTGCTGGTACTTGCTTCCCGGACCTCACAAATTCCCCTCGGCGCCCGCTGGTGGCAGGCTCTGGAACGCCACCACACCAAAGAACTTCTGGTTTCCTGGGCCTGTCAAAAAATTGTCGCTATGGCTGAAGCTGTGGCCGGGCGCAAGGAGCGGCAGAATAACAGAATCATTAATCAAATCCAGCAATATCTCAACGATTTTTATTATCAGGAGCTGAGCCTGGAAGCAGTGGCCCACAAGTTTTTCTTAAGTCCCAGTTACCTCAGCCGTATTTTCAAGAATGAAACCGGAAGGAATTTCATTGAATATGTAACCATGGTAAGGATGCGCAAGGCCGAACAATTTTTGAGCAGGCCGGAAGATTCCATAGCCGGCATAGCTGAAAAGGTGGGTTATCATGATGTGAAGTATTTTGCGCGGGTATTCAAAAAACACAAAGGAGTTACGCCCGGGGAATACCGCAGGCTAACCTGCAGTCCGGCAGGCGCTGCCGGGAGAACAGATGATGAGTACGGGTTATAAACATAAGTCCGGACCTGTTTGTTTGGCTTGCGCGTCGTTGAAAGAAGAGATCGAAAGTCTGGCTCCGGAAAACTTGATGCTCAAGTTTTACCCCATTGGTTTACATGAATCGCCGGCCCTTTTAAACCAGGCCCTGCAGCGGGGGATCCTACAGGAAGGCAGCGGCCGGGATGTCATTCTGGCCTACGGGCTCTGTTCCAGGTCCACCGTTGGTTTGTTTAATCCCGGAGGCAAACTTGTCCTGCCCAGGTCCCATGACTGCATCCGGCTGCTTCGGGGGACCGGGGAGGCGCAGGCCGGCAGCTATTTTCTTTCTCCCAGCTGGGTTCGTTACGGGCGGACACCCCTGCAGGAACGCGAGAAATTAATCAAAAAATACGGCAAGGAAACAGGCGCCTGGGTTTTTGAGAACATGTTCCGCCACTACAGGCGAATTATCTTCATTAAGACCCTGGACTCCGGGGAAAGTGTTAAGGAAACCCTGGTTCTGGCACGGGAAACCGCCAGGCAACTCCAGTGGGATTTTATGGTGGAGCGGGGATCAACCGGCCTTCTGGAACGCCTGCTGCAATGTTATTGGGACTCCCGGGATTTCCTGGTTTTGGCCCCGGGCCAAAGGGTAGAGGAAAGCATGTTTTTTAGATCATAAAGGGTCAAATTTATGATTAAAAGTAAAAAAAGTCACCTATGTGCCCAATGGTCAACATTTGGCACTTTTTTTTTGATAAATAAGTGCCGCAAATCACAAATCCTTAGAGTTTCCCGTCTGGAGCAGCTCGATTTACAATAAAAGAAAACCCTGTATAACTCAGTGGAGTTGCCGGCATACCGGGTTAGTGAATAAATGCTCATAGATCAGATTTACTTTATTGTGCCGGGTTAGTTAATAAATAATCCGGCCGTGTATTTTATAAGTACCACAAAACAAGGGGGGCAGGTGCGGGCCTCAACGGGTTCAACCAGGTGTCATCAGGGGTAAGCGGAAGAAGTAAGGATGAAGCAGGTTTTTCCACAGGCAATTGGTTTTTAGTTATGTTCAGCAAAGGGAACCTTTACTAAAAAACTAATTAAGGAGATGATTTTGTGAACGGCATCACAGAGCGGGTCCACAGGCTGCAAGAAAGGTATCTGGCTACACCTCCGGCCATAGACGCGGAGCGTGCAGTAATTATCACCAGGTCTTACCAGGAAACAGAGGGTGAACCGATGATCCTCAGAAGGGCCAAAGCCCTTAAAAAGTTGTTAAATGAGATGACCATCTGGATTGCTGAAGATGAATTAATCGTCGGGAACCAGGCTAAAGTTGCACGGTCGGCGCCCATTTTCCCCGAGTTTTCCTACGACTGGATCCTGGAAGAAATGGAAAAGGAACCCTTTGAAAAAAGAGATGCGGACAGGTTTTTAATTGATGAAGAGACCAAAGAAACCCTCAGAGGTCTTTATGATTACTGGAAAGGTAAAAAAGTCAACGACATTATCCTGAGGATGCTCCCGGAAGAATCCAAAAAAGCCATCGAGACTTCGGGAGTGTATACCTTTGGTATCCCGGAAGTGGCCATCTCGGGCGTGGGGCACTACAGTCCTAATTACAGGACCATTCTGGAAAAGGGGTTTGCTGGAGTTAAAAAAGATGCCCTCGAGCAGCTGGAACAGCTGGGAATACCCAGGGACGGCAGGGACATTGAAAAGTATCATTTCTGGAACGCCATCGTCATGGTTTGTGACGCCGCATCGGACTTCGCCAGAAGGTATGCGAAGCTGGCCAGGGAACTGGCAGCCGCTGAGAAAAACCCATACCGGAAAACAGAACTGCTGCATATTGCCGGGAACTGCGATTGGGTTCCGGAAAAACCGGCCAGGACATTCTGGGAAGCCTGCCAGTCATTCTGGTTCTTCCAGTTGCTGATCCAGCTTGAATCCAGCGGCCACTCCGTTTCTCCGGGCAGGTTCGACCAGTACATGTATCCCTTTTACGCAAAGGACGTCCAGGAGGGACTGATTAAAAAAGAATTTGTCCAGGAGTTAGTAGAGTGTTTGTGGATTAAACTTTCGGAAATCAACAAAATAAGGCCCATCGGCGCCACCAGGGCCTTCGGCGGCTATCCCATGTTCCAGAACCTCTGTGTGGGCGGCCAGACCAGGGACGGCCGGGACGCAACCAACGAACTCTCCTATATCTGCCTGGACGCCACTGCCAACGTCAAACTGCACCAGCCCTCCCTTTCGATCAGGATCTGGAACGGCACACCGGACGAGTTATGGGTCAAGGCCATCGAAGTGAAGAAGCAGGGCCTGGGGATGCCGGCGTTTTACAATGATGAAGTAATCATTCCGGCCTTGTTGAACAGGGGCAGGGAACTGGCGGACGCGCGGGATTACGCCATTGTAGGCTGTGTTGAGCCGGGCTGCCAGGGCTTTGAGTACGGCTGGTCCGGGGGCACCGGCGACGCGCCCTTTTTCAGCCTGCCCGCTTGTCTGGAACTGGCCATCAACAACGGCGTCAATCTCTTAACCGGCGAGCAGGCAGGGCCGGCTACGGGGGATCTGGCAAGCTTCAAATCCTTCGAGGAGGTTAAAGAGGCTTATGTCAAGCAGACCCAGTACTTTGTTGATCATTTCGCTGTAATTACAAACGTTGTTGACCTGGCCCACATGCAGCTGGCGCCGCTCCCAATTCTTTCCTGCGGCATGGAGCCCTGTGTCAAGAGGGGTGTGGACGTGGCCGCCGGCGGCGCCAAGTACAATTCCACGGGCACCGCGGGAGTGGGGGTCAGCAACACGGCTGACGCCCTGGCAGCCATCAAGAAATTTGTATTTGACGACAAAAAATACAGCGGAGCCGAACTCTTGAGCGCGTTGAAGACCAACTGGGAAGGCAGGGAAGCGCTGCGCAGCGAGATTATTGCCGGCACCCCCGGCTACGGCAACGACGACCCCTATGTTGATGAACTGGCCAGATGGGCGGCAGGCGTCTATTGCAAGCTCACGGAAGAGTGCACCGGACCCAGGGGGCCGTACAGCCCGGGACTCTACCCGGTATCGGCCAACATCCCCATGGGTTACGGCCGGGGCGCCTCCTTAGACGGGAGAAGGGCCGGCGAAGCGCTGGCTGACGGGATTTCGCCCATGCACGGCAAGGATAAAAACGGCCCCACGGCAACACTCAATTCCGCCGCCATGGTGGATCACCTGATTAACTCCAACGGGACCCTGCTCAACCTGAAATTCCACCCCAGCGCGGTGGAAGGCGAGAGCGGCACCAGAAACTTAATCTCGGCAATCAAGACTTACTTCGATAACAAGGGATTACACCTTCAATTCAACGTCGTGAGCTCGAAAACCCTGCGGGACGCCCAGAAAAACCCGAATAAGTACAGGGGCCTGGTAGTACGGGTGGCGGGTTACAGCGCCCTCTTCGTAGGACTGGACCCGGCGCTTCAGGAGGACATTATTGAAAGAACGGAAATCACCGAAATGGCTTAGTTGACGGAGCATTAAGGCGGAGCTCAATCCTCCGCCGCCTTCTCCCCGCCGGCCGGCGGCAGCCTGCCGGCGGGCAGTACACTTTAAGGCCCGCCTGGCCTTGAAGTGCACTGCCGGTCTCCGTCTTAGAATTTTTTCCGCCGGAGAATACCTGAATATTCGGGAGGCCTGTTAATGGAAAACGTGCAAACAGGGAAAATTATTGATATCCAGAGATACACGGTGCATGACGGACCAGGGATCAGAACGGAGGTTTTTCTAAAGGGCTGCCCCCTGAGGTGTTTGTGGTGTCACAGCCCGGATTCCCAGGCTGCGGAGGACGAAATAGCCTGGTTTGAAATTAAATGTATCGGTGTGGACAGCTGTGGAAAATGCCTGGAAGTATGCCCCACGGGAGCTCTGACCAAGGGCCGGAGGTTCTATTCCAGGTTCGAAAAAAAAGAAATTCAAGTCATCGAACTCAACAGGGATGCCTGCAACAACTGTGGCCGGTGTGCCGGGGTTTGCTGGCCGAAGGCGCTCTACCTTACCGGAAGAGACGCGTCTCTTTCTGAAATAATGAGAATAATCGACAGGGACAGGTTATACTACCGGAAATCAAAGGGCGGGGTTACGGTTTCCGGCGGTGAACCAATGGTCCAGTATAAATTCGTCAAAGCGTTATTACAACAATGTAAAGCCAGGGGGCTGCATGTCTGCCTGGATACCTGCGGCTACGCCGAGTGGGAGCATTACAAAGAAGTCCTGGACTATGTGGATCTCGTTCTCTACGACCTGAAACATATGGACACTGTACAGTCACAGCGCTTAACCGGAGTTCCCAATGAATTAATCCTGGAAAACGCCAGGAAAATGGCCGAAGAGGGAGTGGCCCTGCAAATCAGGATCCCCATTATTCCAGGCTGTAACGATTCCGAAGAAAACATCCGGGCTACGGGCGCCTTTTGCGCCGGTTTGGGCCCATCTGTCAGTCTTGTGCAAATCCTGCCCTACCACCGCCTGGGTTCCGCCAAATATGAAAGACTGGGTAAAGAATATCAACTGGCGGAGCTTAAACCGCCTGATCAAAAACAGATGAAGAAGTGCAGGGGGATCCTGGAATCTTACGGCTTAAAAGTGGTCACCGGCTGACTGCGGATTTGTTTGAAAAATAATTTAAAGCGGGGTAAAATCATCTTTGAGGAAGGACATCTTCTCCTGGCGCCGCGGAGTATTTACAGGGCTCTTTAGATTTTTCGCGGCTCCGGACGAAAAAACAGGGTTGCTTTAAAGTCTGCACAGCAGTTTTAAGGGTCTGGTACCGGTACTGCCCGGAATCTGCCGGACCGGGAGCCTGCAGTTGAGTGACGGGGTGTTGTCTGTGGAATTAACGCCGCGGGAGCGGGTATTAACTGCTTTATTAGGCAAGGGTGAGCCCGACCGGGTTCCCTGGTTGGAACACGAGGTGCAGCACCAACTGCAGCTAAAACTGATGGGACGCCCGGACTTCACCCCCGGGGAACTTGCGGCTTATTTAGGCCTGGATGGTTTCGGCTTTTCCTACCCCAGTGGCGTAAGCTTCGATTTTTATCCGCCACTGATGGTTACGCGAAGCAAAGTAGATGGTGTGCAGATGATCGGCAAAGGCCTGCTCACAGGCGT
>Ga0123335_1006850_pt1 | contig 13043 bp, 12 predicted proteins | sample BiotimSIPDNA_2_FD_89707 | JGI IMG/M metagenome (GOLD analysis project Ga0123335, IMG submission 89707) | Anaerobic biogas reactor microbial communites from Washington, USA - Biogas_R2 time_0 SIP DNA | ecosystem: Engineered > Bioreactor > Anaerobic > Unclassified | place: Washington, USA... | reverse complement strand
CGAGAGCACGCCTTTGATAACCACGGGGAGACCGGACTCCTTCATGCAGAAGCCCACGTCATCCCAATTCAAGTCAGTCTTCAGTTGCGACGCGCTGCGCGGATCGACTCCCGGAGTCTTGACTCCGTTCCCCGCGCCGAGTGCAGGAGCCTGGATGCCCAGCCGTATCGTCCTTTCGCGGTTACTGAATGTGGTGCTGTCGACGGTCACGACAATTGCGCTGTGCCCCGAATCTCTGGCCCGCACCAGGAGTTCACGGGCGTAATCCCGGTTTGCCGGAAAATAGATTTGAAACCACTTCGGGCCTGACCCGCCCCGCGCTATTTCCTCCATGCTCAGGTGCGAGACCGAACTGTTGACGTAGAGGGTGCCGGCCAAACCTGTCCCTTTTACATTCGGAATCTCCTTCAACGCGTGCGCTATTCCCTGCCCTCCCATGGGTGCGGTGATAACCGGCATGGAAAGGCGCGAACCAAGAATGGTCGTGGTCATATCGGGCGCCTTGACCCCCGCAAGATAATCCGGCTCGATCACCCAGGCATTGAAAGCCGACTCGTTCTCACGCATCGTCCATTCATCACCGGCGCCTCCCGCTATGTAGGCGAAGCTGTACGGGGGCAGCACCTTCTGAGCTTCGGACCCCAGATCCCGCAGGTTTATGACCCGGATCGCCGCCTCTTTCGTCAGTGCCTTGTACGCTGAGATATCTGACGAACCGGTCTGGGTATGGGGAGCGCTTTCAAGATCCTGTGCTTCACCAGGGTGGACGGCTGCGATCGCAGCCGCGACTCCCGCACCCGAAAGCAGCAGGTCTCGTCGATTCATGGCCATGACATAGCTCCTTTCGCTGTGGACGACATAATACCCCGATATGCGCCCTCGGCCGGCCACGAAAACGCCCACGAAAAAAAAGGGCGGGGAAATGGGTGTCCAGGTTTAGAATCGCGAAAACGGTATCGACCATGACTTGGGAGCAGCCTTCATTTGCCTGACTGATCAGGATGAGGAGCCTGTATGTGGAAAAAAGACAACTACGACGTGATTGTCATCGGCGGCGGAACTTCAGGGGTAGCCGCTGCCATTGCGGCCGCACGGACGGGAGCCGACACTCTCGTGATAGAGCGGCTGGGAACACTGGGCGGGCAGATGAATGTCTCGGGACCTCCCGGCTTTGCCTACGCCAATCTCTACAACGAGCGGCACGAGCGCATAATCGGCGGCATCATCACGGAAACCCATGAGCGGCTCCTCGAGGCGGGGCACGCACTTCCTCACCTGGAGCCTGATTTCCGGGGCTGGTACACCTTCGCCTACGTCGATCCCGACTGGTGGGGGCTGCTGATGTTCGAGATGATGCAGGAGAATCACGTAGACCTGCTTCTCCATACGCTCGCCGTCGATGTGGTGAAGGACGGCAGCACGGTGACCGGGGTAGTAGTCGAGCACGTCTCCGGCCGCCAGACCCTGCACGCGAAGGTGTTCATCGATTGCACGGGAGAAGGAGAGATCGCCGCACGGGCAGGCGCCCCCTTTGAAGTTCTTCCCAAAGAGCAGATGGAACCGCATTCGCTCGCGTTCACCGCGGACGGCGTCGACTGGGATAAGGTGCTCCGGTACGTCAAAGACAATCCCCAGGAATTCGAATTCGAGCGCTTCCTGGCAAACAGTCAGCACCAGTGGACCTACGAAGAACTGATCGAGCGGATCAGAAAAGTCGACAGCATCGTCGAGTTCGGCGAAATCATGGGATACCGCAGCATCAAGATGAAGGGACTCGAAACCGGCGAGTGGCATGGCTTCAGCGGCATCGGCTTCTTCCTGATCCCGCGCGAAGGCGGAGTGATCCAGGCGCATTTTCAGCACTCCTCGCAGATCGGGAACTGCGACGCAACCAACGTCGAAGATCTGACCTATGCCGAAATCGAATGCCGTCGGCAGGTGGTGATCGCATGGAAATTCATCAAGAAATACCTCCCCGGCTTCGAGCGCGCCTACATTACCAGGATCTGCCCCGAGCTGCGCATCCGTGAGGGGCGGCGCATCATGGGCGATTATGTCCTGCAGGCTGAGGACGTCGTCGAGGAACGCAAGTTCCCCGACGTGATCGGCAAGAGCGCCTTTCCAGCCGGCGCCGTCCATGTCGTCGGCCCTGGAACCCTGGAATCGATGGTGCCTCCGATGCTTCTCAAGAGCGGCGGCTCTCACGACATTCCATACCGCTGTCTCGTCCCGCGGGAGATCGAAAACCTCCTGGTTGCCGGCAAGGCGATATCGACGGCGCGGGCCGTCTATCAGCGCTTCCTGATGCAGACGATGGTGACCGGCCAGGCTGCGGGTGTCGCCGCCGCTCTCGCGGCAAGGGATGGAATCACGCCCAGACAGCTCGAAGCCGACGTCTCTGAACTCCAGCGCATCCTCGTGGCACAAGGGGCGATTCTGACCGGGACTCACTGATATGACAGGCGCCTGGCACCGCTGCCGGCCGCCTTTCGCAAATGAATGGAGCAGTAATGTCCGACCAAGCGCGCAGCAACGTCATCAATGTTGGAGAAACCATCGATCATTCCCGCCTGAATAAAGCCTCGATCAAGGTGATCCTTCTGTGCGGCTTTATCATGCTGATGGACGGTTACGATTTTGGAATCATGTCTGTCGCCGCCCCATCCATCATGAAGGAGTGGGACCTGAGCACGGCGGCCTTCGGCGGGGTATTCTCGGCCGTGTTTGTGGGTTATCTGTTCGGCGCCCTCCTGTTCGGCGCTCTTTCAGATTCCATCGGCAGAAAGAAGACCCTTATTCTCGGCGCCTGGATATTCTCGATAGGAACTTTGCTCGTCTATTTCTCCCACTCGCTTACGACTCTCATTCCGCTGCGTGTATTTGCCGGCATCGGGATCGGCGGCGCGGTTCCCTGCGCGATCACCCTGACCAGCGAGTATTCGCCGGCGAAAGGCCGTGGCAAGTACGTATCGGTCATGTATTCAGGGTTTCTGATAGGAAACGTTCTGGCGAAGTATCTGGCCGGGTACATGCTGGCACAGGAGAGCATAGGGTGGCGCCCGCTGTTCCTCGTCGGGTTCTTCGCCCCGGTGGCAGCGATAATCATCCTGGCTTACAAGCTCCCCGAGTCCGCCAGGTGGCTTGCAGCCCGGTACAAGACTGTGGCACAGAAAGAAGCGCTTGTCCGGATCATGAAGGAGGTGCGGCCCGACAGCGACATCACGCCGGAGACGGAGTTCATCTCGGGCGAATCCAGGAAAGAAAAGGCTTCCATGCAAGCCCTCTTCCGCGGCAAGCTCTCGTGGGTGACGCCGACGGTGTGGGCTTACTATCTTGTCAGCTCCATAGCGGTATTCTCTTTCAGCAACTGGGGGCCTCAGCTTCTGGTCATGAAGGGTTTCACCGCGTCCATGGCGGCATACATCGTCGGATCGAACGACATCCTCATCACGATCGGCTGCCTGCTCAGCGGTTTCTATTTCGACAGGTTCGGCTTCAGATCGGGAGCGCTCCTGCACCTCATTGCCGCAGCCGGTGTGTCGTTCATGGGCGGACTTGCGCCGCTCGGCTTCGTGATCCTGCTTTTCGCCACCGGCTTCTTCATCAACTTCGCGCACATGGATGTGACGATACTCGCACCGATAGTGTACCCGCCGGCCTGCAGGAACCGAGGTGCGGGAACCGCGATAGCGGTGGGAAGAATCGGCGCCATTCTCGGCCCTTCGATTCTGGGGATTCTGCTGGCGACTCAATGGCCGCTCGGCAAACTCCTGGCTCTCGTGTCGATTCCGCTCGTGCTCGCGGCCCTCTTCTGCTACCTGGCCGGGCGTGCCTACGACTTTTATTTAGCCCCGCTCTATGCGGGCAAGATCCGCGAGAAAGAAAAGTAGGCCGAGCCGTAGATTGGCGGTGTTATTCGCCGCACGCTATGCGGACAGGACAAGGCACGCATATTCGAACCGCTGGCGGAAATCCTCTACAAACAAGGACGTCTGACGGGCCATATGGCAGCCCTCGGCTTTGAATTTCTCCAGGAGGCTGTCTTGTAGACATCCTCAAAGCAGCGAGTTCGAGGATGAGGTTCTCGACAAAGCACAGGTACGGTCATCGGTTGCGATTCTTTTGTTCGATTACTACCTATGGTGTATCCTTTTGACGCAAATACCGTGTCGATGTGCAACAGTCGAAGCTGACCCGCGTCGATACGATTCTTCAAAGAGCAGGCCGCTCGTTGCCCTATGTCCGGTTTTGATATACTGGACGAGATTGCGAACGTTGAAACCATCGCGATCGGCAAACGTATCCGGGAACCTCCCCGGCTCGAAAAACAGTATGGTGCCGGTCGATGGCGCAAGATGAAGGGCGAAGCCCGAATCCGCCTCAGAAGTGGGCGTGTTGTCAAAGCTGAACTTCATTGGTATGAAGCCCATGGCATCGGACGGAAAGAATTTAAGAGAAAACGCTATGTCGAATAGATAAGCCTATGAGCATCACGAAGAAGAGCGAACCTGGATTTGCTGTTTGCCTCAAAAATGAAGGCTATGCCGCATCTCTGGAACGCCACAAGATTTATCGCGTGCTACCGGATCCGGAAGCTGAAAAGGACGGCGACATCAGGATCATTGATGAGAGCAGCGAGGATTATCTCTATCCGAAAGACTGGTTCGTCCTGATCACCCTTCCCGAGGCTGTCCAAGCTTCGTTGCTTAGAACCGCCTGACCCTGTCAGGTCAGGCGCCCGGCGACGGCAAACGTCTGAAACAACGATGTGCCTGGTGATTGCGGCTGTTCGGGCTCCGGGTAGCTTCTCTCATGGAAGGACCCTGACGCCCAGAACGATGCCACGCTTGAGCTGCAGTCTATCGTCAATCCTTTCCATGACAGCGCATAGCAGCGCCTTCACAACGGGGTAGGCGTCCTTATTACGCAGTTCCATGTCCTTCAAGTGTTCCGGCCTGAAGTGGGAAACCGGGAGCCAGGTTCCCCCGTAACCCGACAGTATCCCGGCAAGGACTCTTTGCCGCTCAACCGTAAGCTTCCTGGGAGGTTCATTGCGCCAGTACTCCATCAGCCTGATAAGAATCTCCTCCGACGACAAAGGTGTTGTCGCGACCTTTCGCCGGACCGATGCCCCGGCCGTCGCTCCCTTCGTCGCTGATGCCTTTCCGCTCTTCACAGCATTTCGACCCCATTGATACAGCGTGTGATCTAATTCAAATGCGTGTATACCCAGCTTGTCCGCAAGCAACCATCCGAGAATAAAGGCACCGCGCTGCTTAAGTTATGTGTCTACACCAGCCAGTTCTGGAAGCTGACGCAGGAAGTGGAAGTCCGGCTTCACGAAGACCTGGAAGCCAATGTTTTTCATGAAATCAGCGCTCAGCCCTTCTCCCATATGACAAATCTTCGCGGAAAAATCGCTAAGCATCTTCCATGCAGTTTCCGGGCTCGTCAGATGCCACTCGATATCCGAATAGTACTGCGCAGGACCATTCTTGGATCGTGTTTCTATTACACTGGCACCGTCGTGAAGTACTCTCAGTATTCTCGGGCGGATCTCCCTGCTACCGCGATCCCTCGCATCAGTAAGGCGAAGCCTCGCTGCCAGATCGAGGACAAGCTCTTTCAGCGACGACGGCCGCCAGTAATCATCATTGCGGAATCGCTCGTCTGAAAACACGCCAGCCAATGCATCCGCGATGGTCGCCACGGTCGGGATAGCCCCGATGTGCCACGTCAACTGTCTTCGGACGACACTGTAAGAGCATGCGCTCGACGCGAAGTTCTTCATGACTTCTTCGATCGTAGCGGGGTGGATCGGCAACTGCTTGTCACGCAGAAAGCGAAGGATGTTTTCCTGGTCTGCTTTATCTCGTATCTGGTCATCCTCCGCTAACTCCACCAGCTTTCTCTGGTAGTGCGCGAGTTGCTCGCGTATACGCTTCAAAACGCTTGGTGTATCCAGCAACCGAAGAATATCCCGTTCTCTCATAGGAACTCTCCATGGGAAGTCGAAGTCTGCAGTCCTGCTTTCGCGTCTACCGCCCTGTATGTTCTACTATAGCTTCAATCACAGTGTCCCAGTCATTTCTGTGAAGCTCATGACCGGCTCCCTCCAGCGTCAGCAGCCTGGAGTTTTGCACGGCCTCCGCAAGGGCTTTCCCATGAGCGTATGGCAACACGGGATCCTCAGTCCCGTGGATGACGAGAAAGGGCTGAGACACACGCCCTATGGTGCCGTACAGTTCTTCTGCGCCGGCCAACAGCGCGTGATTGAACATGCTTTTCAGTGAGTTGGCCCTGGAAATCTCGGCTTCCGACAACCGGCGCGCCTGCTGATAGTCGAATGGATGTCTTGAACCATTGAGAAGCTCCCAGCCGCCTATCATGTACTCCAGTACCATCTCACGGTTGTTCCAGTCCAGTTGTGCGGCCCTGCTGTGATAGGACAATATCTTCGGATCCGTCCCGGGCAAATCCGGCCTGTCGTCGAAAACCCCGGATGAAATGGCTGTTACCGAAAGAACTCTGCCTGGGTACTTCAACGCTGCAATTTGAGCGATCATCCCGCCCAGCGAAAGCCCTACAAAATGGGCCTTCAGGATTCCGTATGAATCGAGAACTCCGATGGCATCATCGGTGAGATCGTGCATCGTGTAAAGAGTCTCGCCCGGCGGAGAGCACGTGGACCGTCCCACATCGCGATTGTCGTATCGAATAACGAATCGGTTCCTGGATGCCAAACGGCTGCAGAATTCCGAGTCCCACCAGATCATGGATGCCATCGCCCCCATGATCAGCAAAATGCAGGGATGCTCAGGCAATCCAAAGCTCTCGCTGCAGATATCCACACCATTGATTCTTGTAGTCTTTTCACTCATAGGTTGATTCTCCCGCAAGCAGGGTAGACCAGGATGCCAAGGAAGCGCTCCAGAATAAACCGGAACCAAACCACACGTGCTACCGTAGAGTCGTGAAAAATGAACGTATCACATAGAGGCCACTATTTAATCCTCAGGGGACAACCATGAAACCAAGGCTCAACCTTATGATTGCTGCGGTTGTTGTGGTTTTAGCGCTAGGGTTTTATGTTTTTGCACAGACCCAAAACCCGCAACGGGGTATGGGAGTAGGCAGGGGGACAGGAATAGGATTAGGCGTACCCGCAAGTGCTGATGTCATCCTCTGCAAGCCGGACGGGGCAATCATGGACAAATCCTTTCCAGGAACCGGAACGCTCAGGGTCGAATACAAGAATGGTTCCATCTCCACGATAGACCTGACGGATGTAAAGAAAATGACCGTAGTCCCTAAGCCTGGTCGATAGCTGAGAGGTCAGCCGGGATTTTCGCGTTCCTCGTGGAGGTGCATCGGTGCGATTTCCCAAACAATTCTATTTATCACTGCTCGAACTGTTTTTGACCCAGGTTCATGCCCACGCCACGCAGCCTACACTTCGGATCTACCGAATCTGTTTTCCTATTCTACAACATTCCGGGTTCAGGTCGGTCGTCCCGATGGGACTTGAATCTTTTCTTTGTTCCTAATGAATCCCGGCACTTACGTGCCGGGCTATCCTCGACGTGTCCCTAGCGGGACGCGTTGGCCGGGATTTACGTTACCGCGGCGCGAAAAACGTTTCGGGTTGGTACCACGACCGGACGGAAAGCGGTCGCGCCGGTGCCGCTATTTGGGGGCAACCGCGTAGCCTGCAAGCTCCGGGACCTGCCGGCGTGACGGATGCACGGGAGGTCTGGCGAATATCAGGCAGGCCAGCCCCACGGCAATCAGCGCGACCGCACCTTCGAACGCCGGGAGATAGCTCCCGGTCGTCTCACGAATGTATCCGGCCGCCGGAGCGCCTATGCCTCCCACCAGGGTCCAGAAAAGCCTCACAAGTCCCATTATTTTCGGATACTCAGACGCGCCGAAGTAGTTTGGAAAAATATTCATCGTGGCGGCCATCGACAGCCCGAACCCCGTCCCAAGAATCACCATGTAGAGAAAGACGAAGGGAACGGTTTCCACAGCCAGCAGTATCAGCATGCCGGAAATCTTCAAAACCTCGCCCGCAATCGCTATCACGTGCATGCTATACCTGGTTCCAAAGAATCCCACGCTCAACTGGCCGAACGCCATCAGACCCGACATGACGCTCAACGCCGTCGCCGCAAGAGTCGTGCTGATTCCTATGTCCAGAAGATAGGCCACCTGATGCGTCATCAGTGCACCCATAGCAAGCATGCTCGCGCAGAAATAGAGTGTGAGAAGCCACAGGCAGCGCGTCCGCACCGCTTCCTTCAGCGTGAACTCCACCGGCGTCCTGTACGTAGACTTGCGCACCGCCTTGCCGGGAACAGGCTCATCAGGCGCCGCCGATCCATCCGGCTCCTGCCCGATGTCCTGCGGCCGGTTCTTGATCATGAGCGCGGGCAACAGCACCGCAAAGACCAGAACCAGCAGAGATATCGCCAGTGAGGTGGTCCTCCAGCCCGCTTTCTCGATCATTTTCATCAGGGCCGGCCCCATGATCACTCCCCCCACCCCTCCCGAAGCGAGCAGGATGCTCAGCGCCAGATGCCTCTTTCTCACGAACCAGTTGTTGATTACCGTCGTGTTGGCCAGCAGGCCTCCGAAACCTGCGCCCATCCCGACGAGCAGTCCCCACCCGAGGAAGAGCTGCCAGAGATGCGAATGGAAATAGAGCATGAGAAATCCCCCGCATCCCAGCAAATTTCCAAGGATCAACGCTTTTCTGACGCCATGCCTTACGATAAAAGCGCCGGCAAAGGGCCCGCACAGCCCTAACGCGATCAGGTTGATCGTGGCCGCCAGCGATACCGTCCCCCGGTTCCAACCGAAATCCTCGACCAGGAATGGAAGGAAATAGCTGAACGACACAAGGTAAAAGCCGCCGATCACTCCGATGACCGATGCAACGGCGAGATTGATCCATCCATAGAAGGTCCTCTGGGCGGTCCTGGCAGACATCGTCACCTCCGGGCTTCCTGTTGTTTCTTCTGAAGAGCAGTTACCAGCCTTATATTTCATCTCCGGCTTCGGAAACAAGCGAAAACCGCAGGCTTTCTTTTTCCGACACGGCCCGGCGAGATTTACCGCCACCGCAACCCGGTTTCGCTGTACAATCAGGCAGCGAATCAGGAGGACTCCCACATGTACAAACTCAGCCCACTCACGGATCGCGTCGCACGGATACGCGAGAAGTACCGCACCACAAGGCCCAGCATCTGCACGGCCCGCTACAGGATCGTGACCGAGTTCTATCAGGAAAACCCGCAGCTGCAGGGGATTCTCAAGAGAGCGAAGAACTTCAAAAGCATCTGCGAAAAACTCCCGGTCCTGATCAATGAAGACGAAGTCATCGTCGGCTGGCAGGCTGCCAAATATCGCGCCTGCGCGCTCTACCCCGAGACGTCGTTCAGCTGGTTCCTCGACGAGCTCAAGGCCGGAACCATTCCACTGAGAGACGTCGATCCGTACGACATCGATCCCGAAGACGTTGAATACATCCTGAGCACCGGCGACTTCTGGCGCAAGGAGTGCCTGAGCGCGAAAGTGGACGAGTACATTCCTCCCGGGTATCACAAGGCTGCCGGAAACGGCGTCACTACCTTCGGAGTAAAAGATACCTGCACATCACCCATCGGCCACTTTACAGCCAACTTCGAAAAGGCGATGCGTAAGGGGTTCGGCGCTATCAAGGCCGAAGCGCAGCAGAAGATGGATAAACTCGAAGGAGTTCTCTTTGGAAACAACGTCGAGAAGTACAACTTCTATCGAGCCGTCACGATCGTGTGCGACGGGATGATCACGCTCTCGAGGCGGTATGGGCAGGAGTGTGAAAGGCTGGCTGCGATCGAACAGAATCCGGCCCGCAAGAAAGAACTGCTGGAGATGGCCGACTGCCTCAACTGGATCATGGCCAATCCCTGCCGCTCTTTTCACGACGCGCTGCAGTGCATGTTCCTTTACCAGATCGGCCTGTGTCTTGACGCCCAGCAGCACGGCATCAGCTTCGGCCGCGTCGATCAGTACCTCGGCAGCTTCTATGAAGCGGACATCGCCCAGGGGAGGATCTCGCATTCGAGGGCGCAGGAACTCCTCGACCTCTTCTATTTGAAAGTCGCCGAAATGAACAAGATATGGCCGTACTTCGCGACCCTATCCGGTCCGGGATACACCAGCGGCCAGTTGATGACCATCGGAGGAGTGACCAGGGACGGCAAAGACGCAACCAATCCCGTATCGTTCATGATGCTGCAGTCGGCCGGCCGCCTGGTATTGCACGACCCGCCGCAGTCGCTGCGCATCCACAAGGGAACGCCGCCGGAGCTTTGGGAGGCGGCCGTCGAAACCACCAGGATCGCAGGCGGAGTCCCTACATTCGAAAATGACGACGTCATCATTCCCGCGCTCATGGCCCGCGGACTTCCGCTCGAAAGCGCGCGCAACTACTGCCTGATCGGCTGCGTCGAGCCGCAGGGCTGCGGTGACGAATGGGCCTGCCCCGGAGGCAACGGCACCGAGGCATTCTTCAATCTGGCCAACGCTTTCCTGCTCGCAATAAACAACGGCTGCAACCCGATGCCGGACCGGCACGGAAAACGCAGCGGACAGACCGGCCTTCCGACGGGCTACCTGTACGAGATGGAGACATTCGACCAGGTGCTCGACGCCGTCAAAAAACAAATAGAGTACTTCGCAGCATGGCACGTCAGCCTGGTGAATACGTTCGAATACGTCGCGTCCGAGCACATGCAGCTTCCTCTCCTTTCAGCCACGATCGACGGGTGCATGGAATCGGGAAAAGATGTCATGAAGGGAGGAGCGAAGTACAACTCCACCGGCAACGCCGCCATCGCGATCGGCAATATCACCGACAGCCTGGCTGTCGTGAAGCACATGGTTTACGACAAGAAACTGATAAGCGCCCGCGAGCTGTATGATGCGATCATGAGCAACTGGGAGGGTAAAGAGGACCTGCGCCAGACCATACTCAATGAGGCTCCGCACTACGGCAACGACAACGAATATGTCGACGTATTCGCCAGGTGGGTGTCGGACGTGTACGGCAACGCCATCAATTCGGCCACAGGGCCGCGCGGCAGATGGGCGGCCGGACTGTTCCCGGTAACCGCGCACGTGCTGTTCGGCATGTTCACGGGAGCAACTCCGGACGGCAGGAAGGCGGGCGAACCGCTCTCGGACGGCATTTCTCCCGTGCAGCAGCTCGACCGCAACGGTCCGACAGCCATCATCAAGTCGGTCTCGGCCATCGATCAGAAGAAGTTCTCCAACGGTACACTTCTGAATATGAGATTCCATCCGTCCGCGCTCAGCAATGAAACCGGAAAGGAAAAACTCATTGCCCTGATCAAGACGTATTTCGCACTCGGAGGCATGGAACTGCAGTTCAACGTGGTGAGCGCCAAGACTCTCAAGGACGCACAGGCAAATCCTAAAGACTACCGCGACCTCGTGGTAAGAATCGCCGGCTTCAGCGCGTACTTCGTTGAGCTTTACAAGGCAAGCCAGGACGACATCATCAAGCGGACGGAATTGTCCTTATGAAGGGACGCGTTTACGACATACAGGGGTTCTCGATACAGGACGGTCCCGGAATCCGCACGACAGTCTTTCTGAAAGGCTGCCCTTTGCGCTGCCCGTGGTGCCACAGCCCCGAGTCACAGCAATTCCATCCACAGCTGAGCTGGATGGCAAGCCGCTGTGTCGGGATCGAAGACTGCGGCAAGTGTCTTGCGGCGTGCCCCAGGCTGGCGATTTCACCTGGAAAATTCGCTGAAAACCCGGCGACTCAGAAGACTATCCGCCACATCCATATTGACCGGACCAAATGCGACAACTGCGGAGAGTGCGCGTCAGTCTGCACCCGCAAGGCGCTTTATATCTGCGGCACGGACTACACGGTCGACGATCTCGTCGCGCGCCTCTCCAAGGACATTCCGTTTTACGAGCACTCCGGCGGAGGAGTGACGATTTCCGGCGGAGAGCCGCTGTCGCAGTCTGAATTCACGCTGCAGCTTCTGACTGCGCTCAAGCGGCGCAACATCCATACTGCAGTCGACACGACCGGATTCGCCGGTTACGAAACCATACAATCCATCCTCCCCTGCACGGATCTCTTCCTGTACGACCTGAAGCACATGGATTGCGCGCAGCACAGGACCGTGACAGGAGTCGCAAACGAACTCATTCTGGAGAACGCACAGAGGATTGCCCGCGCCGGCGGCAAATTACAGGTCCGGCTGCCGGTCATCCCCAGTTTCAACGACTCGGAAAAGAACGTCAGAGAGACGGGGCTCTTCTGCAAATCCCTCGGGGATGCCGTGGCCCTGATTCAACTCCTCCCTTACCACAACCTGGGTGTCATGAAGTACCAGAGGATAGATGACAGCAAGCCGGTGCTGGAGGCCCCTGTCCCTTCAGATGAGAAGATCGCGGCGCTCAGGCGCGTGCTTGAAGACCTTCAGCTCCCGGTGACCGTCCATTGACAGAGCCGCGCAGGAACCGTCTTCATAAGGATTAGCCTAAAATAAACGCCGGTTTCTGACGATCTGGATGGCATGGACACGTATCGGATTTTTCACCGGATCGCCGGAAGGCTGCTTCTGTCGCTCGCCGTCTTCATCATCGCGGCTCAACCTTCACACGCGGATCTGTACAAGTGGGTGGATGAAGAAGGGACGGTTCACATGACCGATACCCTGTCGCAGGTTCCACCCCGCTACCGCGACCAGATCACGAGACGGAAAATACAGGCTCCGGTTGCCGAGGATGAAAGTCCCGAGATTCAAAGAGAAATCCGCAGTTCGCCCGGCCGCCACGAGGTCCCGTTCGAAGCATATGAAGGTTCGGCACGGAGAATCATCATTCCCGTTACCTTCAATGAACAGGTCACGGCGCGCCTGCTGCTGGATACCGGATCACCCGGCCTGATGATCTCGCCCAAACTGGCAAGCCGCCTCGGCCTGATCGATGAGGAACTCGAACAGAACCTCATG
>Ga0123335_1006849_pt1 | contig 13045 bp, 10 predicted proteins | sample BiotimSIPDNA_2_FD_89707 | JGI IMG/M metagenome (GOLD analysis project Ga0123335, IMG submission 89707) | Anaerobic biogas reactor microbial communites from Washington, USA - Biogas_R2 time_0 SIP DNA | ecosystem: Engineered > Bioreactor > Anaerobic > Unclassified | place: Washington, USA... | reverse complement strand
GCTCTACTCCACGCTGTTCGAGCGATTGGTCGTGTTGGACGACTTGGTAATGCAGGACAGCAGCCCCTATTCCTGGTATCCGGCGTCGATCGATCGGGGGCGGGCCGGGGGAACGCTGGGCGACTGGCTCGTGCTGCCGTGGGGCGGACCGGACGTACTCGTTCTGCCGGGCTTCCACACCGCCGCCGAAGACTCGCTCAAACGCATCAACCGCACCGCGCCCGGCAACGAAATCTTTCTCACCGCCTGCGGTCTAATGGCAAACGGCTCGCGGACGGTGCTGCTGAGCCGCTGGCGCGCCGGGGGAAAGACCGCTTTCGATCTGGTTCGCGAGTTCACCCAGGAACTGCCCGACACAACGGCCTCCGACGCCTGGCAGCGAGCCGTGCTCCTGACCCTCGATTCGCGGATGAATCTCGAAGCGGAACCGCGCGTCAAACGCACGGCGACCAATGAAATGCCCAAGGCGACGCATCCGCTTTTCTGGGCAGGCTACATGCTCTTGGATTCCGGCGTCTCGCCGGTTAAGCCCAATCCGGAAGAGGATGGACCGGTAATCAAGCTAGCGCCTGCAAAAGAATAGCCGATGGCATCCGGCTATTGCGGCCTACGCCGCGCGCCGAAGCGCGCCCGAGGCGGCCAGGTTTTCAATTTTCGCGCGCGACAGCTCCTGGTAGGTCCGGCCGCCGTCGGCCCCATCCCCTTCGATCAAGACGGCCGAGCGATCGTGCAGCAGCCTGGGCACGAAGTACCAAAATCTGGCAGCGGCGGGCGAAGCCAACTCGGCAGGCAAAATCAGCAGATCGACTTGCCCCAGTGTGTTTGCCACGCGGACGAGCGATTCCGAGGGCTCGCCAGGCACAAGCCGGGCTTTGACGCCGGCGGAAAGCATGAGCCGGTGCGCTTGCTTGAGCGTCAACGGCGGCGCGGCCGCATCGGGTTGGTCCTCGAACCGGTCGAAGCCGACGTATTTCGGGTCTTGCCCCGGCGAGACCAGCCGCGCAACGTCGAACATCCGCAGTGCTCGGCCGCCGTCGCCGATACCCAGTTCGACGATTTTGAGGGCCTTCCGTTCGCGGATTGCCCGATATATCGGGCGGTTGGCCCGTGGTTTGGATAAATAACAGTAATAAAACAGCCTAAATTGACCGAGCAGCGACAATTGACCCTCCCTGGCGCAAATGTCTTGTTGCCGTTGATTGATTCACGGATGCCTGTTAGCGATGCCTATTAGTTAGTTCGACCGACCGGAGGGAATAAATACAGCGGATTCGAGGCGGGTTTTTCACGTCGTCACCGTTCAGGGGAGGCGATCCCGATTTTTAGGGTTCGCGGCGAAGTGGTACTGTCTCCGCAACCGCCCCCCCATGAGTGTCGCAGTCATAAATCTTCGGTCTATCCAGCCAGCCCACAATCCGTTATCCTTATGCTTTAATATGCGTTAATATGCGGGTCGGTATCAGCCCGTTGCGGTCGCGAGTAAGCCGTCGGAGACGGCCGGCCGCTCCACGCCAAGAGAACACCCTGGACTTGCCCGCCGCAACCCGAGAATGGCGTGCGCCGGCGATCGGCCAATAGCGAGTCAGAGCATCTAGCGGAGACAGTAAGCGATGAAGTATGCCGCGATCGGCCCCGTGGCGATCCACTTGCCCGATAAGGTCGAAGACAACGATTTCCTTGGCGCCCAGTTCCCCCGATGGAACATGGAGATGATCTACGCCAAGACGGGCATTCGCCAACGGCACATCGCCGCGCCGAACGAATGTTCCTCGGACCTGGGCGTGGCGGCGGCCGAAAAACTCTTCGCCGAAAACAACATCGACCGCAACTCGATCGACTTTTTGCTGTTTTGCACGCAGACGCCCGACTATCCCCTGCCCACGACCGCCTGTCTGATGCAGAACCGTCTCGGCCTGCCGAAGTCTATCGGCGCGTTGGATTTTAATCTCGGCTGCTCGGGCTTTGTGTACGGACTTTCGCTGGCCGACGGTCTGATTCGCAGCGGCGCCGCACGGCGGGTGTTGTTGGTCACCGCCGAAACCTACTCGAAGTTCATCGACCCGACCGACCGTTCGTTGCGGACGATATTCGGCGACGGGGCGGCCGCCACGCTGATCGAGGCCTCCGATCGGCCGTCTCTCGGCGGGTTTGTGTTCGGCACCGACGGCAGCGGCGGCGACATGTTGCTGGTGACCGAGGGCGGCGCCCGCCCCGAGACCGACGCCATCCAGCCGCGCAAACGCCGCCGCTGGCCCAGCAGCCTCTACATGGACGGCCCCGAACTGGTCAAGTTCAGCATCGAAGTCACCCCGCCGCTTATCGACGAAGTGCTGGCGAAGGCCGATTGGCAGCGCGATCAGGTCGATTACTTCCTGCTCCATCAGGCCACGGTCTTCATGCTCGATCACCTTCGCGAGCGTCTTTCGCTCGACCTCGAACACACGCCCGAAGCCCTCGAAGACTACGGAAACACCGTGTCCTCGACGATCCCGATCCTGATTCACGACCTTCGCCGCCTCGGCCGGATGAAACCGGGTAAACAGACGCTGCTGATCGGCTTCGGCGTCGGCCTCTCATGGGCCGGCTGCACTTGGGTCGAGACCTGGGCGGCCGAACAAATCAAAGTCGGCGAAAAGACCAAGAAGACGGAAACGCCGGAAGCCGAATCGCCCGACGAGGAGGATTCCGATTCCGGCGACTCGAAAGTCCCCCGCGAAGCCGCGTGAACTCGGCCCGAGGGCGTCTGGTAATTAGTGCATTTATTGAACTTCAGGTCTTGTTCAAAGCTCAATTCCAGGCCACCCTCATGCTCTGCATGGGAACCCGGTGGCTCGGCTTTGAACCCTTTCATAACTCAGACCTCGGTCCACTTGCCCGGCACGGGTGCGGAGTAGCGGCCGTTCGCGTCGGCGCGAACCGGAGCGGGGCTGTCGGCGGTCAATTCGGCCACGTTCGGGCAGAAGCTGAAGTTGGATTCGGTAATCTGGTCCCAGGTGACGATCTTGCCCGAGTGGACCGCCGCTCGCCCCATCAGCGCGGCGTAGTTGGCCATTGCCGCGCGGCGGCTTTCGTTGTGCGGGCGGTCGTTGCGGATGGCCTCGAGCAGCACGTTCCACTCGGCCTGCCAGGGGTTGACCTTTTCTGACTCGGGCTTCCAGGCTATGTTGTCGTTGGCCACGCGCCGATCTTTATAGATTTGCACGGTGGGGGCATGGACATTGCCCGAAAATTGGGCCGCCCGCTTCGACCCTTGTACATAAGTGGCAAAATCGTTGAAACAATTGGGTAGATACCGGCCCGTGACCAATGCCTGCGAGCCGTCGGGAAACATGTACTCGATCGAATAGCTGTCGAGGTTCCGGCTGCAATCAGTGCTGTCGGCGCAGCGTCCGCCGACGCCGTGGGCGGCCGTCGGCCAAGCGTCCTTGATCCAGCAACATTCGTCGATCTGATGGATCATCATTTCGAGGAAATAACCGGCCGACGCCCAGAGAAAGTGATACGCGCGGCGAATTTGCCAGAGCAACTCGTTTTCGTTTTTCGGGAAGGGGCTCATTGCCGCGCCCCCTCCCATGCGATAGGCGCGGGTCAAGAGCACTTCGCCCAGTTCGCCGCCGCGGATTTTTTCGATCAGCGCCTGCCGCGCCGTGCTGTGCCGGCACATCAAGCCGGCGGCGATTTTCAAGTTCTTACGCTCGGCCGCCTCGCCGGCGCGGAGGATTTGCTTCAATCCGGCCGGATCGGGAGCGAAATTCTTCTCCATGAAGACGTGAACGCCCTTTTCCACCGCGTATTCGAGATGCGTGGGCCGAAACGCGGCGTGCGTGGTCAGCAGCGCCACGTCGCCGGGCCGCAAACAGTCGATCGCCTTGCGATAGGCGTCGAAGCCGATGAATTGCCGCTCGGCCGGCACGTCGATCCGGTCGGCAAACTGCTTGGAAAGCGACTTGTGCGAGATGTTTAATTTGTCCTCGAACACGTCGGCCATGGCGACCAGTTTGACGTTTTCGCCGGGTACGGAGAGCGCGTTGCCCACCGCGCCGCTACCCCGGCCGCCGCAGCCGATCAGGGCCAGCCGAATCGTGTTGTCCTCGGCCGCATGCACTCGGGGCACGACGGTCCCGGCCAGCACCGCGGCGGCGGTCGCTCCGGCGGCGTTCTTCAAAAACTCGCGACGCGGCGCCGCTTGGCAAACTGATTTCTTCATGGCTTGGTTCTCCAAGTGAATAAAACTATCCGGGTATCGTTCCCTATTTCTCCGACAATCCCAAATTATCGGCCAGCTCGCGGCGATATGCCTTCTTGTCGAGCAATTTCCATTCGTGCAGCCGGGTGAGAGCGCTGCGATCGAGCGTTTCGAAAAACGGGCCGAACCGCGCGGCGGCCAGGGCCGCGAAACGTTCGTTGAGGGGCAATTTTTCCGCCGCCTGCAACCGACCGCGCTCGAGTATGGCGTAATCGACGCTCATTCTCGAAAGTTTCACGCGATTCAACGTCGCGGGGTCGTCGGCGGCCAAATTCTCGGCTTGCCGCCAACACTCGTTGGCCTCGATCAATAGTTCGTCGGTCAGGTGGGGGCTGTTGCATTCCGCCCAAATGTTGACGTGGATATTTTCGCGTTCCACGCGGTCGTGGAGCAAGTCGATATAAGTGCGAATCGGCTCGGCCGCTCTGCCGTAGTAGCCTTCGAGGAACTCGTTCATCGCTGTTTCCGGGTCGTAGTTCGGATTCCAGAGGCATTTCGCCGAGATGTATCCGCCCAAGGCGGCAAGTTCGCTGTCCGGCGTATTATACGTGTCCTGCTCCATGATGCCCTTGACATTGTGGGCGACAAAGAACCGGACGTTCGGCCCCCGAACCCGTTGATTGGGGAAAGGAAGCAAATAGTGCTTGAAATCGGTGGCGTAATCCCAAACCCACAGCCGCGGCGCGATTTTCGACCAGGTCTCCACGTCGGCGCGGAACGCGCGGTTCTGCTCCCCGTCGCAAGTCTCCAGCGGATGGCTGAAGCAGCACTCGATCGAGCAGAGCCGGATGACGACGTTCGGCCGGGGACGGATGGTTTTTGGCGGTCGGCGGGTCCATTGATAGGCCAGCGTTTCCACGATCTTGTCGGGAAACTCCTTCTCCACCGCCTCGGCAACGCTATTGACCAGTTGCAGCACCGGCGCAATTTGCGAACCCTCGCGGCGGGCCAACTCGCTGCACGCAGGGCACTCGCAGTAGTTGTACCAATCGTTGTGCGACACGGAAAACACCGCGGCCTCCGGCTGCGCGCGCATCGCCGCGCGGATCGTTTCCGTGCATATCCGCACTACGTCCGGGTTGGTGCAGCAGAGTTGGGATCGGTCGCGCTGCCGCTTCCCTTTGACCATCGAGAAATATTCGGGATGGTCGTCGAAATACTTTTCCGGCGGCACGAGCCGGTTGAACGTGTGGCAGAAAAAACCATCGGCGAACTTCACCTTGCCGCCGTGCTTTTCGCCCAATCGAGCGGCGCTGGAGTTCATCCGGTTCCGCGCGCACCAGTCGCCGTCGAAACACTCGAAAACGAACGGCGCGCGATATTCGAGCACCGGCACTTGCCGTTCGTCGATCGGCCCGACGGTCAGCCGCGTTCGTTTGGGGATGCGGCTCACTCCGGGGGCGAACCAGCGGCAACCCAGATGGTCTTCCAAAAAGCCGTAGACGCCGTACATGTTTCCTCGCAACGCGCCGCCGGCGACGATCAAGCGTTCGCCCACGACGCGTATTATGTATCCTTCCGGCCCCAGCGGTTTGAGATCGATCTCGGGGACAATCGCCCTCAGGCGGGCGTTGTCGCCAATGACGATTTCGCGGGGTGTCGCCGGCTGCCGGTCGGAAACGATCGGCAGCTTCGCGCCGCTGATTTCCTCAAGGAACGTTTGTAACTCCTCGGCGCCGTGTTTGGTCGAGAGCGAGGCATCGTCGGCAACGACGATTTGATAGGGCGACCGGCCGCCTTCGGCCAGCACGAGTTCGCCGGCCGCGGACCCGCCCGAGACCAGACTCAATAACGCCATTGCGCAAAAAGAAACCATTCTGCACCTCCTAATGTCGGCTATCGCACCAACTCCAGCGTTGCCCAAAGGCTGGGGTCTTGCTGATATGGCATGGGGCCGGCGACGCCAAAGGTTTGTTCGCCCAGCTCGCGGTCGATCGCGGCATAAGTAAATCCAAGGCGGGGATATTCGGAGGGGTCGAAGCCCACGAGGGCGGCGGCTGGAATCAACGCATCAAGTATATACCCGTCGGTCAGCGGCGTGCAAGATGCCTGCGTGCTTTCGGGCGATTCGGGGCGCGAAAAATCTTTCGCGCGATTGATCGGCACTAGTGCGGAAAACGCCGCATATCTCCGCGGCGAACGCCGGCCGGAGCCGATTTTTTCACCCTCCCGGCTTTGCGGCAGAAACGCGAAACGGTGGCAAAATCTGCCCGCGCGGTGGACGTTATGCACGTCGCGTGTGTCGATCCACAGGTGCAGGCCGTCGCTTTGCTCGGGCGCGGTCTGGTCGCAGAAGGGGGGGGTGCGTTTTCCTCGCACGATCGCGGTAAACGCCAGCCCGCCCTCGTTCCATGCGGCCCGAACGTCGGCCCAGGAACTGCGCCCCTCGAGTTCGGCCAGCGAAACGAGCCGATATGATTCGTCCAGGTCCGCGCCCTTGGCGGTCCAGAGCGACTTGCGATAGTTGCAAGGCGCGGCGAAGTGAAAAAGAAATCGGGCGGGAAGAAGCGGTTGGGTCATGTTTTTCTGCGGCTCTGCAACGACAAAATGTCCCCTCGCACAGGGCGGGAAGACGATGATATTAACCAACTGGCAGTCAATAAACGATTGCTTCTCTGCGGCAACGGCGTCCATTGTAACAAATTTGCCGATGCTTTCCGTATTTATCGCGATATTTTTTTCACCCCCCCTCGCAACGGGGTTCTTGTCGTTTTCCAGGCAATCCGCTATGCTATGGGGCTGATAATGACTTTCCATTGAAGGGAGCGGCGCCATGTTGAATGGGATTCCGATACTGTTGGGACAAAAGTTCCTCTGGGTAGCCGGCGCGGTCGCCTTGGGCATCTTCGCGCTGGTCGTCGTGTTTATCGCCATTAAATATTGGGGTATCTGGTTCCGGGCCTATATGTCCAACGCCCACGTCAGCTTCCTCAGCCTGATCGGGATGAGCTTTCGTCAAGTCGATTCGCGGCTCATCGTGCAAGGCAAGATCATGGCGGTACAGGCGGGGGTTGGACTGGAAAAACTCACCGGAGTCACCACTCGCCGGCTCGAAGCGCACTATCTTGCCGGCGGCAACGTGCCGCACGTCATCAGGGCGATCATCGCCGCGCATCGCGCCGACATCGATTTGGACTTCGACCGCGCCGCGGCCATCGACTTGGCCGGCCGCGACGTGCTCGACGCCGTGCAGACCAGCGTTAATCCGAAGGTGATCGACTGCCCCGATCCGAAACGGTCGCAACGGACGACGCTCAGCGCGATCGCCAAGAATGGCGTCGAGCTAAAGGTTCGCGCCCGAGTAACGGTCCGCACGAACCTCGAGCAGTTGATCGGCGGGGCCACCGAGGAGACGATCATCGCCCGAGTCGGCGAGGGCATTATCACCGCCATCGGCTCATCGGACAGCCATCTGCAAGTGATGGAGAATCCGGATCGGATTTCCAAGGCCGTGTTGCAGCGGGGGCTGGACGCCCAGACCGCCTTCGAGATCGTTTCGATCGACATCGCCGACATCGACGTGGGCGAGAACATCGGCGCCCGACTGCAAGCCGATCAGGCCGAGGCCGACATGCGCGTCGCCCGGGCGAAGGCCGAGGAGCGCCGCGCGTTGGCCACCGCCCGCGAGCAGGAAATGAAGGCCCAAGTCGCCCGCAATCGGGCGCAGGTCGTGCTGGCCGAGGCCGAGGTTCCGCTGGCCATCGCCAACGCCTTCTGCGAGGGCAATTTGGCGGTTCAATAGCAACTATCGCCGCATTGGTCGCGGCATCGGCGGCAAATCGGCCCCACCGCCGCGGTCTCGGCCGCGGAGCGTTTTTTATCCATAACCCGGTGAATAGCTCGGGCGCGAATGCCCGAAGACCCACCGCCAACCACCTTTCCCTTGCTATCCCATGGCCATCGACGCGAATTCTTATTGCCCCTGCGGGTCCGGAAAAAAAGTCAAGTTCTGCTGCAACGACCTGTTCCCCGAATTGCAAAAAATCGACCGCATGCTCAGTGGCAAACAGTTCGCGTCCTGTGTTCAACACATCGATCGGGTAATGGAAAAAGGGAACAACCGCGCTCGGGCCTGCCTGCTGGCAATGAAATGCATGGCGCTGGGGGGCGCGAACCGCCGCGAGGAACTGATAAACACAGCGGCCGATTTTCTCGCAAAGCATCCCGACAATCAGATTGCCCTGGCCGAATCGGCAATTTCCATCGCCCCGGACGACGCCCTCGCCGGTTATAAATTGTTTTTGCGCGCCATGCGCTCCGCCGCCGGCAATTTTCACATACAAACCTATGGGGCGATGAGGCTGATGGCGACTTTGCTGCGTCAACGCGGTTTCCCCATCCCCGCCCGCGAACTGACGGAGATAATTTGCACCGTGGCGGACAACTATGAGTTGCTCTCCGCCCACAACAGGGATCAATCGACGCCGTTGCTGCTTCGCGATGAGTTGAGCTTCTCGACTCCGCCTGAAGACGCGCCCTGGCGGGAGCGTTTTCTCGCGGCAATGGGTTTTTATATGACAGGTGATTGGCTAACCGCGGCCGAACGGTTCGAGGCGATGGCGGTCGAAGTGCCCGATTCGCCCCGTGTGTGGTACAATCTGGCGATGTTTCGCGCTTTGTTGGCCGACAATCCCGGTGCGATCGAAGCGTTCCGCCGCTATTCGGCATTGCGGACGGCCGAAGAGGACGGGCTGGACGACGCCGCCGAGGCCGAGGCCATTGCCATGTTCCTCTCCGACGATCCGCTAGGCGACCAAATAGATGCGTTGCGGGTAGAATGGACCGTCAAGGACGCAGAACGATCGCGGGAATTGCTCCTCTCATCGCCGCTCTGGGAGTCGATCGACTTCACTCCGGCGAGCTTCGACGTCGAAGATTCTCCGCCGCCGAAGGGCATATTCATGCTGCGCGACCGCCCCGCACCCGATCCATCCGAGGATTTGAACTTGGAGCGAATGCCGCGAGTGCTCGGGCAGGCGATGCTGTTCGGCCGCCAGACCGACCGGGAAGCCCGCCTGGAAATATTCGAGGTGTGGGAAGACGATCTGCAGGCCGTGGCCGACGCGGTGGCCGACACGCTCGGCGATGCGGTCGAGCCGGACCCGAAACGGGAGACGCTTGAAAAAACATCGGCCTTTTACCGGATGATGCGGGCGAACTGGAATCCGCCCCGAGCCGCAACAGTCGAGCAATTCAATGCCTTAAAGGACGAATATGTCCGCCACGTCGTTTACGAGCGTTGGCCGGAGCGAAAGTTGGGGGTGCTCGACGGCCGTTCTCCGCTCGAGGCTTCCGCGGATCGCGCTTCCCATCCCCGGTTGCTCGGCGCGATCATGGTTATCCGCTTTTTGGCGGAGGACACTCGGTTCGATCTCGATTTCGATCCGCTTTACGAGCGGCTTGGCTTGCCCAAGCCCGCTCCCATCGACCCGCGCGAAAATCCCCTGGATGAAATTTCGACCGCAAGGCTCGATCGGATCGACGTCGAACGCCTTTCCGATCAAGATTTGCTCGAAGCGTTTACCCGCGCTTTCGGTTTTGCTGCCCGATCGGCTTTGCGAAAGCTCTCCGCGGCAATAATCGACCGCCCGAGTTTAGCGGACCCGAGCGCTCTCCAAGCCGCTTACGCCGCCTTGGCCCAGACCGAGTTCGACTTGGACCGCGCGGTCGAATACGTCGAGCAAGCGCGAAAAATCTCCCTGGCGGAACGCAAGTCTTGTGCCGACTGGGATATCATGGAATTGTCATTAAACTACGCTCGGGGCAACATCCCCGAATTTCTGAGGCTGCTCGAGCACATCGGAAACAAACACAGCAACGAACCGGGCGTGCAAGAGACGATGGTAAATATCCTGATGTCGCTCGGTTTCCTCCGGCCGGACGGCACTCCGGCCATCAATCCAGCCGACAGGAACATGATGGACGAAAAAGCGGCCGCGGAACCGGCGCCGGCCGGATTGTGGACGCCCGAGGCCGAACCGGCCGGCGGCGGTGGAAAACTTTGGATGCCCGGCGATTGAACGACGCCGCCGAAATATCCCCCAAATATCGCTCGGAACGTGTTTTGAAATCGCATCCGTATTTAGCCCCGGGTGAATACACCCGGGGCAACGCCAGTTATTGCGGATAACCCGTGCCCGCCGTGTATTCACGGCGGGCTAAATGACTGATTTGGAAAACACGTCCTCAACGTTCTTCCGGCTCTTCCTCGTCGATGGGAATCCGCCGCAGGAATGCATCGACCAGCGATCGGGCGTCGTCGGAAAACTGCCGCGAGGGAATCTTAAAGCCCGACGACGCCAACAGCGTATCCGCCTCCGCGACGGCGCGATCGGTCAATGCGTTCAAAGGCGGAAGATCCTCGATCTTGCCGCTCAGATACGGATGGTTTTTCACCAATTGTTGTTCCGAAACGGGAGAGTCGAACCGGATCAAGCCGGGAACCAGCTTCCAACAGACGGCCGCCGCAAGAATCGCGCAGGCCGCGGCGAACACGGCCGCCCTGCGGCGGCGGCGTCCGGCCGCCGTGCCTCGCGAGCAGAGAACCGCCTCGCCCTCGCGCCGCTGCCCGACGGAACGCGCGATCCGCCGATGCAGCGCTTCGGAAAACTCCGGCCGTTCGGCCAGGGCTTCGCCGCGAAGCCGTTCGGCCAGGACTTCCTCGTTTGGAAGTTTTCCGTATCGGTTGTTCTTAGCCATGATCGGCCCCGCTTTCTCGACTGGTAACGTTTACGATCCGGGCGACCGGCTCATTTCTCGACCCCGGGCACGGCCGCGCGGCAGTGCTCGGAGCGAGATACTCGCCTGTCCCCCGGCGCTTTCCCTTTCGGCTTTTCCGTAGGATTATTGTCGTCAAATTCCGCCAACAACGGCAGGAGTTTTTTCCGGGCGCGAAACATCATCACCTTCACCGATCCGACCGACCGGCCCAAAACCAGGGCGATTCCGCGAGCGGGCATGCCCTCGACGTAGTGCAGCCACAACGCCGTGGTTTGCTCCTCGTCCAGCACCCGAGCGGCCGCGTCCCACAAGCGCCGCCGCCCCTCGGCCGCTACCATCGCGTCGAGCGGCTCGGCGCCGGCGGATGCGACCGAGTCCACGTCCGACCGCTCGACCGCCGGCCGCGCGCGTCGATGATGGTTGATGCTCGCGCGGCGGGCGATCGTAAACAGCCAGGCCGAAAACGACCAGCGCGGCGCGTAGCGGTGCAGGTTCTCGTATGCCCGAAGAAACGTCTCCTGCGCTAGGTCTTCGGCGTCCCCGTTGCCGCCGCGATGACGCAAAAAATGCAGCACCGGAGCCTGATACTTTCGCAGCAGGCAATCGAAGCTCTCCGCGCAGCCGCGTTGCGCTCGGCAGGCGAGTTCCTCATCGCTGGCGGTGGTCGGAACTGGTTCGCTCGACATGCCGGATCTGCTCGTTCGAACAAGCCGGGGCGACGGTTCAGCCGCCGCCCCGGCGGAATCGGTTAACCACAACTGCTCGGACTAATAGCCGCCTTCGCCAAAGTTATGCGGAAACGGCGGAGCGAACTGGCTCATGTGCTGCCTCTGCCGCTCTTCCATCTTTTTGGCGAAGTCCCAAAACTTATCGACCGGCGACCGCCATTCGGCTTCGACCATATTTTCATCAACGTTGATTTTCAGGGCGTTGATGATTTCCATGGCTTCGGCGTCGCCGTCATTGGCTATTGCGGCCATGGCGCGGGCGCCTTCAATGACGGACTTCATTTGCTCGGCAAACGCCGTTTCTTTCATGGCGGCATACCCGACGAAGAACACTTCCTCCTTGTATTCGCCCATTGCTATCGACATCGAATCGATCTGTTTCAGCATGGGATGAGGCGGTAGATTTTCCGCATCGGCCAGTCCGATGACGCGGCTAAGGAACATAGTGCCCTGCGAAATTTCTCCGGTCAGCGGCGAATCCTTGCCGACAAGGTTCGAGGAAGTGCCGTCGAGCACGTCCAGGGCAGCTTTAACATCATCGATCGAGTTGCTGAAAACGATGATGTTCGGCCGATAGAACGCGCCGGTCATTTCGACGGACTGTCCGTGTCCCTTGTGCTTCCAGGTGTGCAATTGATATTGCCCGTATGTAGTTTCGCGATGTTCCGGCGCCGAGCGGGCCTTCCGCAGCAGCAACTCTTGATCGACCTTTGCATGGAGGATTGCCACGCCGGTATTCGGCTTGATTTTTGCCCCGTAGACGGTAAAGCCGTGGAGATCGTTGCAGGGATCGAAGTTCCAGACCTCGCGGATTTTGGCCAGATGTTTCCCCGCTTCGGGGTGGTTCTGCTGGATATGCCCATGCGCCTTTTCGGCAATTGCCGAATCTCTGATCGCGTCGGCATCGACGTGCATCACCCATTTGGCATCGGCGGCAATGTGTTCCAGGTTCAACGGTTCGGCCCGCAATGTGCCGACCACCCCTAGTAAAACCGCCGCAGCCATTCCCAAGTAGACTCTCATTTTTTTACCTCGTGCAATAGAGTAAATTGTAAACTGTCCGTACTGGAGATGTATACACCCCGGAATGCTCGGCGGTTACAAAGAATTTGCGTATTCGGCCGCAAAAAAGCGACATTTCATGGCAAATCGAATGGGACCGTCCCCATTTGCCGCCCGTATTGCGTAATGCTCCGCGGAAAACACCATACCCCCTCCTGAATGATTTATGCAATTTGTAACAGTTTTGATAGGGGTAGGGAAGGCCGATTGTGTTCGGCCTCCCCTCCCTCCGAACCGGACTGGCGGATTTCCCGCATCCGGCTCTCCGGTTAATGGTTTTACCTCCGAG
>Ga0123335_1006848_pt1 | contig 13048 bp, 17 predicted proteins | sample BiotimSIPDNA_2_FD_89707 | JGI IMG/M metagenome (GOLD analysis project Ga0123335, IMG submission 89707) | Anaerobic biogas reactor microbial communites from Washington, USA - Biogas_R2 time_0 SIP DNA | ecosystem: Engineered > Bioreactor > Anaerobic > Unclassified | place: Washington, USA... | reverse complement strand
TTCTGCCCTATATCAGTCTTAAAATCCTTCATCATGTCCTCAGCAGTTTTAAGGTTGGCTATGCTAAAAGCATTGGTAGTATAGTTGTCCTGGTCGCTGCCTTTACCGGTTTTGGACGGGTGAGCATTAGAAGCTAATGCCTGTCCATCAGCTACACTAATGTCAAAGTTTTTACCGCCAAATGCGAAGGTTGTAGCAGCGCAGTTGTTAAACGGTGCATGGAGCAATTCTTCCATAGTCGCGTTCCAGGAGTCAATCAACATTCCTGCGAGCCCTTCCATGTCCATTATCCGGCTATCGTCGATGAGCTCACGCTTGATTTCAATACCCTTTTTAAATACGGTATGAATCATAGTTTTCGAGTATGTTTCCTCGAAAGAATCATAAGGTATCTGGGCATCTGTAGGCACAAAAGGCCCAATCCCTGTTAATCCGGCGAATGACTCGCTATAGTGTTTAGACTTACGCACGTTATATAGCTTGTTTTTAATGCTATCCTTTGCAAAGTCAGCTTCTTCCCTGGCTAAAAAAGCCATTAATGGCCCTTCAAATCTCCCTATAAGAGCATCAATTTTCCCCGCAGTTGCAGTTACAATCACTATATTTCACTTCCTCTCAAAATTTGGGCACAAAAAAAGAGCTTCCTTAAAAGCCCCTGTCTGTGCAGGTTGTTTAGTTGCTTGTCCGGGCTACTCGAACTTAACCCGGCATTTGGCCTTTGCGGTATCGACGGATATAACGGTTGCAGGCGTTCCATCAGTGGAAGCCGCATTGATATTCAGGCCGTTGGAATCCAGGGCATACTTTGAGCCTACTGCCGGGGGCACTACCGGATTGGCGGTAGAGGTATAATCGGCCAGCCATACCTGGTCGGCACGAACGGCAATGGCCTCAACGGTCTTATTGGTCCCGGACGCTACCTTCTGAATGCCGATGTAAGCTGGTTTAGTGGTGGTTGCGGCTTTAGTTAGTTTCCCACTAGAAAACTTAAAGGTTTCGCCAACGGCCGCAGCCTCACCAGTAGACAATGATAATACCTCAACAACGGTACCTGCACCATCATAAGTGCTTTCAAGTACAAACATCTTTTCATCTCCTATCCATATAGTTTTTTGTGGAAAGCTCTGGCTTGCTTTTCAGTCATGCCAGAATCCATATACATAGCAAGGGTTTCCGCAGGCAAAGGTATTGTACTTGCGTTGGAATCCCCTGCTCCGTCACCCTCAGTCTTAAGGTGAGATTTACTATTAAGGTTGTTAAGGGTTTTTTGAGCAGCGGCTTTTTGTGTCTGCTCGGTAATCTTTGTACGGTTAGACAGAAACCATGCGTCATATAGGGTATAGCCACGCTGTAACCTATCAATGGTAGGCTGGTCCAGCTTGCTTAAATCAGCAGGTACAAGGTCGCCATATTCCTCCCGCAGTTTCTTGTGGTCGGAAAGCAATTCCTGGGTCATTTTCTCTTTAGCGGCCTCCTGCTCTTGCTGTTGCTTTATCTCCTGCTCCCTCTGGGATTTCTCCTGCTCCTGTCTTTCCAACATAGCCAGCTTATCCTTCATAGCCTGTACTTCCAGGCTGTGGGCCACGTTGTTAGCCTCAATGGTAGCCATTCTGCGAGCTACTTCCTGGTCATAGCCTTGCTCGACAAGCTGTTGGTAAGTCTGCTGGTAAACCATCTGCGGTCTTTGCTGTAGTTCCTGCTGTCTAGCTACTTCCTGCTGCCGTTTACCTTCTTCTACCGCTGCCTGGTACTGTTCCCATGTTTTAAGTCCCTGTTGTCCGAAGTTCTGTTCTACCCATGAATCACGGGCTTTCAGTGCCCTTTCAGCTTCTTCCGCTTTCCTTCGCATTTCAGCAAAGGCTGCGTTAGCTTCCGGGGACTGCTCCCTCTTCACGGGTTCGGGTACTTCGTCATGTTCTTCCGGGGTTTCTTCACCCTCGGTGGAAATAGTATCGCCTTCGGGGGTTTCTTCTTCTGCCTCTGGATTGTCAAAATCAAAGTTCTCGAAGTCTATCAGTTCTGCCGGTTGGCCCTCTTGTGGTTCCGGGCCACCACTGGCATAATCGTCGCCGGGGATAATCGAAGAAGTACTGTTTACGCTACCGCCGGAATCACCAGCAGGTGCGCCCACTTCGCCCTCAGCGAATAATTGCAAGTTAATCATCAGCAGTTCGGCGGGTTCTGCTACTTTCGCGCCTTTTATCATGGTTTTTATACCTCCTCAAATTAAGTGGATTTTTGCGCTATTCCATGCGAATTTGGGTTGGCTATTTGCCCTGTTTGCCGTCACGCAAATCTGAGCCGTAGATAACTTTCCCGGTCTCAGCGGGCTTGCCAGTGGCTGAGCCGTAGCTCTGAATCCCTTTTACTGGCATCTTGGGGACGTTACCGCTGTTCTGTCCTGCCATTTCGCTGTCACCTCCTCGAAATAAACTTGGTTAGGTTCTCGCCGGGTAGCGACATCCGGCCTGCGCTACAAATGGTTACCTAGCCCGATATGGGCATAGAAAAAGCCCCAAAACCGGGGCGGGTTGTCGTTATCCGGGTCTATCTCGCTGTTTCGTCCGTATCATGTGGACGCCCTCACAAAACCTCCTTCACGGCCTGCCAGAGTGCGTCTATTTCTTCCTCGGTTACTCGCTCTAAGTTGTCAAGGACAATGCCTTTCTTGTAAGTCTGCCCTTCATGCTCAAACTCGCACAATATTTTTAGTTCCATCGGGTTTTCCCTCCCTCAAATTTAGATACCTCCAGCTTTATGCCTCTACTTTTTTTATCCCACCATTAGGGAATTGTAAGGTTAATACATTGCTGTCCACTTCAAGTATTATGCAATCGTATTTCTTACCGGTTGACCATTGCGTCCATGTGTATTTGTCACCAACCTTAAAATCTCTGTCCATCGGGTTTTCCCTCCTCCTAATTTATGCCTCGCTCCCACCCCTGCTTATCGGCATATACTTTCCCAGGCCTAAGCCTAACCGTTACTTCTAATACGGGCAATCATTGTACCTCGGTGCTATGTAAACTACATCAATAACATACTCATACCAGGTCAAATCCTTCCTCGGCTGTACGTTGCACTCTTTGACTAACATTTCCCCCTTGCCGTGCTTCTCCCTAATCAGCAACACCGCAGTAATTTCATCTTTCGCGAATATCCTCCCTTGGCGTACCAGCATAATCACCAGTCCCTTTCTTTAGGTACTAAAGGTTCGCCCTTCCCGGATAGTGGGAGGGTTACTTGTGCGGGAAGGTTAATATGTGTGAGTAGCCCAGGGACTTCCACCCTGGGACGACAGCATTATTACGTTACCGCATTTTTATTTGTGCTTTCGTATCTGCCTTGTAACATCATGCGTCTTTTTTCCAAGTTTTTCATTGGCCTGTATTCCGCCACCACTCACATACTGGCAACGCTCACAAACGCTTTTGCGCTGCAATATAGTCAATCCCCGCCTTCCCTGAGTACGCAGGTCTAAACTGGGCATGGCCTTTCGGTTGAGCCTCTTCTACGGGGAATTGCTATCTTCCCGACACTAATGTCGGAAACATAAAAGGCTAGTGCAAACTGGCAGCGCGTGACACGCTACCCTTCCACCAGCTTAACCCCTAATTCATCCATGGCCTGCAATACGGCCCTAACCGTCACCCGGTCATACTCTTTAATGTTCTCTGGTAATTCATCATAGGGGTACATATCCGTATGACAGTGGTCGCAATAAGCACTAAACTTCTGCAACTGCATGGGGGCACGTTTAGGGCAGTCAAATGGTGCATGGAAACCCTGCTTTGCTTTTTCGTCCCACCATGCGTCATGCACCTTGGATGATAGTTTTTCAATTAAATCTGTAGTGCTTTTGTCCATTACATTTTTCCTCCTTTTAGTCACATAACCATCACATAAATATTCCGGCAAGGGCAAGCCGGTTAGATGCTATTTGCCAATAAGTGCGGTTCTCTTGTTCCTGCGTTAGGATTTACCGCAGAACTGCCAACTGTTTCGGGAGTATTGTCATCCTCGTAGTTATACCACTTAAAGCGTCCTAGCGTGTCATTCAATGAACGATATAAGGTGGTATCTACCAAGGTTTTTACTGCCTTTTCTTGGCGTTCCGGTAGACCTATGCCCTCAACAATAGTTAATAGTCTAGCTTTTAACTCCGACATAAACGCCTCTCCTAGTTGCCATTCGATATATTGGTAGGTTTCCTCGTTTGATAAGTTGGGGTTTGATGGACAGGTATAAACTAATTTTTGCATATTTGCTTTGCCTCGCTTTCTTTTATTTCGCTATGCTATGCCTTGCTTTGCCCTTGCCAAATCTTATATCAAACAAAATCCCCCGCAACCGTCCGGAAATTCCGGATAGTTCGGGGAAGGGTCACATTACCGGATTATATCCGGGGTTCCCGGTGTCCATCAGGTATCACCTACCTTGAGAATATGGTTGATATGGGATAAATCCGGCATTAACTACCGCCTATTTTCTGCCCCGGCAATAACCCGTTAGCTTTCATAAGTCCATAAAGCCCACGCGCTAGTTCCTCGGTAGTAGATTCCTCATTATTCTTTTCCGGGTTAATGGTGCGGTATTCAAATATCCCGTGTACTACCTCATGCCAGAATGTCTGCTCTTTTACCTGCTCGGATATACCGCTCTTTTGTATGCGAATAATCTTAGTGCGGTAATTGATTTCTCCGGTACATTCTTCCCCGTTTACTATTATCGGGTCGTCGGTTTCAACCACCTGATATTCATAGCAGCCGATAATAACTTTGTCCGGTAACATTGCCACTCCTCCTTAAGTTACCCCCTATTCATCCACGCCTTAAAATCAGATAAGCAATCACTGCATAAATGCAGTTTTTCCACCTGTGGCGTTTCATTCATTTGGGCAATGATAATTTCGTAAAAATCCTTGTTCTCGTAGGAAAAATAGCCAGTTTCCTTGTCTTTTTGTTCGCCACATTTGTCGCAATACAAAACAAACATTATCCCCCTCCTTCTCCCTCCCTCATAAAATTAAAGCGGGTACGGGCAGTGGGAAGGAGGAAGGAGCACCCGCCGCCCATGTGGAAGCTAAAAGCTACCCGCTTGTTGTCCTAATACCTGCTGTAACATAGCCATGGCTGCCTCCGGGTTAACCTGCAATAGCTCCAAAAACTGTGCCTGTAATTCCGGCGGTAACTGCGCTATAACCTGCTCAATCTCCGGGGGCAATGCTCCCACCTGTGGCTGGCCCTGTAATAACTGCATTAAAAAAGCCGCCTGCTGGTCAGGCGGCAAAGCTAATAACTGCTGTTGTATGTCCGGGGGAAGCTGTTGTATTAACTGCGCTATGTCGGGTGGTATTCCCTGCATTGGCTCCTGTGGTGGCGCAGGTAAGGCGTTCTGCATTTCCGGCATGGGAGGTATACCTCCAGCCATTTCCGGGGACTGTGGAGCACTTGGCGGCATATCTCCCGGCATGGCTCCCGGTGGTGGTTGCGCCTGTAGTTTCTGCTGTTCCATTTCCAGTATCGCAGAAGCATTGGGTACACCTATGGATTCCATCAGCATCCAGTATTCCACGTTATCTATGCGGTTCCCAGCCTGGTTAGCAAGGTCTAGAATAAATCGCTTGTCCTTCGGTAGCGCGCTTTCAGCTTGGACGAATATGTCAAATTCGGGGTAATACCATTCGCCCGCATCATCCTGCTTAATTAGCTTGGATTTATCCCAGTAACCGTAAACGGGCTTATTATACTGTCCATCTGTTCGGTATGGCATACGGTGGTCGGCGAAGGCCAGTAAGAAGTCATACCACATACGGTAAAGCTCGGTATAAGCAATATCCTTCTCGTCCTGCTTTACTCCCAACCTGCCCTGGGTGTTAGCCGCTAGTATCTCCAATGCTCGGCCTGACAGCTCTTTGCCCCTGTCTGTTCTGCCCTGGCTGGCCTCAGTAACGCCTAGTGCGTCTTTAGCCGCCTGGACATAAATATAATATAAGTCCTTAAGGCTGTTGTCCGGGGTTTTAAGGTCTTTGGTTATAACGTCGTTTATCGGGTCCTCGGTTGTTATTATCTGGCTCACTGAATTAGTGATTTTATGCTCAGCACTCGAACCCTTGCGAACAAATATCTTTGTCGTGCCTTTCATGTGCTTTTCTTCTTCGATTGACAGAAGTTTCTTAATGCCCTCCTGCTGGTCGAAGATAATGTAAGGGTCGGCTAGTCCCCTAGCTGATTTCTCTCGCGGTATGTTGTACCAGGGCACAAACGGGAAATAGCTTGGGGTATGACAGCGCACCTGTACGGTCTCTGTCCCTAGCAGGTTCCCTTCCTCGTCAAGCTGGGGTATGTCTATCTCGTCATATTCGATAACTTCCCCGGATTCGTCCCGCTTATAAAAGAATTTGGGCTGGTCGCGAAGGATTATATCTCCCACCCAGGTTAAAACTCCAACGTCTCCGTCTTTGTCCTTGTACCAGGCTTCGACTATAGACAGCTTCTTGGTTTTTTCGTTGCTGTAGCTGTCTGTACCACTATTAAAGTAGTCTAATTGCCCGTATTCTAAGTTTTCCGCTTCTATCTGCTCCCGGTATTCTTCACCGTATTGGCGGCAGATATAGTCAATAGTGCGGTTCTCGATATGGAAAAGATAATCCATGTCGCGGATTTTGGTTACGCCGGGCTGGAGAACGATATTGCCGGGGTGCGGGTTCGTTGTCTCGATTCTGCCCCGGTAGGTATGGGCTCTGTAGTCGGGGTTCCATCCTACTTTGAAATAAGCTAGCCCGTTTTTCTTGGTTATGCGCTCGTTCTCGCTGTTAATTCGGCGTAAAGCGGTATCGCCCGCCATGTAAGCTAATTGCCCCTCAATCATATTCCTGCGCTCGGCCTCGTCCTCCTCTTCGGTTGGCTCTACTGCCGGGACCGGGAGATTGATATCTATTTGAGATTCTATGAGCTGGAACACCAGGTTCACTACCTGTCGGGCTGGTTCTGGGCTGTCTGCCTCCGGGTATCTATCGGAAACATATATGTCGGTTCCACCTAATGGCCTAATTTGCTTCGTACCGCCATAAAGTGCGTCGTATGTAGCGCACTCGGACCGGAAGGTTTCGTGTTCTTCCATGGCCTCGCTTAATCGTTTTTTCCATTCCTCCAGCTTGGCCTGCTTTTCCTGTTCTTCGCGGTTGTCGTCTATCGCTTGATTCACTTTGTCCACCACCTTTGATATAAAACCGGGGAGTTTCATAATGTCACCTGCTTTCTATGGCAATAAAAAAACCGTGTTTTTAAGCGGTTCGGGAAGTTCTATATAGTATTCAAACCATGTTAGTATACGGCCTTGTTGGATTAGCGCGGGGAACATCTAGCGTCCATAAATGTCTGTGTCATTTCGTTGGTAATGGCCGCGAGCAGTTCCTGTGTTGGTATCGCTATGTTTTTAGTCGTATACCCTGGGTTATGTGCTACGACTTCCCTGTATTTTGGCGGCTTCCATAACAGCCGGTTAGTTAGCCATGCCCGCTTTAATAAAATGCTCGGCAATAAATATACTTTTCTGCTTGGCATTACCGCATATACGATATAGTCACATTGGCAGGTATGGAGCCAACCGCGCTTTCTCTTTTCCCAAACACTCCATAATTCCAAAAGAATATCGCCATAGTCCTCCCGGCGTTTCTTCTCGTCAATCGTCACCTGTCTGCCGCTTTCAAAGTGTAATATTTTATCTATGCCTTTACGTTGAGTTTCCATATCTTCGGCAAATTCAATTAACTTTAAGCCAGGGAACACCCGATAATAGAAGGCGTCAAACATTTCGTTTTCTCGTTCTTCAAGCGAGTATTCTAGGTCGGCATGGAAGTCGCTATACTTCATTTCCCCATACCTCCCAGCCTTCCCGCTTGTTACGGGCAAACACTTCTAACCTTTTACCGTTCGGGAACATGGTTTCTAGTAACTCATATACCCGTTCTGGCTTCTGGCTGTGTCCTTGCCTCCTTGCTCGGATAACAGAACTAAACCTATTAGCTTGTTCCGGCGGGGAGAATTGCCCTTTTACTCCTACTAGCAATAATTCATGCTGCCCCCGGAACCAATAACCCATGCCTATTACTTCTTTATCCCAAACGGCACAAGTGCGGTATTCAAAACCCCATGCCTGCATTACCTCTAATGCTTCTTGTAGCTTTGGGGCAGTAGCCCATAAAAAAAGCACCGAGTTTTCGGTACTTGGTGCTTTTAGCTGTTTTATGTCATCCAGGTTCATTGTCGGGTATTGGTTTTCAATGTCCCGGCTGGTTGTCTCGCTAAAATCATACTTCCAGGGTGGGTCGGCTAGAATAACATTGTATTTGTCTGTTGGCAGGGGTATGGGTTCCTTTTCCTCAACTGCCTCTATCTTCTCTAACCGCCTTACCTGCTGGTATGCTTGGTTAATACTGATTTTACCCGCCTTAATATTATCTTTTATTTCGGGCGTTGCTCTTTGCTCTATCTTTTCTACCCTTGCAATAGTGTCATGGGAAACACCGGCTACTTTGGCTATTTCCTTATTTGTTTCAATAGGCGGTTTATCAGATTTCTGAGGAACCGCACCACCCGATTCCACTTGTTTTTCCTTCGCCTTTTCCGCTATAATCGGCTTTAATCTTAATGCCAATAAGCTCCTGTCGTATGCAGATAAATTGCGCCTACCAAACTGGTTGAGAATAATCCACTTGATAGCTTCCTGCCTATCCGTAAACTCCATTTCAACCGTTTCGTAATCAATGCCATGCTCCCGGCATATCTTGTAACGGTTATGCCCGTCAATCAGTATGCTTTGCCATGTTACCAGTGCGTCCCTGCATCCTTCGGCAATAATGTTTTTCTCCAACTGCGCATATTCCTCCGAGGTAAGAGCAGGGATAAGGTTTCTAAACTCGTTGTCAATCGTTATCATGCCATTCCTTCCTTTCACAGAAAATAAAAAATCCACACCTATTTTTTTTAGCCCGGAAAACGGGGAAGGAATGGTAAAACCCCGCTTGTCGGTTCTGCAGAGCCTATTCCGGGCATATTAACTTGTTGTGGGCAATAAAAAGCGCGTGACAGCGGTTATGCTTCAGCGAACAACCTTTGTTGCGTCTGCGCTTGCTCTAATCGTTGTCGTGCTATCTCGCAGTATTCTTCGGATATATCAATTCCGCAGTAATTCCTGCCGTTGAGATAAGCCATTTTGGCGGTTGTACCGCTACCGATAAATGGGTCAAACACAATATCGCCTGGATTGCTCCATGAAATTATGTGGTCGTGTGCAAGCTGTTCTGGAAACGGTGCATTGTGTATGCTTTTGTCGTTTTTCCCAACGTCATACCAAAAAATATTTGGTGCTTGCTTGTATTCGTTTACAGTTGTCTTTTCATTTCTTAATCTTTCGGCATATGACATCTCTTTTGCCTTGCTTCCACCTCGGTTTCGCTTTGTTCCTGCCGTCTGTGACTTAATCTTTATTGGATTAAACGTCTTGGGCTTGCCCTTTGAAAAAACAAACATATATTCAAATTGTTGCTCATATCTGTTGTGCGTTAATGGCATATAACTGTTTTTTGCATAAATCATAGTGTCATGCAAATTAAATCCGCAATCCATGAAGTGAAGAGCTTGTCTAAATGATGTTCCTGTTTCGCTGCCGTTAATTGTTGCGTCAGCAACAATCCAAACGACTACTCCGCCTTGCTTCGTGATACGGTATAGTTCTTTTGCAATACCTTCAAAATCAAAAGAGAACCCGTTGTAGGTTCTCAAATTATCGTATGGCGGTGAAGTTACGGTTAGGTCTATGCAGTTGTCTGGCATCTGTCGCATTACTTCTACGTTGTCGCCGCAAATTATCTTATTAAGCCACTTATCCATGCTCCTCCTCCTTTTGGCAATAAAAAAACACCCCTGCGGGTGCTATAGAGCTTTTCCTCCTATCTATATTCCGGGTTCTGGCTCAGCCAGTGGGCTAGTGCTGCGGGGTCAGCCTCCAAGTCCCTGCGCAGGTCAGCGGGTAGTGTGTCAGGTAAAACTATCTTATCTACCGGCGGGCTGACTACCTCCTGCCCCCTCGCATAATGCGCTATGGCCGCCCCTAGAATTAAATCGTCATGCTTGCCCTCCTGGGCCTCTGCCTTGCCCTTTTCGTTGCGTACAAAAGTAAGCATTTCCTCCAGGGTGGCAATATCGTTAAACAGTTCCGGGTGCTCCCTGACTGCCTGCACTAATCCAGCAATAATTAATGGTCTGCTTAGCTTAGTAGTCTGAAAGCCATACTTTTGGTATTTCTTCTTGCTTATGTTGTCTACTGCCTCCCGCTTAAACTGGTGCCAGTAGCCTAGTCGTTGTAATTCCTTTACCGGGAATGTGCTAAAATTGGTCTCTATGGCTATCAATGCTTCGCTGTAATGCTTGCCCAGGCAGTACATTTGCCTGGTGTATAGGTCCTCGTCAAACTGGTGTTTTAACACTGCCACCTGGTTTCCGGTAACATTGTTTAATACTTGCCCGGTGAAGTTGTCTGAGCCGTCTCCGGCAGTGTCCCCGCCGATTACATAGGGATAACCGTTCTTCGGCTCCTCATAGATTGATATATACCCGGTTTCTTCGTCGTCAATCCACTTTATGCTGCTGTCAACTATCTTTTCATTTACATACTCGTAAGCGAAAAAGCCCCGCTTTAATGGCTTTGTGTCTCGCAGGTGGGCTATTCGTTCTGATACTATCTGTGCAGGGAAAATGGTTTTACCCAGTACTCCCCATTCTCCCAGGCAATAAACAGTGTAATAATATTCGTCAGTGTCTTTAAAGGCCTCCAGGACTGCCTTGTTTTCTTCGTCTAAGAAGCGATTATCCTTATATGTGCTATGGTGTGTGGTAGCTTCCTTTTTCCTACTGCTCCAGTCCGGGTTAAGAAATTCGCCCTCCAGCCAGTGACCTTTATAAATCGGGTTAAAGGTTATTATCATTTGTTTGTAAAATTTAGTTTTACCACGAAGTCTAATATCTAATTGCTTATAGTCCCCCGGTTCCAGTTCGCTTGCTTCTTCTACCCATATCCCGGTTATGCCCTGGATTGATTTCAGTTTTTCAACATCGTCTAGGCCGAAAAATAGTATCTCTGAACCGTTTAAGCATTTAAGATATAGTTCACTACTCCGGCCTTTAGGTATCTTCCATAGCTCCCGCATTTCCCACCTGGTTATGCAGTTTACTAATTCAGCAAATACCGAATCCCGTAGGGTTTCCTTAACTTTTCTGACTACTATAAATCTGTGGCCGGGTTCTGTCATGCAACGATAAATAACTTTACTTGATGCGAAAACTGATTTTCCCGAACCGCCGCCACCAACCATGACTAAATATCTGCCCTGGTCGAAGAAAAGCGGATAAAACTTGTCATTTGTGACCTCTGGGAGCTGGGAGAAGTCAACTTCTATCATTCGGTATCCTCTCCTATTGCCTCCGGCATAGGTGCGGGCTTAACAGAAAATGTCATATTGCCCTCTACTTGAACGTCCCTCTTATCCCGCCATTCCGCTGGTTTGCGGTTCTTTAGCCAGAATATAGCTGCTGTTGGGTCGGGTGGGTAATGTTTTACCGTAGGCACTATTAAAGGTTCCCCATTATCATTGAATATCTTATCTTCCGGGTGGGAATATCCCAATGCCCTATTATACAGGCTTTTAGCTACATTAGCGTCTGCTACTATCTTCCCTCTTTTTATGGACTCAAAAAACGACGGGTGATTCTTCTTCCAGTTATTTATTGTCTGCTCTTTAACATTAAAAAAATCTGCCATTTCCTTGTCGGTAGCACCAAGCAAACACAACTTATAAGCCTGCTCGTCATATTCTTTTTTATAATTGGTTGGCCGAGCCACATTCTCACCTCCCCTAATATCGTTCTATCCCTTTTCTCTCCCAAAAAAGGTACCGTTTTTCTTTTAGCCAGGATAAAAATGCTTTCACTCGCAAATACCTCCTAAAAAGTTCTTGGTTTTACTCGAACATGATAATAAACCTACATAATAAACCTACATAATAGATATACATAAGAGACAGATTGGCGAACCTACGAGCCCTTGATAATCCTTAGTTCCAAGGGGGTAGGTGTAACATATACGTTACGCCTAATTTCTTCCAGTTTAATTTTAACTTCGTTTGGCATCCACGAAATGGCATAAAACCCAGACTCATTTTTATTTGCTGCATCCGGGTGCCACTTTATTAATTTTTGTTCCATTAATAAGTCTCGACTTCTTTTAATTGCCATTCTGTTTTTAAAATTACAGGTATCGAAAAAATATTGGTTTTCAATTCTAACCGGTGTTGTTGGCCAAAATTGCGCATTGACTTCATCAATAATAGCCCGGAGCATAAGGGCGGCCCCAGGTGTTAAATCATATTTACTTGCCGGGTGTTCTTTTCTCCAGGCTTTTAGGTATGCAAAATATAAGCCCCTACTCATCGGCGTGTTCCCCTAATAGTTCGCCCGTGTCCAGATTAACCTTCTTTTCCGTTTTGGATTCCCCATCAGATTCAAAGCTATAATCGGTATTTTGGAAAAACTCTTTTTTGGATATTGCTACCCAATTATTTATATCCAGGTTGCGGTTATTCCCGTCTATTGGAGTAACTAGCCAATCATTGGGTATCCTGCCGTAATGCCTCATATAGTTTGCCCTGCTTAACCTCATCCATTTGCCCGTTTTCTTTTCCATTATCATTCTTATTCCCTGGGTATCGAGTGCGCTATAATACCAGTCTGGGTCGTCTAACCTTTCCAGGGTGTTCTTATCAATGAATTTAGGGACTAGTGGGCCGGTTTCCGGTTGCCTAGCTTGCTTCCTTAATATCATGTTCTCCTGGGCAATGGCCGCTATTTGTTTTTGTAATCTTTCGTTTTCCTCCCTTAGTTTTTGCATTTCCGTTTTTTTGTCTTGAATGTTTGTTACTTTAGCCGTTGCCTCCGTTAATACTTCCCCTGTTTCCAGGTCAATGTCTGGGTTCTTTTTCTTTCTAGCCATT
>Ga0123335_1006847_pt1 | contig 13048 bp, 6 predicted proteins | sample BiotimSIPDNA_2_FD_89707 | JGI IMG/M metagenome (GOLD analysis project Ga0123335, IMG submission 89707) | Anaerobic biogas reactor microbial communites from Washington, USA - Biogas_R2 time_0 SIP DNA | ecosystem: Engineered > Bioreactor > Anaerobic > Unclassified | place: Washington, USA... | reverse complement strand
TTGTGAACATACCAGCTTGACTTTTTTAGATTTGAGCAAGAACAAAAAATTGAAAGAATTATATTGTTCGGTTATAGATAGCAACTTAATGGAAGGGGATATTATTACGGCATAGGATATGAAAAAAGGATTAGGTAAAGTAGGGGGATTATATTTTCCGGATCAGAATTTCAAAAGTTATCTTCTGTCCAATTTTGATTTGAACAACGACGGTGAAATATCGGAAGAAGAGGCTGCTGCAATAACAGAGGTCAAATGTGGAAATCTGGGTATCAGATCGTTGGAAGGTATTGAACAGCTTGAAAACCTGATTATCCTGAAATGCGATTGGAATCGGTTGACATCTTTGGACCTGAGTAAAAATGAGGCGTTGGAGAAGCTGAATTGCAACAACAATTTCATATCGAGTCTTGATCTTGGTCATAATCCCCGTTTGAGGGAAATATGGTGTTGCGGGAATGAATTGAAAAGCCTGAATGTAACCGGGGCATATTCTTTAGAATTACTTTACTGTTTTGATAACAAGATATCTTCTCTGGACGTGCGGCAGAATCCAAATCTCAAATTAATATGGTGTGCAAATAACGAAATGTCTTCATTGTTCCTGGACGGGGCAACATCACTGGAGAAACTGGATTGTAAAATAAATTGCCTGTCATCATTGGATGTCAGCACAAATAAAAAATTGCATAGACTGTCATGCAGGATCAACAGGTTGACTAAATTGGATGTCACATCCAATCATGACCTGCTGGCACTATTTTGTGAGTACAACCAATTAACCGAATTGGATCTGACACAGAATAAAAAATTGAAAGACCTGATATGCGACGGCAACGAATTTACATCGCTGGATCTTAGTCGAAACAAAGATTTAGTACTTCTGTGTTGTGCACATCTGCCTCTTTCCGGTTTAGATGTCACCCGGAATCTAAATTTGAAGGATATGTTTGTTGTTGATTGTAATTTATTCGAAATTGATGTTTCCAGGAACAAAGTATTAGAAACTCTTTGTGTGCCGGAAAATAATCTCAGGACATTGGATATTTGCCAAAACACCAAGCTTGATTTTTTATGCTGTTCCCACAACAATATCTATTCTTTGGATCTGAGCCGGAATATAAATCTCAAGCATTGTGAATGTTTTTTCAATGAATTGACATCTTTGGATGTGAGCCAAAATACTTTACTTGAGGGACTTAAGTGCAGTCAAAACAGAATAGAATCCCTGGACATCAGTAAAAACCGCAATTTGAAAGAACTGGAACTAGACAGATCCGTCAAAGAATTGAAAAAAATAACAAGCTCCTTCATAGATATGGATATTATGATAGGGTTGAATATTCAGTGGAAATAAAGTCTTTCAACGCGTATAAAATAATAACTAAATAGTAATTATGCGTTTTGAAAGAAAAATTATAATTCGTAAATTAGAAGCTCTAAACTAAATCTTTCTTTCATGAAAAGATTCAACATTCTCAATCATCTTTTACTTTTTACATTCTTTTTCTCATCCTTTTCAGTTTGTTTTAGCCAGGAAAATGAAAATAACGAATTCCCTGTTCTTAGCAAGGTATATGAAGTAAATAAAGAACCATCGGATTACATAATTGTTATTGACCGGTCAGGTACTGTCAAAAAATTTTGGACACCCATTAAAAAGGCTGTGATTCAAATTGTTGATCTTGCTAAGGATGGAGATTATGTATCTTTTTTTGGATTTGACGGATTGGCTGACAATCTTATTGTCCCCCGAACCCTCTCATCCTCAAACAAACAAGAAACCAAGAGTGAGATCAACGGTTTGTCTTTACCCAAAGGATCTTATACAGACCTTTTTGAATCTGTGGACTTTACTTTAGAGAAGGGAATCAACAGACCTGAGGGGAATAAAATTCAACTCGTTTTTTATTTCACTGATTTTATAAACCAACCGCCTTTGAATAGTAAATGGAGAAACATTTCTACCGATACACTTGTGAGAAAGCGAATAAATTATATTGAAAAATCAGGTAGACTGGTAAATATTTTTGCATTTCAACTGCCCCTGGATGCTGGTGCCGGACGTGATTTCCAGGAATTCTCCAACATTTTTGACAACAGGGTTAAAAGAATAATATCTGATTTAAATGCCATGCAGCATTGGTTTGGCAGGCTTTCCCAGGAAATCTACAGGGAAAAACTCAAATTATTATTAAACAATGATTTGAATGACTTTCTTTTAATCGATTCTTTAAAAATAGCAGGAAACAATATTCAAGTGGAAGTTGTTAACAAATTGGGATTGCCTGTCACTATTGACCGGATAGATATCGAGAGCAAAGAAAGCGGATTACAGACCAAACAGTTATTTACAGATGCAATAATCCCCATGAAGGGAACTTCTAACCTGACTGTTCCAATTTCGGAATATTTAGAAGGATATGAATCGTTCCTTGAAAAATCAATAAAAATTGAGAATCCTCTTGTGACTTTTCACTATTCATTTCCCGAGATTGGAAATGAACTTGCCATTCTTAATATTTCAAATGAACAGATTAAATCCATCCACTATGACAATGATTTAGTGGCCAAAACAGGACTTCGCTATTGGATTGTAGGTGTGATTCTACTTTTACTGTCATTGTTGATGTACATAATATATAAAATCTGGATGAAATCTGAATGGATATTCAATAGAAAGTCTTTTAAAGTGAATGTGAGTTTAGATGATTCATTGCTGAGCCGTTCATCAAAAGAATTTAAGTCAACAAAAAAAGCAATTGTAATAGATCGTTCAATAATTCTTCCTGTTGACATACCAACAGGAAAAGAAAGACTAGTTGCCGATATGAAATTCAAGATTTATCTGGACCCGGCAAAACCCAGATTTTTTTCAAGATATCCAAAAAGAGGAACATATATTTCTGCTGAATGCGCAAGCGGACGTTTTAAAATAAAGAAGATTGAAAGAGGCAAGGAAAGGTTTATTCCCGTGCCTTCCAACAGGTATTTGTTTATGGAACAAGTCTTTATTCACAAAGGGCTTAAAGTCATGGGTGAATTCACCTCCGGAATAACCACAACCAGACTTGTATTTAATTTTTTACCGCAATAACTATAATAACAATTAATACTATGGGACCAACTTTAATAATTTGCATAGGTGGCAGTGGAATGAAAATTGGCCATGCCGTGAAGTCAAAATTCAACAGGTACATGCCTGAAGCACTTCTTTCAAACGGAGGGAAAAGTGGAAACGTCAAATTCTGCTTTATTGAAAATGACATGAATGAAATGATACGGGCAAAAAATGATTATGGGGATGTGTATGACGAAGGGAACGAAATAATCAGGGTAGGTAATATCAATGCCAATATCATCGTTAATGAGATAAAGGGAAAAGTCGCGAAAAACAAAAAACTTACGGAAATTGAAGAAGACATCAATTTCTGGAGGGATGAGAAAGTGCATTTTGCTGACATTATAACAAGTAGTGGATTAGCAGCCAATCGTCAGCTGGGACGGGTTGCCATTGCTGAAGGCTATGATACAATATACAGGAAAATTGAGGAGTTTAAAAAAACACTTGAAAATCCAAACAATCCCAATCCCAGAGGCAGCATTACCGTATACATAATCTCCGGAACATGCGGGGGCACAGGTTCAAGCATGTTCTTTGATGTATCTGCCATGATAGATCAATTAATGGGAGCTGATGAGTTACCCAAAAAAATTGCATTTCTTCTAAATACTAAATACTTTCTGGAACAAAAGATTGAAAGCGGAAAATACACCACGGAATCACTAGAATATAAGAATCTACAGATCAATTCCTGGGCTTTTATCAATGAATGTGAATTTTTCATGAAAAAATCCTTTTCCGATCAGTCATTAATGGGAAAATATACTGCGAGAAAATCACGGCACGCAAACCGGGTACAAGAAGGAAGACCATATGTGCCATTTACAAATGCTTTTCTTTTTGATGTTAATTGCAGCAATGGCAGTGCTTTGCCCTTGGGTAATTTCAATCAAACAGTAGCAGATATGATTTTTTATGCTATGACCTCTGCCAGCATGAATAAAATGGATAGCGAATTTTACACTAACCAGTTTTTGGATAATGAGGCTAAAACAGCATATGTCGATTATAGCACAATAGCATACAAGACAATTAAATTTCCGGCAGAAGAATTCCGTCTTTATTTTGAGTATAGGTATATGTATGAAATTTTCAAAGATGGATTTCTTAAGAAGGAAATTGATAATAAAAACATAATTCAAAAAGCCAACGATTTTGTTGACACTGTTTTCAAAAGCAATAATACAAGTGTTTTTCTTGAACCAATTGAAAATTTAAAAGCGAAATATGCGGATGAGAAGGAGACAATGAATTCCTATACCAGTTTGGAACAGTACCTTCTTCCCGGAAATAAACTTGTCAGCAGGCAGGTGTTTTCAGAGCTTTTTACAACACATCAGGAATTAATTAACTCCATTAACAAGAGAATTGAAGACGAATTGCCTAAAATTGAGTCCTTTGGGTTCGATAAACCTTATTACAGAAGAGGTAACGTTGCTGATATTCTTAGGAGGACGCTATGGGAATATGCACACGATATTATTCTTGATCATGGTTACTACGGACTGCTTGGGATTACTGAAGGACATATAACAATAAATGGCTTCATCAACGAGGTGTATGAACTGTTGAAAAATTATTTCACAGATATCACTTTGTTCAAAAGTCATTTTGATGAATCACAATTACTCGAAAATATTGAAAATGCAAGATTATCCGTAATCTCAAAACTTGAAAAAGGATGGGGTAAAAAATCACTGAAGGATATCAACAATGAACTTAATATTTACCATGAAGCTATTAGAAACTATTTTAATCAGGTTGAAGAATATCATTTAAGCAGGATAAAACAGAACATATTGTATCAATTTGCGATTGGTGACAACAAAGAAAATCTGAAAGGTTCATTTTTCGGTCAAACTCTAAAACAGACGGAACTACAAAGTTACCGGCATTCAATTTCGGTCGGTTTTGGCCTGGCAAGAGATTCCAATGATGACACTTCTTGTCTGATCTGGGCTTACAGGAAAGAAGAAGAAGAAAAAAGATCAAAAACTATTCGAAACAATTACCTTCTGTTCTTACCGGATGAATGGGACAAAACAAAAAACGATTTGTTTACTGTACATATTCCTAACGATTTATCTTCATTTATTTCAACTGATTCAGTTGATAGATGGAAAAACAACACCGTAATATCAAATCTTTTTGACCGATACATCAAGACAGGTACTGAAGGTTTAAAATCTATTTTCGGAGATGATATCAATAATCTGGATTACTTACTGCCGCGTTTAGGAGAAGAAAGAGAAAAAATCAATGAGGATATTCAAAGAATCAAAAAACGTATAAAAGAGAAATTTGAAGAATTGTATACGAATAATTCCGATTCTGAGATTTATAAATTCCTGAATCGGACCATTCAGGAGGCATATACCAATTGTGAAGAAAGTACAAAAGAAATAATCCAATCACATGTTAATAACCTGATTTTTCCGCTGAGAGATGTTACCCAGGCAAGAACCGTTATTCCCGGAGTCAATATTCACAACAGTCTGGAGACCTTTGTTACAGAAACTTTTAACCTTGATCAGAATCGTGTCGCATCTTATCAGAATATGCCATTGAATCAGATGGTTCTCATTGGTATAGCTACAGATTTCCAATATGAAAAAATATCCGAAAATAAAATTGCCAAGATTGTCTTTGAAAAAAGGGACATTAATAAATTCAGACCTTTTTTACATAATGAATGGAATAATTATGTGGATGGTCCTTACGGAGCGCTTGGCGAGGTCTTTTTAGATTCGGACAGCGGATCATCATACGATATTTCTGAAGCATTTCTTATCTGCAACTTCTTTGATAGATTGTTTGCTAAAGTTCCTCAAGCAAGTCATTTAGTATATATCAATGATGACACCAGATTAGCCTTGCAAGGAGGAATGCGTGCCACTCCTATATCTATGGACAACAGATCTAAGAAATTCTCTTTTTTCACTGACTCAGGCACCTTGTCTGAAAAGGATAAAATGAAATTCTATGTAAAGAGTGAAACGCGGAACCCCCAAATAAATTTGGAGAAACTCTATGATAGTCTCGAATTTTCAAAAGCATTTGCAACCATCAGGAAGGAAACAAGGTTTCAGAATTGCTTTAAAGATTTTCTTTATATAATCGAAACCCATAAAGATGCTATTGCGGGACTTCTTTCTGATAGTGTTAAAAAAGAATTCTTCCAGGAAATTGTGGAAACTCACAAAAAACTCGAAAGACAACTGGCATTAAAGAAAAGATCGAAAACAATTAATCCCGATGACATTGAGTTTATTGAAAGGTTTTCGTCAAAAATGACCAGTCTTGGTTGTGATTTGTTGAATGTATCAATTGAATAGAAATGCACAGGAGGACCATAAATTTCTTGTTGAACCTTGGGGAGGACAAACAGAAGAAGGACTATAGCATAGGATTTCTTCTGGACCTGAGTGGCTCAATGCAGGGAGAACCCCTTGAACAGGTCAAGATTGCTATCAACAACCTCCTGAAACCTATGGTTGCCGAAAACGGGGGGATTGGCGCAGATCAGGTTAGCATAGTGACTTTCCATACCCATGTTCAGCGGGTTTGCCCCTGGGTGGAAAAAGATGATTTTGATTTTTTCAGGGAATTTTTGTTTGGAATCCCCTCTATGACGGACGCTATCACGAGTGGTTCCGGTTTGACCGCTCTTTTTGATGGAATGGCTGAAATACTGAATTCTTGCTATGAAGGAGCGAAAACTGAAAACGAACGAATTATTCTTATTTTCTCAGATGGATGTGAATACGGATCGGAAAAATTCACTGAAACAAACATTAAACAACTGGTCCTAAAACATCAGCATGGCTTTATTTTAAAAAATGATGCGAATCCGATAATTTCAGCTTACCCGGAATCTGATTTGAACATCATTATGCATGAAGTCCCCGGAGAAGAGTATTATCTCTTTGACGAGGAAGTGAGCAATGAGATAATCAACGAAAGGATCCGGGAACCGGAAAATCGGCAATTGTTGATCAATGCTTTGCATTCCACAAAAAGGCCGGTTCGGATCTGTTCTTTGTATTACAAGGATTCCGCAGCTTCTTCTGAAGGAAGGAAAATACTTCAAGAATTAGCCAATCTGACCAATGGGATTGTGTTTGATGCTCCGGATAAGGAATCTATTCCCGGCGTAATGCAGGAACTGTTTCATAAACTGGAATACGAAGAGAAATCCGGTATCAGAGCCGGTTTGATAGACAGGCTATCTAAATCTGATTTCGACGGAAACACTGACTGGTTCAGGATCTTTTCAGTAAATAGCAAGGGAATTAATTCCAAAAAACCGGATATAGAAAATCCTGACAGGCATATCATCTTCAATCTGGATCCCGGCCAATGCGATAGTCGGGAACGGATGCTGGATGCTTTTAAGAATAAGTTTGATAATCGGATCCGTCCATTGCTGATTGATAACTTCCGTAACCAGAATCGTGGATTCAATGACCTTGTACAGACCGACCCTTTGATCTATATAGCATTCAGGGGAAATGACCTTGCGGGGACCTCGCTTCCTCGCTATTTGTATGACCTGCTGCATACTATCAGGAATGATCCGAATGACCTTCTTGGTACTGTACATACTCCTTATCATGTTTTTTTGTTGATTCTCCTGGATCAACTGGAGAATTTCACAGATGAGGAAAAAAAGAATCTGGAAGTTTTTCTAAATGAGGTCTCCAGTTTTGATCCGGACTTTAACAAGATTCACGGAATATTTCTAATTGGTGAGCGCAACGATCACTTGTCTGCCAATCCAATGGGGTACAAAACTCTGTCGAAGACCAACTTTGAACAATCCGTGATTGAGAATCTGTTTAGCCTGAATGTCTACCAGGATCTCCCCACTAAAGCCTATTTAATGGCCTTTAGAGCCAGAGAAGAAAATCCGGGCGTATATAACCGTTTTCTTTCTCTGGGTAATGTTTCTCTTTTTGCCGACAGGGAGGAATTTACAAAAAAAGTCTCGCAAAAACTTTGTCAAGATCTGTTGTTGAACTTATACGAAGAGGAATTTAAAACAGATTCGGAAGCTGTCCGCAACGAAGTGGAACTGTTTATGTCTGATCTTAAGTTCAAGTCTCTTATACACCAGATATTACACAATGACGATGGACCCGATTTACTGTCAACCATTGATTGTCCTTCTGTTTTCAATGGTGATTTCATTCGTTCATGGAAAGAGTTTAGACTAAAATATACAGATCAGGTTCACCCGGGATCACCTTACCTTGAACGAATTATTACGAATCGATTTTTTTTGGAATACATTCAATATCTATATTTTGATGTAAGAAACTATGTCGAAAGTTGCCATGCCCCGGGAACAATCAATAACATCATTACATTAAGAATTAACGACTTGCTAAAATCAAAACTTGATCAGTTAAGATCCACTACAGACCGGTTGCTGTACAGTATTGATGAACGTTTGAGCTCTCCCAGGCAGGCTGAACTATGGATTGATGCTATTTTCAAAGAATTAAATACATACATCACCACCAATCTTTTGATTGAAGTCCCCGGTGAGCAAACGCAAGGGAAGAAAATATTTGATGATAATCCCGAGACTCCTCTTGAATTATTAAGGAAGAAGCTTGAAAATTATCCTTTACCTGTATCCACGCGGTTGAAGTTTTACTCTCTTTCCGCACTGATTGCCTCCGGGATCATCACCTTCTTTGCTGCAGGTGCAATTCCGTTTTTTGCTTTAGGGTTTTTGACTGTTCCGGTGATTACTACTTTGTGGGCAGAATACCGTATAAGGCAGAATAAAAGACAACTCAATGAATTGATTAAGTGGTACGGAGCTGCGCACAGGCAGAGAAGCCGTGCGCTGGTTTACAGTTTTTTGTCAGATCAGATAGGAAAGATGCTTAATAACCTGAAAAACAAGATCAGGAAAAACGAAGGGGATCGAACATTGGATCATATATATACTGATGATCTGACCGAACAGGATTATCTGGATTTGTTCAGAAATGCAATGACGAGTTCCTTCCCAAAGTATTTTAAAGCTGAGTCATCTTCTTTTCGCAAATCCTCCCCATTTCATATTGATTTAACGAAAGGGTTCTACAATAAAAACAATCATTATGTTGACATTACTGACCCGGGAACTATTGAGAGAATCTCGGGCATCGATACAATTTCATGGAATGAATTTTATGCAAACCTTATTGCCAGAACCGGACAAATTACCAGAAATAAGTTTCCTTCCGTAAGGATTACATTTATTCCTCCGTATTTTGAAGAACAGTTGAGAACTGTTTCTGAAAAACCCGGGATTAATCTGGTAATGAAACTGAAGCTTACGGATATAATTCCTGGAAAGCAATACTATCTTACATTGCTTGATAATCTTAACAGCCAGGAAATATTGGAATTAAAGAATTTCTATGGCAATAAGGTCTGGCATCATCATATCGACATTCTGGTTGATCTTTACAATAGTACCTCCACAATTAATAATATCAATTTTTTCAGTTTATGGCGTGAAGTAAGTTTTTACCAGGCCTGGCTCAATGAAATAGCCCGTACTATAACCAAAGATACAGACGATGCTTCGGGGAGCAATATGTACGGTATTTTCCATCTTTGGAAAAGAATGTATTCTGCCAGAAAGGATTTCCTGGAAAAACTGACTGATAATGCGAAAGCCATTTTGAAATTTAAGGTTGATGACAATTTTAACTTATGGAATATTATCATCCAGTCGCACAACAAATCATTAATTGTGGATCATATCAAAGCATGGAATTTTTCCTCCATTCATCTAACTAACATATACAATACATACAGTGATCACGCAGGGCTTAATTACTTTTCAACAGAAGAATACTTATCAAGTAATCTAAATATATGGTTTAGACAAGATCTTCAATCTTTGCTTAATGATCAACGCCTTTGGGAGGAGTTGAGTACGGGCCGTGCAGATAACCTTTTATTCAACCACATTGTGGTCATCCCGTGTCAGGATAATTCCCTTTTAAGAAGCATGAATGATATTGGCCTTTGATCTGAATATTTATAATAACATTATGGAACCAAATGAATTGCATATAAACGAACAATCAGAAGAGAACCTGGAAAAGATAAGTATTAAACCATTATTATACCTGTCATCCTTGATTGCCCTGGCTGTTTTTCTGGTTACTTTCATGCCGTATAGTATCTTGAAGATCAATCTTCTCCCTTTTTTCTCGTTCAACTTTAGTTATATTTTTTCGTACCTGATTCTTTTTCTCCTGATCTTTATTGTTCTAATCTTTTATTACAGGCACAAATCGGTGCATATGGAAGAATTAAGCCAATATGTTACCATTTTCGGGGTATATCCTGCATGGCTGATCAACCGAACCGGGAACAGGCCTTATGACTGGTACGGTTTGGGTATCGGGATAATACTATCAGTTTGTTCTTTTCTTTATGCTCCCGCTACAAGATATACGCCCGGATTTCTGTTTCTGACCTTCAGTTTTTTATTTGCATTGATACTGGGCAGTTCTAAAAAATGGAAATTAATAAGAAGAAGATAATGGAATTTATCGCTATTCTGGTTTATATCATCACCTGTTTTCTGGTTGTTAAAATGTTTGATCACAAGCCATCAAAACCCTCCAAACCGGAACATTTTCCTTTACCAAATACCGGTGAATTGGTCAGCAAGCACTTTTCATGGATCAAACCCGGTCTTTCAAAGACTATGAACCTAAACACTGTGGTGCAAGTTCGGACCGATGCTTACGGATATGCCCGGAATGAACTTCTTAATTCCACACCATCCAAAACCTGCATACGTTCTGATGCAGAGTTTTTTGATATTTCTAAATCTGAAGTTTTGCATGAGGATTTCGGTGCCGGCAATTATGAACTGACACAGATAGCTTCCTATTTAGCACGAATATGCAACTCGGAAATTCTCTCTGAGTATGAATTTGCAGGGATTATTCTGAGTTTCACCCAGGAACAGTGTATCCCATACAGCTTTGATAAGGAATCGACGGGTCACAAAGAATATGTGCGATTTCCGTTGGAAACCATATACGATACTACAGGAGATTGTGACTGTAAGGCAGTCCTGGCTTGCGCCTTATTTAAAACACTGGGTTTCAGGGTAGCTTTAGCCTCTATGCCCGGACATGCTGCATTGGCCATAACACTTCCTGATGACGATTTACCCTTTTCCAATTTTGTTTTGAAAGGGAAGCGATGGTTTTATTGCGAATCCACAGGAGATGAATGGAATCCGGGACAAATGCCCGATGGGATAGATCCGGAAATGGTGAAACTTCTGGAAATATAGACTATCTTTCATCCAATAATAAGCTGTAGATCTCATCATCAATCTCATCCATCAGCCTTTTCTTCTGTTCCTTTGGCAGTGCGGCAGATCTGAAACTGTTTTTTATAAGCCTGAGGATTTCCCATTTGGTAAGGCCTCCTGCCATTTTGGCTGCCACCATGAATTCGTCTGTCAATGTAGTGTTTGAAATAAACGGATTGTCAGTATTGATGGTCACATCTATGTTTTCCATCAGGTATTGCCTCAAGGGATAACGCTCTTCTTTTACATATTCCTTTGGATCATTTCTTTGCTTTACCGGAAATGCTTCTTCCCATGATTTATCCCTGGTTAAAATGTTACTCAAGGGGCATAATTCAATGGCAATATGCCGGTCTTTCACAATATCCAGGAGTTCTTTGTTGTTACGTAACGTAAGAGCGTGACCGATACGCTGGGATTGAACCACATAAATAGCTTCCCATATTCCTTCGTAAGTATCTTCTTCACCCGCATGGATGGTAATGGGAAAGCATTTCTTCAACAAAGGCAAAAACTGATCATAGTACTTTCCCGCCCGATTGCCTTTTTCAAGTCCGGCCAGATCAAAACTGACCACTTTCGGTTGTGTATCAAAAAATGATAGGGTAGTGTGATTATTCGAATCATTAATGGTTGAAATATACTCGTCAATTTTCTCATTTATACTTTTCTTTAAATCCCATTCACTGTTAATATTATCAAATCCTTCCTGTAAATTATTTACCACAAATCCTTGCGCTTGTCCTTTTTCCAATAAACCGTTTCTATATTTCAATGCCACGTCGACATTCTGAGAGAATTGCTCTATGCTTTTATGTCGTTTTGCAGTCAGGATTACGTCCACGTGGATTTTTTTCCCGTATTTGTTGTCGTTGGCTTTTTTTACAGCATGAGCTAGCCCTTGAAGCAGGGCTTCCATTGCCTCTTCGTTGCTTTTGAACAATCCGAACTTTTTATATCCGTCTACGGCACACCTTAGGGTAAGATACCGGATGTTGTCCGGAATGGCATACTTGTGAACAATATAGTAACAAGCCAGATAAATGGAAACTTTTGTCTGAAGGTGGGGTGCTCCTCCGTATTCACAACCCCGTAAATAGTTGAACAGGGAACCCGAACTGCCCTGTTTGGCTGTTTGCAGGTGCTTCAGGATCTCTATTTTTTCTTTTGCATAGTTCAGACTTGATTCAAGCTTATCGGTTTCAATGTTAATGATTTCAGGTTTAAATAGATAATTAATGAATTCCTCAATATGAGATTTTGAATTGTCATTAATAGGACCTAGTAAATATTCGTGTAACGATTTATCAATATCACTAATCTTATCTGAATCAGAGCACCCGAAAAGATCGCCAAGAATTTGCCGGATTTTATTTATTAAATCTTCTTCATTGTTGATTTGATTTTCTTTGAAAAAGATCATCAGGATGAAGAACAACATGATCGTATCATAACTCACGTTCGTTCTCTTCAGGTCTTGTCTCAACTTTAAATATTCATTTTCGGGATCAGTTCCAAAAAGGGCCAGATCCATGTCCTGATAATTCGGGTCAAGCAGGGCAGTTTCAGGAAACACA
>Ga0123335_1006844_pt1 | contig 13054 bp, 15 predicted proteins | sample BiotimSIPDNA_2_FD_89707 | JGI IMG/M metagenome (GOLD analysis project Ga0123335, IMG submission 89707) | Anaerobic biogas reactor microbial communites from Washington, USA - Biogas_R2 time_0 SIP DNA | ecosystem: Engineered > Bioreactor > Anaerobic > Unclassified | place: Washington, USA... | reverse complement strand
GCGTACCACCTTATTCCACGGGCTGCAAAACTCACAGACCAGCGTACAGCCTCGCAGATCGTAGCCCAAACGAACGTCGATCTCGTCCAACGAGTTCATGCGCAAGGCTTTGCAGACGGCTTGCTCCCAAGTGAAGCTCTGAAACTCCATCTTGTCCTGCGCAAAACTCCCTCGGGTATTCACTCGCCAATGACCGTCGTAATGGTACAATAAAGCTAGCGAACCATCCTCTTTGCTTTGCACCACAAAATCAGAGAAATCAAAGCTGGACATTTCCTCGGCCACTTCGCCCCAGTTGAAGAAACGGTTGAAGCTCCTAGCCACCACCTCTTTGGTGTCCGTTTGTAACACCAACGCCCGGCACTCTCGCACGATCTGTGGCGTCTTAGGGCTGTCGATCTGGCTATAATTCAGAATTACGAGCGGTAGATTGGGATGAAAAGCAGTCTTGATCCCGTACTCATTGCTCAGATCGTCGAACGATTTGCTTTGCAAATACTCTTGAACTTGAAGCATCCTTGCTTTCCTCCATGCTGACTGTAGCCCTCCCGGCTACAGTCAAGACAGTATAGAGGAAAGCAAGGTTCGTGGCAACTATTCATCGGATTCATCGCACCGCTCGACACAGCAGTCGTCGCAGTAGCCATTCGAGCAGGTTTGGCCGCATATTTCGTCACACCCTTGGCATATGTGTTCACAAATACCCGAAGTGCGTCCACACTCCGGACACGGCTCTCCTGATCGCCATTTCATGCGTTACCTCCTAGGCTCAACAGGGAGATACGGACCTGGATGCTGCGGCGGTTCCTCTGGTGGCGGCGTGGGCGATGGGTTTGGCTGTGCCGACTGCCCTTGTGGCCGTTCATGCGGATACAACGCATAGTAATCGTCCGAGCGACCATCGTGGCCGTAGTCGCAATTGTAGCAACGGCCAAAGTTGGTCTCCCAGCGTGCGCCGCACCGAGGGCATTGGTATTGCCAGTGCTTTGGCGGCACAAAGCCGTTGGTGTACGCCGGTTCGGGCCGCCCCCCAGCACGCACGAAATCACTGTCCGGATTCCACGGCCAAGGAAGAGTGTCCCAAAAGAAGCTGAAGCCCGATTGCTCCAACCGTCGCATGTTCTCATCACGCAAAACTGCGCCGCCCACTGTAAAAGCGATCCAGCGAAATCCCAGCATCATCAGCAACGTCCAGAAGAGGAAGTTACTAGTGCTCCACAACATGCTCCACGAGGCACCATAGAATGCGTACATGAAAACCAGTCCGGGGAGCATCAGCGTGAGATACAAACGGGTCATAATCTCGTACTGCGGTGTGCGACGACCCCGACTACCAGTCTGATATAAACAGACGAGGGCAAACGCAACGCCGAGCACGAGAAACATGAAGAACGAAACCGCTCCCGTTCTCCACCAACCAAGGACTGGCAGGAACAGAATGAATGGTGAGAGAAATCGCAACATATCAATCCTCCCTCGGTAGCTGCCGATAGATGTTGTAAATTTCCGAATCGTCTCGCTCGTATACCTCCCCGTCCCACACGTTGTACGTGTCGGTGAAAATCGCCACGCTCATCTGTCTGGGCGTTGGCTCTCCGGTGTTCTTGGACCACCGTGGCACGTCGGCTTTTGCCATACCCTTCCCTGACGACTCCGTTGGTCTGTCCATCTTCAAGAAGGCTAGTTGAAACTCCGTATCGTCGCCTGAATAGCCTTCCCCTCTCATCCAATCCTTGGCAGACTCCAAAGTGTCGAACACGCCATAGACCAGCGTGCTTGGTTGGCCCTCGAAAACCCAGACATAGCGGGGTGTGCTCCAAGGCCGGGGCAAACGCTCTGAGACTTGACGAAGCTGCTCGTCGCTGCTACGGCTAACAACGTCACCAAGTTCCAGATGTTGAAGCCGTGCATCCCCGGCCTGCACGTCTTCGTACAACACAACGAACTCCACGTCGTTATCGCCCATCTGAGTAGACATCACAGCTTCCTCCGTGTCATGGACGGCACGCTCAATTGCCATCCAAGGAATGATCACGAAGATTGTCAGGAGCAAGGTAAAGATGAACGCACAACCACAACCTCTCACCCTGTCGGGGTTTGGGCTCTGCATTCCCGGCACAGGCTGAACACCACTCATGTTAAATCTCCCTTAAACAAGGGCAGCCCGGAGACTTGCTCCGGGCTGCTGGACTAGGATCAGGCCACCCGACGCTCCTCGTCGTCCTCGGTGGCACCATTCTCTTCCGGTTCATAGGCCGGGTTCTGTTTGCCCACGAAGCTCAGCAGGTAGTCAACCGCTTTCCCCGCTTGTGTCGAGGCATCGAAGATGAACCTCGATCCCTTGGACACACCGTTGACCACGGTGTCGTCCTTCATGCCCTTGAGCCATTCTTTGACGTAGGATCGACTGTGGGCGATCATCTGATCGGCCAGAGGAACGCCCAGTTCCATCATCAAGAAACATGCTCCGATCTCAGCGACGAGTTCCCCGAAAGCGTACTGGTGGCCTTCCTTGCGACCGACACGACCGTCCTTCTCGGTCCAGTGAACGAGTTCGTGAAACGTCGTCTCGTAGTAGTTCGACACGCTGTCGAAGCTCCGCTTAGGCGGCAACTGGATGTAGTCGCTGCTGGGCCGATAAAACGCCTTGGCCCCACCGTGACGAATATCGGCTCCGGTCGCCACGATCAGTTCCTCGGCGGGACCGAAGTCGGGGTCGCTGTTTCGCTCTTCGAGCAAAACCCGGTAACCGTTGAGTTTGGCCTCGATCCCATCGTGGATCAACTGTGCCCACTGCTCCCGAGTCAGCTTGCCCTTGGGCATCATGCTTTTCGGAACAAACTTATCGGCCAACGCCTGCAACTCGACAAGCGTAGTGACCTTTGCTCGACCAGCCTTGCTATCGGGGTTCAGCAAGCCTCGCACATAGCTGCCGAACTTGCCGGGCTTGCAGCGACCGTCGAGCAGCACCTCCGGTTCCGGAGCCTGCACTTGATCGCAGTTGAAGACCACGTACTCGGTCAGGTAAGGGAAACCCTTTTCCCGGCCTTTGCCATCGAGAACCGGTTGGTGAGTCTCGGGGTCACGCTGGGGCAACCACTTGAACAGCACGATGTGTGTCCCGGTTTCGCCCTTGCGGACGTGCGACCCCAGATGTTTCACCCAGGAATTGTAAGTCCCCCAGTGCCTCGACTGGTAGCCGTAGGCCATCCCGGTGAAAATGAGGATGAGGGGGTTGATACCGGTGTACCGGCGCTTACTCTGGAAGTTGCAAGGGATACCGACGTTGGGGCTCTTGGCCCAGGGCTGTCGCCAAGGCGGCGTCCCTTCGTTGAGGGCCTTGACCATCATGTCGGTAACCTTCTGTCGAATCTGTTGCGGCGTCTGTCGTGCCATGCTTTCGCTCCTTGTGAAAGGTTGTGTGTCAAAGGACCGACGCTATGGCTGGTGTCCGGTAGCTAGGCTACCAGGGTCGTTTTCCTCAGCGTAGATCCCCTCAAGCAACTGTCGGACGGTTGCGTACTCTTCGCTTTGCAGGTCGTAAAAATGTCTGACGAAATACACCAGGGCTCGCAGTGTGTAGTAACGGCCGTTGTCACGGCCCGCTGCTCGCACCTGTTCGGCCCACTCGTGTACTGTGTCGTAGTCGAAGCCCTTCAGCTTGTGAGGGCATTCGCCAGCCGGGGTCGATACTCGCAAAAGGCGTGGATCATAGCCACTCCTGGGGCGAGACTCAGAGTGTTGAGGCTCGCTCGGAGGCGTGCTCTTCTGCGACGGTTCGACTTTCTTGCCGTTGAATTCGTGTCCGCAGTTGCAGACTTTGGTCACAGCACCGACGTACTTCTCGCAGCTTGGACACCGCTTTCGTCCCTTGCCACCTTCATCATACGTCTTGACTATGTGGGGCTCGACAGGCCGGTCCTCGCTCGGTTCGGCTTTCTTGCCGTTGAATTCGTGTCCGCAGTTGCAGACTTTGGTCACAGCACCGACGTACTTCTCGCAGCTTGGACACCGCTTTCGTCCCTTGCCACCTTCATCATACGTCTTGACTGTGTGGGGCTCGGAAGTGGCCGGAACCACCTCTGGTTTTTCGCACTTGGTGATCGTACCATGTTTGTGGATCAAACCGGCAATAGTTCCGGCGTCCAATTCTAGGTCTTTCGCCCATGCTCCTTTGGCAACCGCTTGGCACAGCCCGTCAAAATCCAGGTTGGCACTGAACTCCGCTTCGGCAACTGCTCGCTGCAAGCGGCTGGGGTTGATCTGTGGAAGACTCACATTCACCTCCTGTCTTCAAAGTGTTCGGCCGTCACCTTCCGGCCTTTGTGGGGAATTCCCCGCTTGTCCAACTCACGAAGTCCGGCCTCCGTGATACACATACCTCGACCTGTAACCGAGACCACCAAGGGGCCACCGTTGGTATAGTCGATCAGCATCGGCAACTCATACCGCTGGATTTGCTCCATGCGGCACTTCGCTACCGCTGGCAGCCTCTTCTCTGCAATGGGACGCTGGCCCATAGCTCTGAGAAGAGCAATCTGCTTGCGAGTGAAGCCGCCCTCGTCCAGCCCGATGTCACGAGCCACCTGAGCAGCAGCTTCGTCCCAGGTATCGGACGGTAGCATATCCCGCTGCTGGATGACTTTCAAGCCGAAGTTGATTGCTTCACGTGGAACTCGGCGATACCGAGCCACAATCTCACAAGCCTCCAGCGGCATCGAAAAAGCAATCTCGCCCGAAGCGGCCTTCCGGTCTAGTTTCTGTTTGACAATCTCGGCCACTTCTGGTGCTGCCGCCGACCGCCACTCCACATCCGTGCCGAGGCGATTGGCGAAGGCATCAAACAACTTGCCTTTCTCAGTCGTGGCTCCGATCCAGCACACGTCTTTGCAGTCCACCAAGGTCGAGCCGGTGCGACCACGCTTGACAACCATCAGTCCGTCGTCTGGTTCCATGGCGTTGAGCAATCCGCCTTGCATCATCTTGGCAGAAAGGGTGTGTGCTTCGTCGAAAAATACGATCACCGGGGGCAGCGTGAAATCTGCCTTGGCATCGGGTGTTGGCTTGTAGGGCACAACCGGGGTGCCGATCTTCTCACACTCGGCGCAAATCATTTCAAACAACATGGCGGTGTCGCTCAAGGATGCGCTTTGCACGAAGACCAACGGGATGCCCACCGTTTCGGCGAACTGCTTCACCACGAAGGTCTTACCCTGCCCAGATTGGGCATAGATGCCAAAGTTGCATCCCCGGCAAGAATGGTGATGTCGCTTCAAGGCCGTGAAGGCGAGCCGACGTAGCGTTCGCATATTGCCCTCGTTCTCCGGACCATAGATGATCTGGTTGAGCGGACACCGTTGGTTGTTCGCTGAGATCGCCAACCGAATTTCATCCTCGCTCGGGGGCAGAGGAAGCTCTGGCAAACGCCGGTCGCCCGTCGAATCCCAAAAAACTTTCATGTATTGAATTTGCTGATTCACTACCAACCTCCCTCATTCTGTTGATAGAGTTCGTGGATTTCTTCGGGGGGCATACTGTGAAATTGTTCCACGGTAATGCCCGCCAGAAGAGCATACTGCTTGGTCAGTCCGTCGCCCGGCTCAATTTTATTCGCTGCGGCGACCATCGCTTTAGCTTTGAGCCAGTATTCGACACTGGCCGGATTTTCGGCATCGTGTGTCATAATTTGTCTCCTTCCTCCACCATGGTTGGTGTCCGTCAAGCGGCGCTCTTCTCTGGCTTGCTGGTTCGGCGGCGTCGGGGAATGGGCACAGGATCTCCATACGCAGCACGACATTTGCTGCAAGCACTGTGAAAAAGTTGACTGAGCCACTGTCGGGTATACGGCCGACCGGTGTTCGGGTTGATCCGCTTCTCCCGCTCCAGCTTCGACCGGTAACCTCGGTCGCCCCGTAGATGAGCGTCAATCAACTCACGCTCGATGGGCGACAAGTCGGCGTTTTCAACAGCCTTTCTCATCGCTGCGACTTTCGGGTCTTCTCGTTTCTCCTCTTTCGCCGCTACATCACCCATGATGTCGCCGGGTTGTCCGAACGAGCGGAAAGTGGCAAGAGCCATCCGCAGTCGGGCAACCGCTGCTTCATTAAGTTGATCTTCGCCAGCGATCAAAGCGACGGCATTCTCCAGGGACATGCCCAGCTTCATCGCTTCTCGAACCCGCTTACGAAGCCTGCGTAGTCCGCCACTAACTCCACTCGCCTGCTCTTCGTTACGCACGAAGTTGACAAGCCGATTCTTGACGCAGCGGTAGACGAAGGTGGTGAATCGTTGCTGTCCGTTGTAAACCGGCATGGCATCCCAGATCGCCCACGCTGCTTCGGTGACGTAATCCAGGTACTCGACGCCGGGTCTTGTATCTCTGCCCGCCAGTTCGAACGACGAGCACATTTTCGCAGTGGTTCGGATGTAACCGCCAATAACCTCCGCCTCAATTTCCTGGAGCTTTGCAAATGCCCGCTTTGCCCCAGGAAATCGGCCGAGGCTCTTGCTGTTGGCGTGGTATCCGTCTCGCAGTCGTCGGATGTCAGCCGGATCGTCCGACTGATACAACACCCAAGCTGCGTCGGCGAATACCTCGTTCGCAGAGGCCATCGTCTGTTCTAGTTCGAGTTTCCGATCCTCGGTCAACTCGATTGGTTGAATCGAGCCAAAGTCTGGCATTAGGAAATCCTCCTGTGTTAGGCCAGTGCCTTGGTTGGTGTCCGTTATCTCCAGTCGAACCGTCTGAACCACTCGGGATCGTCCAAAGCCGCTCGTTTGATCCGAGCCCCGAGCGTGGACAATCCGCAGCGAACTTTGCATCGGGATTGTGTCCAGCGTGCGGAAAAACCTTGCTGCTGGTCAACAAGGTGCCAGCCGCCTTCAAATTCTCCCTTTGACCCTTGGTGAGACCACGAGAAGGGATCACCACGTAGCCCTTGGACATGGGGTTCAACGGATCGATCAGAGGCGACGGATCTCTCGCCATACCGCTTGATTCGCAAAGTCTCAGCGGCTTCCGGCGAACACTCCTTATCCGAGGACGCCTCCGTCACCCAGGTGGTCGTAGCATCCTCCTCCGTGATGTGTCGGTGCATCTGGTTGAATACTGCCACCCTCACCTGTCGTAAATACGCAGGCGTCACGTTATCCCGGTCGATGTTGAGCGGCACCTTCTGGCAAACGTTGATGTGCCACTTGTCTTCGGTCTCCACCACTGGGATGCCGAGTTCGTAAAGCATCGGAACATCCACCCCAGGGTCGTAGACTTCCACCATTGTGACTCGACGGCTAGGCCGAAGGTCGTCGCCAATCTCTGTAGGGAGTTGATGCTCAAACTTGTGCAGAGGTTCACGGCGGGAGATTTCTTCGCCGTTGATGATCAACGTCAGTCCAGGACGAACGATGATCTTGCCCATGTAATCGAGCAACTGTTGGTATCGCTGCTCGTTGCAAACGCAACTTTGGTTGGTGTCCGATAAAAAGAAAAGGGGGCGAGCAGTGCTCGCCCCCGTGAGGCTGGTGGTCAAATTGTGGCGGGGGCGCTTTTAGCCTTTCCCGTTGCGGCGTTTCATGTCCAACTCGTCCTGCCGAGCGATTCGCTCCTCGGACTCCTTGCACGCCTGTTTGTATCCCCGCTCACCATCGAAACCCATGCACTCAGCGAACGCCTTACGGCGTTCGTAGTTCTTTTCGGCCGTCTCGTCGAAACGCCGCTGGATCTCGTTGAGCGGCAGTCCTCGGTTCCGTTCCCGATTGACCTCACCCGTTTCAGCGTAATGGCGCTCCCCAAGAGCCTTCCGTGCAGCGGCGGTTACGCCCATCTCGCCCCGCACCACTTTCTCTCGGTCGGTTTCCGTCAGACCCCGCTTGGTCTCCTTGTCGTAGGGTCGCCACAAGGCTTCCCGGTTTCGGAAGGTGCCGTATTCAACACCCAAAGTTTCAGCGGCGTCCTTCATCGTCCACTTCTTGCCGGTCTCCGGGTTGATCTGCTGAAGCAGTTCGTGGTAAACCCGGCCCTCTTGAATGGGCGTGAATTCCTTGCGACTCAAGTTGGCCTTGAGACTATGCAAGAAAACCTCGCCCTGCTTGCAGGCATCCGTGGTTGCCAGCACCGTCGCCGGGTAAACCCGACTGGGTGCATCTTTGGCCTTTTCCTGCCGCAACACCTTGCTCTTGGCGTGCAAGTACAGGATCGCTGCACAGCGTCGGCCGCCGTCGATGCCCACGAAGCCATCCTTCTCCCGACGAACCAGGATGGGCACCAGTTGTCCCAACTCCTGGATGTCACGAGCGAGTTCAACGATTGACTGGGGTGCCATCGGCTCTTTGTTCCGGTCCACCGCCTCATACGTCTCGATCATCTCGACGTACTGGGCGGCATACTCGTCGTCCAGAGCCATATGCACGAGCGACACGTACTTGTCCTCGGGAACAGCCTTGTCCACAACGTGCCGCTCGCCGTTGTAGATGTAGTACGGCTTCCCGAAATCGTCGCCCTCCTCCTCAACCTCACCGACCTCCTCCACGGCGGGGTCGCCGAAAAGGGTGAAGCCCATCTGGAACAGATTCTCGGGCTCTTTCCGAGGATTGTCATATCGCACGATGGATGCGATTGGGATTTCGAGAATCTTCCCCTTCTCGGTTCCCTCATTGAAAGTCGCTTTCTGCGACTTCTTGGCGACCTTCTTGGTCTTCTTCTTCGTGCCCTGATCCTCGGTTTTTTCCTCGGCCTTGTCCGCAACAGCGGTCGCTTCCGTGGCCACGTTTTCTTCCTGCTGCTCGCTACGATTCTCGCTCATCGGTACTCCTCCAAAGTCAAAATACGAAACGCCGCAGCCACATGGTTGGTGTCCGGTAAACCCCGAGTCGAAATCTTTGAGGCTCCCGCTTGTATCACCTCCAAAAGGCAAGCCAAATCGAAAACATCGCCTTCGCCAAAACCAAAGTCAGGAAACGGGAAGTCGTATTCGCCCTCCCCTGGACCGGGGGCTTCGCCAATCGTGCTGTACAGCGACCACCAGGGCGGCATAAGTTCGGCAAGGCGAAACTGCGTGACAGTATCCGGATCTAACACTTCAAGCCGGAAAATAGGGCCACCATCCCCAAGTACACACAGGCAGTTGGGCACCGAATGTGCGGGATGGAAATACGGGTAATGCACGCTGTAATTGGTCGGGCCGAGACGTGCCAGTATGCCGTCAATCTGCTGAACATTAGGTGGCAGCGCCGCACAACGCTTCTGCTCCGCCAGTTCGAAGTCCTCATGCCATTTCCGGGACTCAATTTCGGAACGTGCATCCCCGCCGTAGATCGGATCATCCACGAGAAACTCGATCAACTCCCACCGTTCGTCGGTCATAAGGAAACAAACAAGGTCTTCTCGCTCTCCATAACTTAGCGCCGAAAGATACAGATCAAGGCCCGCTATCTTGCTTACGCCCATCTGCCTAAACCCGTCATACCTGCTGCGACAACGATCTTTCCGGTGCATGGCAGCGAGATCGTACCCTTTTTGCTGCCACCCTTCGAATTGGAGCATGAACCGAGCGAGACAATCATCAGCAGACCAGGGCTTGTCTCCGCTTGTTTGCGGCAAGTTACCCCTGCGGTGTACCAACTGTCGAGCTTCAACAAGCGAACAATCTTGCCGACGAGCCGCTGTCTCTATCCACTGCCAATAGACATGCCAAGCAACATGAACAAAATCATAATAACCCGGATCATAGACCGGATCATGTTCGGCGAAAGGATCATAGGGCAGTTGTGGCCGATGCTGTAGCGGCACAAATTTCGCCATTTTTGGTTCCTTCCTACCGAGTGGGCAACGTCGGGACGACCCCTGGTGATCTAGGCATTCGGTTGGGCTCTGCTGTCGTCCGATGCTGCTCCATAGCATCGAGAGCCTTCTGAAAAGCCTGGAGCGGTGTTTGCCGAATTCGGCCCTGTTCCCCTGCCGCCCGATGCCGCTCTTGTGCGCCGATGGCTCTCTCATGAAACGGCGTTTGTCGAATTCGATTGGGCTGGATCGCTACCCGATGTTGCTGCATTGTTGCCAGGGCTCGCTCGAAGGCGTGCTGAGGTGGAGTCTGCCCAAGAAGGGCGACGACCAGAAGAACTTGACCGAGCATGAGAATCGCCTTGTGTTCCAGCGGGTGGGATTTCCACAACTATTCTACGGCACAACGAGACCCTTGTAAATGCTCCAGAGTGCAAATTTTGTAACGCTACCCCGCCAGCAGGTGGCTACCGTTCGTTACAAAATTTGGAAAATTCGCAGCGGCGAGAGGTGAATGGCTCGTTCTTTCGAGTGAATCGGAACGCCAATTGGCAGTTGGGTGGTAGGATCTGCGACACCATTTTGATGGCCTCTGCGAGCGATTGTAACTCACGCTCACCAGTCTCTCGCAGGTCGAAAATGATCTTATTCTCTGCCAATTAGTTCCTCCAGTCTGGCCAGACAGTGGCTATTATCTATGTAGAAGACAGGCAAAAAATATGAGAATAGCAAGATGGACAATTGGGCCAGCTAGCCGAGCCGGTTTCGAATGCCTTGCCTTGTCAATCGCCTCCTTTCAGTTGTGGCATGACGTAGACAAGATTGTTGTCTGCCACAACTGCCCAAAAAATAATCTCCAAGATCTAGTAGCACGTTTTCCCGACATTGAATTCTTTGATCAGGCTCGCTTCATCAACAGCGTTGTGCCACCCAAAGGAGTGGCGTGGAAATTGTACCCGCCGAGGTTGTGTCCGGACGATCACGAACTGTGTATTGACAATGACATTGTGTTCCTAGAAGCACTACCGGAGATCCAACATTTTTACGATGGCAATCACGCCTTATTGCTGGAAGGGTCATCCCGAAATTATGGCCGATATGAACAGCACGTTCCGCCAGAGTATCGAATAAATAGCGGTGTCTACGGAATGCCACCCGGCCTGAAGCTCCAGAAGTACGTTGACTTTTTTGTGCGAGACGAATGGGAGGAAAATGCATTCGGGCTACACGCTGCCAGCAAAACATTTGACGAGCAAGGGATTGTGGCACTTGGTCTTTTGTCCTACGGGAAATTTGTTATAATTTCCGAACAGTCATTAACGAACTGCGAGAAACGGTTAGTGCTTGGAAAGGCGCTTCACTTCGTGAGTCTCAATCGTAATGAGCACCACGAGCCTTTTCGGATTTTCAAATCAACGTTGAGAAAAATGTATTTGTGAGGTTGTGATGAAAGAGCGAGTTTCCTTGAGGATTGGCAGAAAAGCCATCATTCTGATTGCACCACACGGCGCTGACGACACTCACACGGCCACGATAGCGGAGAAAGCAGCAGAGAAGATCGATGCTTTTGCAATCATCAACCGAGGATTCGAACGGGCTCCCCAAGTCGATGCCAATCAGGACAAAGCCGATTGTAATCGGATCGATCACATCCAACAGCCAGTGGTGTGCGATGAATTTTTAAGGCCGTTATTGAAATTCGTCAAATCCGCCAGCGCTAAAATCTTTGGGCTCCCAAGCACTTGGAATTACGGCCCCTATTGGAACAGACCAGCCGGAACAGACAGTCAGGTGCTTGTCTTTCTGATCCATGGGGCGGGGAACATTGTTCACCAGCAAGCCAACGAACCGGTCGAGGTCATCGTAGGTTATGGCTTGGGCACAAAGAAAGATTCCCTAACATGCGAAACGTGGCGGAAGAATTTCTTTGTGGATGAATTCAGACGGGTGACCACGGAAGGCGATGTGTTCGAAGCATCGGGCGGGAGCAACTACGCTGGCAGAGCCGCCAATAACCTAAACCAGTATTTTCGAAAACATCAACCCAACCATCTTGTGGAGTCAATGCAACTAGAGTTCCCGTATTCCATGAGGAAAGACCAGCAGAAGGCAGAGATGACTGCTGCCAAACTGGCCATTGTCTTGAGTGGGCTATACAGCACTCCCGGCAGATACAACCACACGCCACATCCAAAGTTTATTTAGGGCCGTGGATAATTTGCTGACGCTGTTCCTCGGTCAACTGCATGGAATCAGGGACTCTATTAAGCGTCCAGTCGGAATCAAAGGTCACGAAGCCCCGGTTGTTGACTCGATGGTGGTCTGTGTCCATCTTTTTGAGTTGGGCCACATTCTCATTATTGGCGAGACCCAATAGCCAAAGACGGTACTGCCAGACCTTCATCCTTTCTTCCAGGCTACTCAGCCGAATTTCTACGGATGGGCTTTGATGCGGCTGAATCTCTGGATTTACTGGTCGTTCGATCCGCTGAAAGCCACCAGAAAGGGCAGGCCCATGAGTTTGTGGCGAATCGCCCTTCCAGAACATGAGCAGAGCAGTTGTAACTGCCAATAGGATAATTGCCGTAAAAAGAAATACCGCTACAAACTGCGGCTTCTCCTTCTCAGGAATAGAAACGTCCTGGGCTCGAACCTGTTGTCGTGTTTGGGCCAACTGTGCTATGCGATTGCGAATTTGTTTCTGTGTTTCATAATCCATCACTCCCCCTTGCTTTTCGCAGCCATCTCCTCTCTCCTCTTATTTATCAAGTCTCGGAGTTCTTTTCGGGGGAGTTTCTCCTCGTTATCGTAAATTCGCCGCAACTCACGCACGTCATCCAACGTCAGATCATACGCTCCCTTCAAGTTGTTGCAGGTACAACACATGGTCTGATAGTTGGATAAATCGTCAGTGCCGCCTTTGCTTTTGGCCAAAATATGATCTTTGGTCATCAGCACCGTTCGTCCATTTTCCACCCCATAGAGGTTGAAATGGGGGGACTGGTCGCCAGGATTGATGTCCAGCACCATCTTCACTCCGATCAAGCCACAAGCGACACAGATCGGATTTGCCTTGAAGACGGAATACCGGTCGGAATTCATCCGAACCTGATACACTTCCTCACCAACCCGATACTCTCGTTTTGTTTCTTCTTCGGTAACATACGGAAACACTTCCTCCGGGTCGAACTCACCAAGATGAACAAGACGACGTTTCCGCTGCTTCATGCGAGCGAGATCTACTTGCACAGAAAATCCGTCGAACTCCTCTCCATG
>Ga0123335_1006842_pt1 | contig 13060 bp, 6 predicted proteins | sample BiotimSIPDNA_2_FD_89707 | JGI IMG/M metagenome (GOLD analysis project Ga0123335, IMG submission 89707) | Anaerobic biogas reactor microbial communites from Washington, USA - Biogas_R2 time_0 SIP DNA | ecosystem: Engineered > Bioreactor > Anaerobic > Unclassified | place: Washington, USA... | reverse complement strand
TCATCAGCTCGGCGCGCTCGGAGGACAGGGCCGGCACGGCCTCGAGGCTCTGTTGGCGCAGTCGCACGACGCGATCGGTCATGGTCATGGGTCGTTCTCCCCAGGGGGATAGTGGTGTCTTCTGGGGAGATTATACGCGGGAAGGGGTGCAGTGGCAAGAGGCCAGTGGCAGGTTGCAGGAAGGACGTCCAACGTCGAAGGTCGAAGGACCATGACCTGACGGGTTCTGGACGGTCCCGCCGCGGCGAAAAGAGACCTCTGAGGTCTTCCGAGACCTCAGAGGTCTGGCTTACACCTATCCCCGCTCCACCAGCGCCGGCCCTTGCCAGGACTGCGGCGTATAGTCGTGCAGCTCGATGCGGTTGCCGTCGGGGTCGGTGACCCAGGACTGATACGACTGGTCCTTGCCGAGTTTGATCTCGCTGCATTCGATGCCCTTGGCGCGCAGCTCCGCCACGGTGGCCTGGATGTCGTCCACCTCCAGGCAAAAGTGGCGGTAGGCCTGGCCCTTGACCGGCGGGTCCACCGGGCCGACGAACATCTCGATAAAGTTGCGCCCGCCGATGTGCAGGTAGCAGCCGTGGCGCTCGCCGGTGTCGCGGACAAAGTCGAAAGCGTGGGTGAAGCAGATGTGGGCGATTCCGGTGATCATGGGTGGTTTGGCCTCCTCAGTGTGTGGGCGTGTCATAAATCGCTCATCGCAAATCGCTTATCGTAGGAGAGATACGCGATAGGCGATACGCGATGGGCGATACGCCATACGCGCTACTCCAGCAGCGGCATGAGCGACGCGGCGATCAGTTCGAGCGCGAGCACGATATAGAACCAGCGATAGATGCCCTTGGTGGGCAGCATGGCCAGCACCGCCACCAGCGGCGCCGTCATCAGGACGGCCATGCCCACCAGGACGACCCTGGCCGCGCAGCGCAGGTTGTGGATGATCCAGCCGTAGCCCTGGGACTCGGCGCCGCGCGTCATCTCCCAGTACTCGGCGACGGGGAGATGCCAGTTGGCGACGACCGTCTCGAAGGGGGTGCACTGCCCCCAGCCGGCGAAATAGGCCAACCCGGCGCCGATGACGATGGTCATGCCGATGATGGTGAGAACCTCCATCGCCCGGACGAATTTGACGCTGGAGGGGTCCAGCGGGATGTCGTGTTCGTGGTGGCCCATGCTTGCCTCACAATCCCTTGGGGATGACGCCGAGGCCGCCCAAGCCCTTGACGATGTTGAGCACCCCGGAGACGAGCAGGATGCCCATCACCATGTGGCGCACCATCTTGGGCTTGGCGCGCAGCGCGAGCTTGGCGCCGATGCGCGCGCCGAGGCTGATGCCCACCACGGCGGGGACGACGATCATCGGCAGGATCGCGCCGTTGGCGAGATAGACCCAGGCCGCGGCGGGCGTGTTCACCGCGATGATGAGCATGCTGGTGGACGTGGCCACTTTGATCGGCGCGCCCATGATCAGGTTGAGGATCGGCACGTTGGCCCAGCCGGAGCCCATCCCGAACATGCCGGCGATGAAACCGGTGAGGGCAAAGGCGGGCACCCCCCAGCGCAAGTGCGTGCACTTGTAGTGGACCAACTTGCCCTGGGTCGGCTCGTACCAGCAGCCCTCCAACCCCAGGCCCGCCGCGAAAGGGCCCTGCACCTGGACGTCGGGGTACTCGACCCGCTTGGAGAGGGCCATCACCACCAGGACAAAGAGTAGGATCACGCCCAAGGCGATGGTGACATAATATTGCCCGTCGGCGAACTGCTTGGTGATCCAGAGGCCCGCGGCGCCGCCCAGCACCGAGGTGACCATCGAGACCGTGACGGTGGGGGCAGTGATCTTGAGGCTGGCCAGGCCGCTGCGGATGAGCTGCGGGGAGGAGGCCAGGGCGCTGGAGAGGGCCACCATCAGCCCGGCGCCCCGGACAAAGTCCACGCTGAAGGGGAAAAAGGCGGTGGTCAGCGGCACAAAGAGCACCCCGCCGCCCACGCCGGACATGGGCGAGATGAGGCCGATGAGAAAGGTGAAGGCCAGCATGATCAGCGGCCAGGCCCACCAGGCGAGCGATTCTAGCATCGTCAACACGTCTCCCTTGAGGTTCTAGGCGCATTGTACACGAACCGCGCCCGTTGGCAAACGGGGGCAGGGCGATTGCATTAAAAGTGAGGTAGAATAGCGGCTATCCTGTACAGGGGGGTAGCCGAGGTGGACAAGCCGGGCGCAACGATCAGGGAGCACTTTGGGAGCCTACGCGATCCGCGTCTGGATCGGAGGAAACGGCACCAACTCCTGGACATCATGGTCATCGCCCTCTGCGGGATGATCTGTGGGGCCGAGGATTGGGTAGCGATCCAGCGGTTTGGCAAGGCGAAGGAGGAATGGCTGCGTAGCTTCCTAGAGCTTCCCCACGGTATTCCCTCCCATGACACCTTTGGGCGGGTTTTCGCGGCGCTGGATGCCGAGGGGTTCCAGCGCTGTTTTCTGAGCTGGGTGGAAGCGATCTCGGAGCTAGTGCGTGGGCAAGTCATCGCGGTGGATGGCAAGTCCTTACGGCGCTCGTACGATCACGCGGCGGGCAAGGGTGCGATCTGGATGGTCAGTGCTTGGGCCAGCCAGAACCACCTGGTGCTCGGGCAGGTGAAGGTGGAAGAGAAGTCCAACGAGATCACGGCCATCCCGAAGCTGCTGCGTGTGCTGGACTTGCGCGGCTGTATCGTGACGGTTGACGCCATCGGCTGCCAGAAAGCGGTGGCGGAGATCGTGACGGAGCGCGAGGGGGCCTATGTGTTGGCCGTGAAGGGCAACCAGCGGGACCTGTATCGAGATGTAGTGAGCTTGTTCGAGGAAGCCGAGAGTGTGGGGTACCGCCTCGTGCAGCATGATCACTACCGGCAGACGATCAAGGGGCATGGCCGGATCGAGAGTCGGGAATGCTGGACGATCCAGGAGCCGTCCTACATGGAGTATCTGCATGACCTGCACTGGAAAGGGCTGCGCAGTATCGCCAAGGTGACGACGGATCGCTGTATCGGGGAAGAACGGCAGACCCAGACACGATATTACATCAGCAGTCTCGAGGGCAACGCCAAGGCCTTGCTCCAGGCCGTGCGCAGCCATTGGAGCATCGAGAACTCGCTTCACTGGGTGCTGGATGTGGCCTTCGACGAAGATCAGTGCCGTGTTCGCGTGGGCAACGCCGCGCAGAACCTGGCTATCCTGCGACAGATTGCCCTCAATCTGCTCAAACAGGAAAAGACGGCCCAAGTCGGCCTCCACAACAAGCGTCTCATGGCTGGCTGGGACAACGTCTACCTGCTCAAGGTCCTGGCAGTTTAAATGCAATCGCCCTGCGTATTGGCGTACAATGCATGGACATGCGCGGGCTCTGCCTGCGCCTTGCCCCCTGACCTGACCTCTGATCGTCCCTCAGAACCCGATTTGACACCTTGACAAACAGGGTGTATAATCAGTTGTTGCGAATTGTGGAAACCTACGGGTTGTTCAGTTACATAGCGAAAGGGGAATTGGCCATCTCGGTTTTGTCCTGCATAAGCGGGTAGGGGAACGAAACCGGGATTTTCCATTTTCCCACTCATTTGGGGAGGGAGATGCCTTGGATATTAAGGATATTCGGTCTGTGCGCGTGAGCCTGGCGTCGCCTGATGATATCCGTAATTGGTCTTATGGTGAAGTCCTGAAACCCGAGACGATCAACTATCGTCGCCTGCGCCCGGAAAAGGATGGTCTTTTCTGCGAAGCGATCTTTGGACCCACCAAGGACTTTCAGTGCTATTGCGGCAAGTATAAAAAGATTCGCGACAAAGGCATCGTTTGCGAAAAGTGCGGCGTGGAAGTGACCCATTCCCGGGTCCGGCGCGAGCGCATGGGCCATATCGAGCTGGCCGCGCCCGTGGCCCACATCTGGTACACCCGGCGGTCGCCTAGCTATTTGGGCCTGCTGCTGGATGTCTCCCAGCGCAACCTCGACCGCGTCCTCTATTTCGCCCAGTATATCGTCACCGCAGTGGATGAGGACGCCCGCCAGCGGGCCCTCCGCCGGATCGACGAAGAGATGAACCGCGAGATGGCCCGCCTCACCAAGACGGCGCAGGACCAGGCCGAGGGCGCCGAGGGCAAGTTCGGCAAAGAGCTCGAAGGGGCCCGCGCCGAGCGCGACGGGCTGCTGCGCGAGCTGGAAGAGTCGCTGGCCGCGGCCACCGACAAGCTCATGAGCGCCGCCGCCGAGCTGCAGCAGCGCATGGACCTCTATCGCGACAAGCCCGCTCCCGAAGACCTGGTGTTCGCGCCGACGGATCGCGTGATCGTGGAAAAGGGCGATGTGGTCACCCGCGACCATTACACCATCCTCAACCAGGCCGCCCAGGACCAGCTCGGCGTCCTCGAGCGGGGCATCCAGGAGGACCAGTCCTCCCGCATGACCCCGTTGGAGGCGCGCATCGAGTACCTCGGGCGCCGCTCCGAAGAGGACAAGTCCGCGACCCAGACGCACCTGGCCCGCGAGCTGGAAGAGATCCGCGAAAAGGCGGAGACCAGCCGTGAAGAGCTGATGTCCCTGAAGGTCCTGCAACTGCTCAACGAGAACCGCTTCCGCGAGCTGGAGGCCAAATGGGGCCGCGTCTTCAAGGGCGGCATGGGCGCCGAGGCGATCTATGACATCGTCAAGGAAATCAACCTGGACAAGATGGCGGAGGAGCTGCGCACCGAGCTGCGCACCAGCCGGTCCAAGCAGCGCCGCAAAAAGGCCGCCAAGCGGCTCAGCGTGGTGGAGGCGTTGCACGTCTCCAACAACCGCCCCGAGTGGATGATCCTCACCATCCTGCCGGTGATCCCGCCCGACCTGCGCCCGATGGTCCAGTTGGATGGCGGCCGCTTCGCCACCAGCGACCTGAACGACCTCTATCGCCGCGTGGTCAACCGCAATAACCGCCTGAAGCACCTGATCAAGCTCCAGGCGCCCGAGGTCATCGTCCGCAACGAGAAGCGCATGCTGCAAGAGGCGGTGGACTCGCTGATCGATAACAGCCGCCGCGGCAAGGCGATCTCATTGCGCGGCCGCCGTCAGCTCAAGTCCTTGTCCGATATGCTCAAGGGCAAGCAGGGACGCTTCCGTCGCAACCTGCTGGGCAAGCGTGTGGACTATTCCGGCCGCTCCGTGATCGTGGTCGGCCCCACCCTCAAGCTGCACCAGTGCGGCCTGCCCAAGCGCATGGCGCTGGAGCTCTTCCGCCCCTTTGTGATGCGTAAGCTAGTGGAATACAACCACGCCATCAACGTCAAGGGCGCCAAGCGGCTGATCGAGCGCGAGGTCCCGGAGGTCTGGGAGGTGCTGGAGGAGGTCATCAAGACCCGTCCCGTGCTGCTGAACCGCGCGCCGACCCTGCACCGGCTGGGCATCCAGGCCTTCGAGCCGTCGCTGGTGGAAGGCAACGCCATCCAGATCCACCCGCTGGTCTGCGGCGCGTTCAACGCCGACTTTGACGGCGACCAGATGGCCGTGCACGTGCCCCTCTCCGACGCGGCGGTGCGCGAGGCGCGCCAGTTGATGCTCTCGCAGCATAACCTGCTCCTCCCCGCCAACGGCGAGCCGGTGATCGGCCCGACCAAGGACATGGTGCTGGGCGTCTTTTACCTGACCATGGAGCGAAACGGTCGCAAGGGCGAGGGCAAGGTCTATTCCGCCTATGAGGACGTGAGCCTGGCTTACCACCTGGGCAAGCTGGACATCCATGCCAAGATCAAGTTCTACACCAAGCCCAATTCCAAGCCGCGCACCAAGCCGCGCTTGATCGACACCACGGTGGGCCGCGTGCTCTTTAACGAGGCGCTGCCCGAGCCGCTGCGTTTCATCAACGAGCAGTTGAACAAGGGTGGCCTGAAGCGGCTGATCTTGGACGCCTATCGGGTGCTGGGCGCGGAGGCCACGGCTGAGCTGGCCGACCAGATCAAGGCCCTGGGCTTCCACTATGCCACCCGTTCCGGCGTCACCGTCGCCATCGATGACCTCACCGTCCCCACGGACAAGGATGAGATCATCCAGGACGCCTCCGACAAGGTGGACGCCATCGAGCGGCTCTACCGCCGCGGCCTGGTCACGGAGAACGAGCTCTACCGCAAGACCGTCGAGCTCTGGTCCGAGGCCACCGAGGACATCACGGCCGCGGTGGACCGCGACCTGGATCCGCAGGGCAACATCGGCGTCATGGCCCGCTCCGGCGCCACCAAGATGGGCATCCAGCCGGTGCGCCAGTTGGCCGGCATGCGCGGCCTGATGGCTGACCCCTCGGGGCGCATCATCCCGCTGCCTATTCGATCCAACTTTCGCGAGGGCCTCACGGCCCTGGAGTACTTTATCTCGACCCACGGCGCTCGCAAGGGCCTGGCCGATACCGCGCTGCGCACCGCCGACGCGGGCTACCTGACCCGCCGGCTGGTGGACGTGGCCCACAACATGATCATCAACACCGAGGACTGCGGCACGCACTATGGCATCTGGATTCGCCGCGACGTCTCTGAGGCCATCGGCGAAAAGTTTGCCGATCGCATCGTCGGCCGCTATGCGGCGGCGCCGCTGGTGGACCCCAGCACCGGCGAAGTGATCGTCGAGGCCAACGCGATGATCGAGCTGGACCACATGGAGCGGATCAACGAGGCGCACATCAACGAGGCCCTGGTGCGTTCCGCGCTGACCTGCCAGTTGCGCCACGGCATCTGCGCCAAGTGCTATGGCGAAGACCTGGCGCGGGGCGGCCCCGTGAATATCGGCGAGGCGGTGGGCATCATCGCCGCCCAGTCCATCGGCGAGCCGGGCACGCAGCTCACCCTGCGGACCTTCCATACCGGCGGTGTGGCCTCCGGCGAGGACATCACCCAGGGCCTGCCGCGGGTGCAAGAGCTCTTTGAGGCGCGCAATCCCAAGGGCCAGGCCATCATCTCGGACATCGCGGGCGTCGTCGAGCTGCGTCGCGATGGCGACCTGCGTTGGGCCAAGGTCGTCTCTAGCGAGATGCGCAACGACCTGCACCGCGTCCCCGAGGGCTATACCGTCGCCGTGGAAGATGGCGACGAGGTCATGGTCGGCGACGTGCTGGCCACCCAGGCGGGGAGCGAAGAGATCACCGCCCACGTGGACGGCCTCGTGGCCCTGGACGGCAACCAGGTCTATATCCGCTACGAAGAGCGCGAAGAGCGCGAATATGAAGTGCCGGCCGCGGCGCGCCTGCGCGTCGGCGACGGGCAGCGGGTGGAGGCGGGCGCCCAGCTCACCGAGGGCACCAAGAACCCGCACGAGATCCTGCGCATCCTGGGCGTGGAGGCGGTCCGCGAGTACCTGCTGGAAGAGATCCAGCGCGTCTATCGCTCCCAGGGCGTGTCCATCAGCGACAAGCACATCGAGGTGATCGTGCGGCAGATGCTGCGGCGGGTGCGCGTGGTCAATTCCGGCGACACGTCGCTGCTGCCCGATGAGATCATTGACCGGCTGGACTATGAGCAGATGAACGCCACGACGGCGGCCCAGGGCGGCGAGCCCGCCACGGCCCAGCCCGTGCTGTTGGGCATCACCAAGGCGGCGTTGAACACCGAGAGCTTCCTCTCGGCGGCCTCCTTCCAGCATACCATCAGCGTCCTGGCCGAGGCGGCCATCGAGGGCAAGCAGGACCACCTGTTTGGCCTGAAAGAGTCTGTCATCATCGGCAAGCTGATCCCCGCGGGGACGGGCTTCCGCGACAACGCCCACGCGGCGCAGGCCGAGGATGCCGAGCGGGAAGCCAAGCGCGCCGCCGAGGCGGAGCCCCTCTCGCCAGAGCTGCTCTTCCCTGGCGGGCTGGACCTGGGGCTGGGCGTGCCGGATAGCCTGGCCGAGGGCGCCGATATCGTGGACGAAGGCTAGTTGAGGACCAGATCAGGCGGGGAGGGCCCCGGCCTTCCCCGCCTGCTAGAAAACACCGAAAGCACATGGACTCTCTAACGATTCGACGTTGGCGAGCGCGACGAGAAGTCAAGCCAAGCATCTTGCCACGCTTGCTGTTGGGCAGCGTGGCACTGCTGTTTCTGAGCCTTGGCGCGCTCACGGTTTTGGGCGTGGGCGCGGCGGCGGGCGTCTATTGGTACTTTGCCAAGGACCTCCCGCCGGCGGACGAGGTGGAACGGCTCACCTCCGAGGCGTTCCAAACCAGCATCATCTATGACGCCACCGGCACGATCAAGCTCTTCGAGCTGATCGACCCCCAGGGCGGCGCCCGCACCAAGATCCCCCTGGCCGAGGTTCCCGAGCACGTCCGCTATGCCACCGTGGCCATGGAGGACAAGACTTTTTACACCAACCCCGGCGTGGATTTCTTGGGCATCGTCCGCGCCTTTGTGAGCAACCTGCAAGGCAACCAGATCCAGGGCGCCAGCACCCTCACCCAGCAGTTGATCAAGCTGGTGATCATCCCCGAAGAGGAGCGCTACGAGGTCTCGTACGCCCGCAAGATCAAGGAGGCGATCCTTTCCCTCGAGCTCTCCCGGCGCTACCCGGGCATGGAGGGCAAGGACCAGATCCTGGAGTGGTACCTGAACACCGTCCCCTATGGCGGGGTGGCCTATGGCATCCAGGCGGCGGCGGAGCAGTACTTTGCCAAGAGCGCCAGCGAGCTGACCCTGGCCGAGGGCGCCATGCTGGTGGCCGTGCCGCAGTACCCCCTCATGAACCCCATCGACAACTATGACGAGGCCAAAAAACGCCAGGAGATCGTGCTGGACCAGATGTACCTGCAAGGGTACATCACCGCCGAGGAGGCCTGGGAGGCCAAGCAGGCCGAGATCAAGGTGATCTCCAAGCCCTTTGATATCCTGGCGCCGCATTTCGTCATGTACGTGCGCCAGATCCTGGAGCGCGAGTACGGCCTCAATATGGTCTACCGCAACGGCCTGCGCGTCTATACCACCCTCGAGCTGGACCTCCAGGCCGAGGCCGAGCGCATCGCGCGGGAGCACGTCGCCGATATCGCCGAGCTGCACAACGTCAGCAACGCCTCGGTGGTGGTGATGGACCCCCACACCGGCAGGATTCGCGCTATGGTGGGCAGCCTGGACTATTTCAACGCCGAAATCGATGGGCAGGTGAACGTGGCGATCTCGCCACGGCAGCCGGGCTCCTCCTTCAAGCCCTTCACCTATGTGACGGCGCTGGCCCAGGGCTACACCCCGGCGACCCGCATCATGGACGTGCGGACCAGCTTTCCCGATTGGCCGAACCCGCCCTTCGTGCCGGAGAACTATGACCGGCTGTATCACGGCCCCGTCTCCATCCGGCGGGCCCTGGCCTGCTCCTATAACGTGCCCGCCGTGGCGGTGCTGAGCTGGGTCGGCGTGGACAATGTGCTGGATACGGCGCATCGCATGGGCATCAACACGCTGCTCAACGAGCACTATGGGCTGAGCCTGACCCTGGGCGGCGGCGAGGTGACGCTGCTGGACATGGTCTATGCCTATAGCGTCTTTGCCAACGAGGGCGAGATGGCGGGCCAGCCCATCGCGGCGGACAAGCTCAAGCCCGGCTTCCGCGAGCTGGACCCCGTCGCCATCCTGCGCGTGGAAGACGCCGCGGGCAACGTGCTCTACGAGTACAAGGAGCCGCACACCAAGCGCGTGCTCAACCCGCAACTGGCTTACCTGATCTCCGACATCCTCTCCGATAACCGCGCCCGCTCCTTCGCGTTGGGCGCGAGCAGCTACCTCAAGCTCAGCCGCCCCGCCGCGGCCAAGACGGGCACCACCGAGAATTTCGTGGACCTGTGGACCATCGGCTACACGCCGGACGTGGTGGTGGGCGTCTGGATCGGCAACAACAGCTCTGATCCCATGGAGCGGCTTCCTTCCGTCCGCGGCGCCGGCCCCATCTATAACCGGCTCATGGAGCACCTCTTCCTGTCCATGCCCGAGGCCCGCTTTGCCGAGCCGCCGGGGCTGGTGCGGGCGGTGGTGGACGAGGCCTCCGGCCTGCTGCCGACCCCTTATTCTGGCGGCCAGATCACCGAGGTCTTTATCGAGGGCACCGTGCCCACCGCCTATGACGACATCCACCGGCCGTTCCGCATCTGCAGCGCCTCGGGCAAGCTGGCGACGGTCCATTGCCCGGCGGAGCTGGTCGCCGAGCAGGTCTTCGAGTTCTACCCGCCCGACGCCGCCGACTGGGTGCGCATGACGAACAAGGCGCAGGCGCCCGCCGAGTATTGCCCCGTGCACGGGCCGGGGCTGCTGGCCTCCGACGTCGCCATCGGCAGCCCGACCCAGTATTCCTACGTGCGCCAGGTTTTGCCCGTGACGGGCAACGCCAAGCCGGGCGATTTCTCCTTCTGGCGGCTGCAATTCGGCAAGGGGATGAACCCCTCCTCCTGGACGCCCATCGGCGCGGATCGCTACGACCGCGTGGACAACAATGTGCTGGACTATTGGGACGTCTCGCAGCTCGATGGCCTCTATAGCCTCCAGTTGACGGTGGTGGGCGGCAGCGGCAACGTGCAGCAGTCCGCGGTGCAGGTGACCGTGGACAATATCTCGCCCACGATCCAGCTCCTGAACCCCTGGGAAGACAAATCCTACATCATGGAAGTGGACGAGTGGGTCAACATCCAGGTGGACGCGAACGACAACGCCTCCATGCAGCGCGTCGAGTTCTTTGTGGATGACGGCCTGATCGGCTATAGCACCGTGGCCCCCTTCACCTATCGCTGGACCATCGTCATGTCCGACACGCTCCCGAGCTGGTTCCCCGGCGAGGCGGTGCTGGTGGACGGGGCGCAAGGCGTCTACGCCAAGTCCCTGCCCAACGGCCGCGGCATCATGTGGACCACCGACCTCTATACCGAGACGCACGAGATCCATGCCGTGGCCTATGACGCCGCCGGCAACTGGCTCAAGACGGAAAAGGTCCGCTTCCGCGTCACGCACAAGCCCAAAAAAGAAGAGGCCACGCCCACGCCCACTGCGCTTCTCCTGCCGAGCGAGCAGCACATCTGGCAGCGGGAGGAGTGGCTCCCCATTCCCATCACCTAAGCCAACCTAGACTGGAGCGACATGGGCCGAGTATATGTGGCGCTGGACCTGGAGACGACCGGCCTGACGCCAGATCGCGACGCGATCATCGAGATCGGGGCGGTCAAGTTCCGCGACGGCGACGAGCTGGCCTCCTGGTCCACGTTCGTGAACCCCAATCGCGAGCTGCCGGCCAAGATTCAACACATCACGGGCATCAAGCCGGAGGAGCTGCGCGGCGCGCCGTCGCTTTTCTCCGTGGCGCGCCCCCTGGTCGATTTCGTCGGCGATGCGCCGGTGATCGGCCACAATATCGGCTTTGACATGCGCTTCCTGAACAAGCATGGCCTGCTGGTGGATCATCCGACGCTGGACACCTTTGAGCTGGCCAGCATCCTGATGCCCGAGGCGCCGCACTATAACCTCTCGGCGCTGGCCGAGCAGGTGGAGGTGGAGCAGGACCGGCGCCACCGGGCGCTGGACGACGCCCAGGCCACGCGCGGCCTCTTCCGGGCGCTGATGGAACGGGCCGAAAAGCTCGACCTGCGCACCATTCAGGAGCTGAACCGCCTCGCCGCCGGGACCGACTGGTCGCTCCGCGAGTTCTTCGTGGAGGTGGAGCGGAACAAGGCGCGGACGGCCTTTGTCCAGCCGGCGGGGCAGGCCGAGCGGCGCCGCGAAAGCGCTCGCCGCAAGCAGGAGGAAGAGGCGCTCCAGCCCACGGCCGAGGTGCAGCTCATCGACGGCGAGTCTCTCTCGGCGATGCTCTCCCCCGGCGGCCTCTTTGAGCAACAGTTCCCCGGCTATGAGTACCGCCCGCAGCAGATCGAGATGTTGCAGTCCGTCGCCGATTCCTTCAACGAGGGCGAGCATCTGCTGGTGGAGGCGGGGACGGGCACGGGCAAGTCCGTGGCCTATCTGCTCCCCTCCATCTATTTCGCCGTCGCCAATAACGAGCACGTGGTCATCTCGACCAACACCATCAACCTGCAAGACCAGCTCTTCACCAAGGACATCCCTGACCTGCGGGCCATGCTCCCCATCCCGTTCAACGCCGCCCTGCTCAAGGGGCGCAGCAACTATCTCTGCCTGCGGCGGCTGGCCGCCTTCCGGCGGAGCGCCAAGCTCTCCACCGACGAGGTGCGCGTCCTGGCCAAGATATTGGCCTGGCTGCCCCAGACGACCACCGGCGACCGCGGCGAGATGGTGCTGCTGAACAGCGAATACCCCGTTTGGGCCCAGGTGCAGGCCGAGGCGGAGACCTGCCTCGCCGAGCAGTGTCCCTATCGGGTGCAGGGCGAATGCTTCCTCTATCGCGCGCGGCACAAGGCCGAGGCCGCCCACCTGATCGTGGTCAACCACGCCCTGCTCCTCTCCGATATCGTCACGGAGAACCGCGTCCTGCCCGAGTTCAATTACCTGATCATCGACGAGGCGCACCATCTGGAGGAGCAGGCCACCACGCACCTGGGCTTTTCCGTGGGCCAGGCGCAGCTTTACCGGCTGCTCACCGACCTGAGCTTTTCCCAGGGGGCGCAGGGGTTCGGCGGCTTTCTCGCCGACGTGCTGGGCCAGCTCCACGAAAGCGGCGTCCCCGCCGACGTCCGCGCGCAACTGGCCGACCAGGTCCAGTGGATGCATGGGCAGGTGGAGAGCGCCCGCCGCGCGCTGCACCTCCTCTTCGCCGACCTGGCGATCTTTTTGGACAACTTTCGCCAGCAGGGCCCCGAGGGCTTTGGCAACTATGACGTCCATATCCGCCTGACCGCCTCGCTGCGGTCGCAGCCGGATTGGTCCGGCATCGAGATGCGCTGGGACGACTTTGCCAACCCCTTGCGCAAGATCGGCAAGGGGCTGGAGCAGTTGCACGAGGGCCTGCAAAACCTGGAGAGCGCCCACATCGAGGGGTATGACGAGCTGTTGCAGGACGTGCTGGGCTACCGCACCCGGGTGCAAGAGCTGGACCGGCAGATCGAGTCCATCCTGGCGAACCCGACCCTCGACTCGATCTATTGGGCGCGGATC
>Ga0123335_1006840_pt1 | contig 13061 bp, 10 predicted proteins | sample BiotimSIPDNA_2_FD_89707 | JGI IMG/M metagenome (GOLD analysis project Ga0123335, IMG submission 89707) | Anaerobic biogas reactor microbial communites from Washington, USA - Biogas_R2 time_0 SIP DNA | ecosystem: Engineered > Bioreactor > Anaerobic > Unclassified | place: Washington, USA... | reverse complement strand
TTACTTCTAGTGTAATTCCTATCTTCTTAAGAGCTTCAGAAGTGTTTGTAAGAACCTGGAAGTTAGGATGATCTCCAGAACCGTCACCAGGAATCAAAGCTTCATACTTCAGGCTTGCACCTTCAGGAGCTGCTGTGAATTTCTTGGTTGAGTCATTCCATGTATAGCCAGCTGCTTTGAAGTAGCCGATAGCTGCTTGTAAAGCTGCTGCATATCTTGCTTCTGCATCCATATCTGATGTGTAAATAGCGTTTCCATCAACATCAGTTGAGAATGCTACTTTGTAATCTGCATCAGATTTCTGAGGAGCTGCCCATGAAGTGTTGGAAATAGGATAATTGATAACCGCTGCAGCATCGCCATAGTAGCTGTTGATTGCGACATCACGATATACTGCAAGAAGGGTAGCAATACCTTTTCTCAGGTTCTTGGACTCTGTTGAAGCGGAATCTGTTCCTACTCTAACTGTATCAGCATTTAACCCGATATATCCATATCCGAGGTTGTTAACGGAACTTGTTGTGATAACATTTCCGTCAAGCTGTCCATTTGAGTTATATGAACGGATTTCATTGAATTTAACTTTGCTGCCGCTTGGGTTTGCTACATCAACTGCTCCAGAAGCAAGAGAGCTGATCTTATCAGTTTCGCCGACTTCTTTGAATTGAATGAACTTAACCTTCGGGGTTCCTTTGTAATAATATTCGTTAGCTTCGAAATAAACTACTTTATCTTCGTATTTAACGAATTTGTATGCGCCTGCACCCATTGGATTGGATGTCTTTGCCTGTACCATTGAAAGGTCGCCGAATGGGAATCCATAGCTTCCGTTCTTATAGTCATAAAGGCTTTCGTCTCCATAATAGTGCATTGGTGTGATAGATATTCCGAGTATTGAGTAGATAGCAGAGGCTTCATATCCTTTAGTTGTAACTTCAACTGTACGGTTATTAACTCTCTTTATACCAGTAATGCTCTTAATTCCTTCTGTACCCATTGCTTCGTCTTTTGAGCCGTATTCATATATGAATTTTGCTTTTGCTGGTGAAACTACATCTGTATCATCAGCTGCTTCAACTGCCCAATATTCTTCTGGATTTCCGCCATAAGCTTCTTTTGTCTCCAAGAAATAGTCATCAAGTGTAGGGTACTGTCCAGCAGCCATGTCAAAAGTCTTGCCTGTTACTGCTGTTGTAAGAGTTGTTCCTTCAACTTTTGCAAATCCCCACATTCTCATTGCGAATGCCATTTTCAGGCCTTCAGACGCAGAAATTTCCGAGCTTGAATATGTGAAGTATCCCTGATCAGCATAAGCTAGATAATTAGCCATAACATAATTAACAATAGCTCCTACGTCATTCTTCCATTCTTCGTTAAGAATTGCCCAGAATCCGTCCTGTTGTTCTTTTGTCCATGTGTCAGATGCTGACCACTCATGGTCTTCGCCTGCAGCGTAGATTGCATCGACTATTGCAACATACTTGTCATAAACTTCATCAGTTGTTTGTGTCTGATAGTTCTTTAATCCAAGTATATTGTAGGATGATAACGTTGTAGATCCGGTATATGCTGGATCGCAAAGAACGTAATATGTAAATAATACGTCATCGATATCCATCATATGTCCGTCTGAAAACGCAACATCATTCCTGATAGTCGCACGATAGGTTGTTGTATCTGATTTTTCGTCATATGTGACTTTCAAATCAGCAACGCCTTTATAGAGATAATCGGTTCCATTGTAGTTAACCGTTTCGCCCTTGATAGCGTTGTAAATAACACCACCCACTCTGTCAGTAGTCATTAGTCCAACCTGTGTCATTCCAGCTACATCAACGTCATACGCTGTATCTGCAAAGAACGGGCTGAATTTGCCGCTGAAAGGATCGTATGCGACAACCAGTGGAGTCAGTATGGTAGCTTCGCCTTTTTTAGCTTTAGGCGTACAACCTGCTAACATACCTATGCAAAGAATCACTACAAGCATGATGCTAAGTATGCTCTTTGTTCTAAACTTCATAATTTTACCTCCTCATAATAGTAAATCTTTATAACTAAAGTTTTAAATATAATATCACGCGCATGAAAGAGTGTCAACGCATTTTTTCATATTGTGTTCACATTTTAGACACAATTTAAACAAAATTGCGGTATTCTGGCCTTATTATTAACTTTCTGTGCTATTTTAAGTATACAGGTTAAAATAAATGAATAAACAAATTATAAAATATTCAAATTTTGTTAATTAAGCTTGTCCTTTATCTTATCAGCTATCAACTTTGCCCAATTTTCAATTAACTCGTAATCCTCGCCTTCTATCATTACTCTTATTACAGGTTCGGTCCCGGAAACTCTGAGTACTACCCTGCCGTTTCCGTTAAGTTCCTCTGATACCTTTTTATAAAGTGCTTGAATCTCCATATCATTTTTTAATTCGGTTTTCATCTCATTATTGATTCTTACATTAATTAGCACCTGAGGAAGAGGTTTCATTATTTCAAAGAAACTGCTTGCTTTCATTCCATTTTCAACAAGTAACTGTGCAATTTTCAATGATGCAAGAATCCCGTCTCCTGTTGTAGCATAAGGAAGAAGTATAATGTGCCCTGACTGTTCTCCACCGATGGCATATCCGCTTTTTTGCATCTCTTCTACCACATACCTGTCACCGACTTTTGTCCTTACTACTTTAACTGAGTTCTTCTTTGCAAATACATCAACACCCATATTGCTCATTTCTGTGACTACTAATGTATCTTTATATAGCAGCCCTTTATTCTTTAAATGCAAAGTGAGTGCAGACATCAGAACATCACCATCAATTACTTCACCTTTTTCAGATACTGCAAGAAGACGATCTGCATCTCCGTCATATGCAAATCCAATATCAAAACCACCCTTAACTACCTCAGTAGCTAGATTATTAATATGGGTTGACCCGCAATCTTTGTTTATATTCAATCCGTTTGGAGAAGAGTAAATGTGTGAAACATTGCACCCTGTTCTCTTGAATACCTCTGGAGCGATTTCACTTGCAGCTCCATTTGCGCAGTCAAGCAGCACTTTTAATTTTGATAGGCTGGTATTGCAGTTTTCTATAAGAAAATCTGAATATGCTTTAACACACTGACAGTTTTTGTGTATTTTACCAATAGCATCATGCGTCTTAATGCTTCCCCCTCCTTCTCCAGTGATTATCCTTTCAATCTGATCTTCCGTTTCATCAGGCAATTTGAATCCGTCTCTATTAAAAAATTTAATTCCATTATATTCATAAGAATTATGTGAAGCAGATATCACAATACCCGCATCGCAGCCATGAAGTTTTGTAAGATAAGCTACTGCAGGGGTAGTAACTACTCCCGCTCTTATTACATCAGCTCCCATCGCACATAAGCCTGCCTCCGCAGCAGACATAAGCATATCTGATGAAATTCTAGTATCAGATCCTATCAGTATTTTGGGCTTATGATTGCTCTCTCCTGCTAACACAAAAGCACCGGCTTTTCCCAAATTAAAAGCCAGGCTCACTGTAAGCTCCTTATTAGCTATGCCTCTTGCACCATCTGTGCCGAATATTTTACCCATACCATCCTCCTCAAACCTAAATTTTATACTTTCTTATTATCGATTCAGCAGTTTTCAATCCATCGACAGCTGCAGACATAATCCCCCCGGCCTTGCCTGCACCTTCTCCGCATGGATAAAGGCCTGTAAAGCCTTTTGCTGTAAAATCATCATCTCTGTCTATGCTTACCGGTGAACTGGTTCTTGTTTCACATGCAGTAAGAACTCCCTTTTCGAAACAGCTTAGTTTATTTTGAAAAGAGTTTACTGATGAACATAAAGCATTATATATTTTCTCACTATATATTCCGCTTAAATCCTCATATGAATAACCAGGTCTTATGGTAGGAGTAATGCTGTTTGAACGTTTTACCAGCTTATCTAAGAATCCTTTTAAGCTCTGAACTCCTGCTACATAATTAGCTCTGCCGATTTCGAATGCTTTTCTCTCAATAATCCTTTGATACTCAATACCTGCAAGCGGATGATCGGAACCATAATCCTCCTTGTCAACAGACACAACCCATGCGCTGTTGGCATTAATGCCGGACCTGTCTTTAAAGCTCATCCCATTTGTTGCCAGACACCCTTCTTCTGATGAAGCGTTTATAACGAAACCTCCCGGACACATACAGAATGTATATACTCCTTTTTCGCCTTTTTTGTCATAAAGTTGATATTCCGCATTAAATGGTATATATTTGGCCTGTTTCTTATACCTGCATTCATTAACATCGGCTTGAAGATGCTCGATCCTGAACCCCATAGAAAAAGGCTTCGAAGACATGCTCAGACCTTTTTCAAACAGCATTCTATATGTATCTCTTGCAGAATGTCCTATTGCTAACACTGCTAAATCGCAGTCAATATGCACATCACTATTAATCGTTACACCACATATTTTATTATTGTTTATAGAAATATCTGTTACCTTGGAATCAAACAAAAATGAGCCACCTTTTTCTTTTATATGCTTACGGATTGATGATACCACTGTTTTAAGCACATCAGAACCTATATGAGGTTTGGCATCATACAGTATGGACTCATCAGCTCCCATCTCATGAAGTACCGAAAGGACATATGAACATCTTGGATCATTTATTCTTGTAACAAGTTTTCCATCAGAATATGCTCCAGCTCCACCTTCTCCAAACTGTATATTTGACTCTGTATTCAGGACACCATTATTAAAAAAAGTAATAACATCAGAGTGTCTTCTTTCTATGTCTTTTCCTCTTTCAATAATGATTGGTTTATATCCGTACTGAGCCAGCAGATATGCGCTGAACAATCCACAGGGTCCTGCTCCTATTACAATCGGCCTTTTAATAATTATGCTGCCAGGTTCAATAGCCTTATATTCAAATGGTTTATATTCCTTCAGGTTATTTTTCGCAATAAATGCATCTTCAGCTTCAAATACCGCGCTGATTACATAACAGATATTCCCTGCGTGGCGTGCATCTATGGATTTCTTTTCAAAAGAATGGAATTGGATATTCCTGTTATTCAATTTTTTAAAAGTTTTTTCAAGCACGATACTTTTAATATCGGCACCATATGCTTCCTTTACAGGAACATTTATTTCGCTTATAATGAACTTTCCCATTTGCTCCTTACTGTCTGGTTACCATAACCGCAATCTGTATGTCCTCATAAAGTCTTACACCTTGCGGAAGGTTAACATCTCTTACAATCACATCGACTATATGCATTCCTTCTTTAAGGTCTTGCACATTTATGTAGAATTTCATTTCAGAAATATCCGTATCAGAAATATCAGTACCAAGGCCTACAAGCCTCATACTAAAGGTTTCAGCTTCAATAGAATAACTAAGTTCAGAGTCAACATTCGTAAGTACTATCTTACTGCTGTCAATTGAGTAGGATGCAATAGTCTCAACATATACATTCAGCGTGGACGAATCCGATAGGGTTATATTGCTTCCGAGCGACAACATATTCACTTTTAGGTATCTTGTCCCGTCATCTATATTCAAAACATCGATATACGGAGTAATCTGCTCTTTAGTAATAGTTGATATTGTAAGAGCCCGCCCCTTAAGGGTAAGGCTGAACATATCTTCCTTTATTGTATATTCTTGAAGAATATTCTTATTCCTTATTGCCAGTTCTTCTATTCCAAATTCAAAATTTCTTGTTATAAGCTGTTCTATGACAATATTCAGACGCACTTTATTATTTGCATTTAAAACATTATTAACTGTATACACTTTTATATTTGAAGGAACATCCAGTTCCACTTCAGTTGCGAATGATTCTGTTTTCCCGGTTAAATCCAATGTTTTGGTATAAATCGTGTTAATATCTTTTATTACGGAATTATCTCCGACAATAATAGCCTGGCTGTATTCTAGTGAGTTGCTGATGTACATATGATTGTCTCCAAGTTCAGAAGCACCTGCAAGCCTGCTTACCACACTTACCTTTTTACCGATAATAACACTGACGTCAACAGTAATAGTGTTTGCATATTCATTCATTACACGCATGCTTTTATCATATACGACACAAGCTTTTCTTACAGTGAAAGATTGTGTTGCATTGTCAAGATCAATATCAACTTGAATACTTCCAATACCTATTATCATAGATGTAACATCGTTGATTGACTGGATATTTGGAGTTACAGAATATGAGACAAGCTCATACCCCTCCAAAAGGTCTCCATTAAATTTAACAGTCACAGGAAATTCGGAAGATATCAGTTTTTCGACTTTTATTGACTTTTTTATATCCTCTTCTTTATGTGAAAAAGTAATTTTTGCATCGCCATTGTAACTGATTCCCTTTACAGTCAGTTCATTAACTGACTCATTAATAATCTCTGTGTAATCAACATATGCAGAAAAGTCTGAAGCTGTAACTCTGTTCACCTCTGTTGCAGCTCCTTTAATCTGAATATCGATGAAGCTGTCAAAACTATTGACGATCTTCAGATTTCTTAAGATAAGATTCCTTTCATTCTGAATCTGGACAGGTACGGAAATGGTCTTCACTTCAATCGGATTGTTATTAACAGAAACTATAAACCATATGATTATGGCTATTATAACTGCTAATACCTTAAAGAAGAGATTCTTTTTTATCTTACTCCACATTTTTCCTGGCCTTTCCAATTATTTTACCTATCTTTGTCTTTTCTTTTTTTTCTTTAACCAGATTCATCAGAAGTGCTTTTCGTAAGGAATCTGAATTTAAATTTCTTACAAGCCCGCCATTTGATGCGTAGGATATTTTTCCGCTTTCTTCCGACACAATAACAGCTATACAGTCAGAAACTTCTGTAATACCTAATCCGCCTCTGTGTCTCATCCCAAGCTCAGTACTGAGGTTGGGATTATCAGTAAGCGGAAGTAAGCAGGCTGCAGCGACTATCTTGTCCTTACGTATAATAACTGCACCGTCGTGCAAAGGGGTTTTTGGCACAAATATGTTCTCCAGAAGCTCTTTTGTAACATCCGCATTCATCTGTACTCCGGTGTTGATGAATTCACCTATTTTTGTAGATTTCTCTATTACTATAAGAGCGCCAATATACTGCTCAGACATGTTTTTGCATGCTTTCACTATCTCTTCAACTACTGCTGTGATTTTTATAGTTTCGTCTGAACCTGTATTTGAGAAGAAATGCGTAATTTCACTTGTCCCAAGCCTTTCCAGAACTTTTCTGATTTCAGGTTGGAACAAAACGACTATGGACAATGCCGCAAAAGTAAGTATGTTACTGAAAAGGAAAGTCATGATCTGTAAACCTAAAAGGCTGCTTACAATTGCGACAAGTACAATCACCAGCACTCCTTTCAACAGGCTCCATGCTCTAATTTCTTTTACGAAAATCATTAGCTTATATACAAGGTATGATACAATTGCTATATCTATTATTGCAGATATAACGGCAAGAGGACTGGACAATTCCAAACTGAAATATTTTATTTGCTCTAACCAATCTATCTGATTAAACATCGCGCTCCCCATATCGGCCTTTGTGCATTATATACTAATTATATCTTATCATTTCACAATATGTATATATATTAATCCGTTTTCTAATATTTTTCAAATATGACAAGAGCTATTTATGTACTAATCTGCAGTTCGACTACACTCATCTTACAGTATTTTTCCCTAATTTTCGGTTTTTCAATCTTACCTGTTGGATTTCTAGGTACATTATCAAAAATAATCGCTCTAGGCCTTTTATACCTTGGTAATCCCTCACAAAAAACATCCAGCTCTTCTTTCGTGCATTCATGACCTTTTTTAAGTTCAACAATAGCTGCAGCAATTTCTCCGACTCTCTTATCAGGAAGTCCAATTACGGCAACATCCTTTATAGCTGCATGGCTTCTTAAAAAATCTTCTATCTGTACCGGGTATATATTCTCGCCTCCTGTAATGATGACATCCTTTTTTCTGTCGACAAGATATATGAATCCATCACTGTCTTGTTTAGCCATATCACCAGTATAAAGCCATCCATCTTTGAGAACAGCGTCTGTAGCTGCTTTGTCATTATAATAACATCTCATCACTCCAGGCCCTTTTACTACAAGTTCACCGACTTCACCGTTTAAAACATCCTGCCCTTTTTCATCGACTATCTTGGTTGTCCATCCATATCCAGGTACACCTATAGCCCCAACCTTATGTATATTTTCTATTCCAAGATGTACGCAACCGGGGCCTATTGATTCACTCAGACCGTAATTTGTGTCATAATCATGGTTAGGAAAATATGTCTTCCAACGCCTTATAAGGCTTGGAGGTACTGGTTGTGCACCAATATGCATTAATCTCCACTGGTCAAGTTTATAATCCTTAAGATTAATTTCTCCTCTTTCGATACAGTCCAATATATCCTGAGCCCATGGAACAAGAAGCCAAACAATAGTAATTCTTTCCTCAGAGACTGCTTTTAATATCCATTTAGGCTTTACTCCCCTTAAAAGAACTGCTTTGCCTCCAACCAGAAAACTTCCGAACCAGTGCATTTTAGCTCCTGTATGGTACAAAGGGGGTATGCACAGGAAATTGTCCTGTCTGGTCTGCCCATGATGAGCATTTTCTGTTATACATGATGAAACCAGACTGGAGTGGGAATGAAGTATTGCTTTTGGGAAGCCTGTCGTACCTGATGAAAAATACAGAGCTGCATCGTCTTCTTCATTTATTTCAATCTGAGGGGATACAGGCTGATAATTTATCACTGAAGCTTCATAACTTATTGCAAAGTTAGGGCAGTCTTCACCTGTATAAACCAGAGGATGTATATGATCAATCTGCTGCTTAATGCTTTCTACTCTGCCTATAAATTCATTACCGAATATTAGCCCGTCAGCATTTGACAGGCTTAAGCAGTACCTTATTTCCTCAGCAGTGTATCTGTAATTCAAGGGTACAGCTAAAGCTCCTGTTTTGAGTATACCGAAGTATATCGGAAGCCACTCAATGCAGTTCATAAGAAGAATAGCGACCTTTTTACCCTTCGTTATATTATTAGCTATAAGATAATTAGCGAATCTGTTCGCTTTATCATCAAATTCCTTCCATGTTATTTCTTTTCTGTAATGTTCTTTTGGATTTGTTTCGATAAGTTCGAATTCCTTCCATGTCACTTCACGTTTTTCCTGCAACTCAGGGCTTATCTCTACTAAACACACATCATTTGCATACAGTCTAGCATTTTTCTCCAGAATCTGCGTAATCGGCATATCTAATCCTACCTTCCTACCTTGCTACATATTTTATGCTGCCCATATGGACAGAATTTATTTTTTTAATTATATCAGTTTTTGCATTATAAACAATATCTTATACTTTTATTTTAAAAACAGCTTTCTTTATCTTACCGAATTCATTGTTCATTCCACCTGGCTTATGAGCTTCGTAAGGGAAAATTACACAAAAATCTTTTTCTTCCATCGCAATAATGCTCATAAATTCCCCATCTTTACAGATAGCGCAGTCTTTCTCCTCAACATATGGAACCAGAATTCCAAGTTTTCTGCCATTAGCTACCCCTATCTTCTCGTTGCCTTTAATAAGATAGTGAATGTCGATATATTTCTTATGCATTTCAAATTTTATCTCATTTACTGGATTAACTTCTACTTCCATCACTGTATAGTAAAAATCATCACCGTTAACAGCCACTTTTCCTAAAGGGCTTTTTATGCTGAGCTTCTTCATTATTTCTATGGCTTTTAAAAGATAATCATCCATGCAGGATGAAATGCCTAAACCTTCAATATTACCATTAATCATTTTTAAATCCTTTCCTGTTCACAGCTACTATTATAAACCTTGATTCATTGCTTGGTACATAACCTTTTTTTTCAATTTCTTCTTGGAGCAGATACAGTTTATCCAGACATTTATCTACATTGAAACCTGGAAATTCCCATTCTATTGTCTTTGCATAGTATATGATAGCGCTTACACTGTAAAACAAAGAAGGTATTACTGCTTCACTGCTATATATAATATCAAATCCAGCTTTTTTAAACCTGTTTATTTCATTATATAAATTGTGATCAGGATAAGCCGGTTTATACCTATCAATTATTCTAGTTGATAAGGATATGTTATTATCACCGCTTACCTGCTGAGTAATAAACAAGCTGTTGTTCTTAAGAATTCTTGACACTTCTTTTAAGCTGTATGACTCATGTCTGTTTATGATAATATCGAAATAATCTGAATCCAGTTTCAACATATCGTCATCATCCGTAAAACAAAGCTTAATTCCCAGAGGTATCAGCTTTGCTTTTATAATTTCGACATTGGGAAGATATTTTTCTGTCACCCAAGTTCTGGTATAAGGATGATTCATTTTCAGAAGAAATTCACCATCTCCTGTTCCAATATCAAGAAGCAGCATATCCTTTTTCAAGAAAGATCTGACTATACCTGCATAATCCCAAGGCGTATCAAAACTTTCGTACATAGATTGAATATGTGAAAAATCCCATCCTTTAAAAGGTGTTTCTTCTTCTTTTTTCCATTGCTCATGCAAAAATCTTTTGTGGCAGGTTGAAAATCTTTTGTCCATACTAAAATTATATACCATAATAATCATTGTATAGTATACTTATGTAAATACATTTTTAGGAGGAGTCTGAACAGTCTCTGGCTGCTCGGTATATACAGTTATGAAGGAAATGACCTCAAAAGAAAGATTCCAAAGGATGTTCCAGCATAAAGAAGCGGATAGAATACCTATAATAGATGCGCCATGGGAAGGCACAATCAAAAGATGGAAAAGAGAAGGTATGCCTGATGATGCTGATTGGAGGGATTATTTTGATATAGACAAGGTTTCAAGACTTAATGTCGATATATCTCCTCAATATGAAGTCAAGGTTCTAGAAGAAAATGATAAACAGGTTACCTATACGACAAGTTATGGAGTGACTCTGAGAAAATTTAAAGAAGAAGATTCCACTCCGGAATTTCTTGATTATAAAGTTAATAATTCAAAAATCTGGTTTGAAGAGACAAAAAAAAGAATGCAAGAAGGCGCAGACAGAATTAACTGGGAACGCTATAAGAAAGTATATCCTGAATGGGTCGCAAAAGGCCACTGGCTGGAGGCAGGATTCTGGTTCGGATTTGATGTCACGCATTCATGGATGTGCGGTACAGAAACCATTCTCATAGCAATGCTCGAAGAACCTGAATGGGTAATGGATATGTTCGAGACTTATCTGAATTCCTGTATCAAGCACTTTGATTTATTGTGGGATAAAGGTTACAGATTTGATTCTATATTCTGGTACGATGATATGGGTTACAAGAACACAACTTTCTTCTCTATAGATACATACAGAGAAATATTGAGGCCTTTTCATAATAGAGCCGTCGAATGGGCACATAATAAAGGGATATATGCGCATCTGCATTCCTGCGGTGATGTTATGAGTTTTGTAGATGATCTGGTTAAAATTGGTGTAGATGCTCTTAATCCACTGGAAATAAAGGCAGGAATGGACCCGATTCTGTTAAAAAAGAAATATGGAAACAAACTGGTTCTCCATGGAGGATTAAATGCTGTTCTTTGGGATAAGATTGATGAAGTAACTCAGGCAATTTTACATAATGTCCCGATATTAAAGGAAAATGGAGGGTATATATTCTCATCAGATCATTCCATACCAAACAGCGTCAGCCTCGAAAATTTCAAGACCATAGTAGAAACTGTAAAACAGGCTGGAAGATACTAATTTTATCTCTAGTAACCATAGTATCCAGTGCATAATTTAAACAATTACGTCTACATAGCAAAAAAGACAGCTAAGCTGTCTTTATTTTGTGAAAACATATAATAATTAATAGTTCGTTGCTCTAATTTCAAAGTAATCTCTTGGATGAGAGCACACCGGGCACATTTGAGGAGCTTTCTTTCCAATAACAATATGCCCACAGTTGCTGCACTGCCATATCATTTCAGAATCTCTTGAGAAGACAACACCATCATTTATATTAGAAAGAAGCTTTCTGTATCTTTCCTCATGCTCCTTCTCTATACGGGCTACCTGTTCAAAAAGAACAGCTATTTCAATAAAACCTTCAGTTTTTGCATCTTTTGCGAATCTTGCATACATATCAGTCCATTCATAATTCTCGCCTTGGGCAGCATGAAGAAGATTATCTGTAGTTTCGCCTATTCCATCAAGAAGCTTGAACCATATCTTCGCATGTTCTTTTTCGTTGTTTGCTGTCTCTTCAAAAATATTAGCTATCTGGATATATCCTTCTTTTTTTGCTTTAGAAGCAAAATAAGTATATTTATTTCTTGCCATAGATTCTCCAGCATAAGCTTCCTTTAAATTAGCTTCTGTTTTTGTGCCTATCAATTCTTTCATACACCTCTCCTTTTCATTTTTTCTGACAGTTCGGGCATGTGCCGCTAAATGATATGTTGTATCCATCTATCATGCACCCGCCTCTATCAGATTTATCATACTTTATTCGTGGAATTTTTGAAACACTTATGTCATATACTTTACGGCAAATATCACAACGTATATGATAGTGTTCTTTCGTGTTGAAATCAAAGCAGTCAGCGCCTTTTGGCATTTCGATATGGAGTATTTTCCCCTGCTTTGCAAGCAATTCCAAATTTCTGTAAACCGTCGCTCTGCTGATTGATGGATTGTCAAATCTTAATTTTTCATAAACCTCATCAGCTGATGGATGATTATCCATATTTAAAACGGTTTGTAAAATAATTTCCCTCTGTACAGTATTTCTTGTTATTATCATAGTTACCAATATCCAATCTCAATAAGATTATACACATTATTTAGATTTTGGCAATACCTATTGATAAAATAATCAAAAATCGTAAAGTGAAAACTTAAATTCCAGTATTAAAATACGGAAACGGATTTTAGTCTTGCACATAATTCCATATTGTTACAAATGGTTTTTTTGTATATATTTCTCTTCTCCGGGAGTGTTCTGCC
>Ga0123335_1006836_pt1 | contig 13070 bp, 11 predicted proteins | sample BiotimSIPDNA_2_FD_89707 | JGI IMG/M metagenome (GOLD analysis project Ga0123335, IMG submission 89707) | Anaerobic biogas reactor microbial communites from Washington, USA - Biogas_R2 time_0 SIP DNA | ecosystem: Engineered > Bioreactor > Anaerobic > Unclassified | place: Washington, USA... | reverse complement strand
TTAAAAGCCTATGGAGTGGCGCGCGTGGTGCAGCAAACAACTTTTGAAACCGGGAAGACTATTGCCGGGCGATATGTGATCCGTGACAAAATCGGCCGCGGAGGCATGGGGTCCGTGTTTCTGGCGCTGGACAAGAAGACCGACCAACTGGTGGCCCTGAAAATGCTGCATTCCAAATATGCTGGAAGCAGGCATGCTGTTGCGCGTTTTGTCCGGGAAGTGACCACGGCGCGCAGCCTCAACCACCCGGGTATCGTCAAAATACTGGATGCCTGCAAGGCGGATAACATACTCTTTTACACCATGGAATATGTGGAGGGGAAAACACTGCGCCGGTGGTTGCAGGCGCGCCAGCGGCTTGAGTTCCAATCCGTGGTGCGGGTGTTGTGCCTGGTGGCGGATGCCTTAAGCCATGCCCACCAGATTACCATTCACCGCGACCTGTCCCCGGAGAATATTATGGTGCTGAAGGACGGATCCATCCGGCTTTTGGATTTCGGGCTCGCCAAACTGGATGACCAGTTCAAAGGTCTGACCGTGGTCGGCGCCAATCTGGGCAAACTGCAATACATGGCGCCGGAACAGCAGGCCGACCCCGCCGGGGTGGACTTCCGCGCGGACCTCTATTCCCTGGGCGTCATGTTCTATGAACTGCTGAGCGGGCGTGCGCCCGCGCCGGGCCAGAAACTCTCTGTGATGTGTCCCGGCCTGCCGCCCGGTGTGGATGCCTTCGCGGAAAAAGCCATGGCGCCTGATCCCGACAAGCGCTTCCAGTCCGCATTTGAATTTCGCGAGGCTCTCCTTGCCTTGTATCGCAACGCGCAGACCAGCGTGGAAAGAAAACCCGAACCGAAAATTTCGCCCTGGCAGCGTTTTCGTTCCTTTGTGAAGCGCCTGCTCCGGCGTGGGTAATCGGTTTGGTTGTCCCCTGCCAGGACGGCCCACAGGGCACCCGGCATTCGGTAAAAGCAGCGCTTTGTTTCTCTTCATTCCCCCGTGAGAATACGCGCGCGCTTTTGTTTGTTTTTATAGGTGAAAATGAACTTGACATAAGACGGCCCATACCTCTACAATGGTGCCGTTTTGAGGCGGCATAGCCAAGTGGTAAGGCAGAGGCCTGCAAAGCCTTTATACCACGGTTCGAATCCGTGTGCCGCCTCCAATTCTTTTTACCGGCACGCCTGACCGCAACCTCAGGCTTATAAAGGTTTCCGCGGGGGAATCCGGCGTTTTCCAGGGCGAGTGGTGGAATAGGCATACACGACGGACTTAAAATCCGTTCCCCGTGAGGGGATGCGGGTTCGATTCCCGCCTCGCCCACCATTTCATCTCCCTTTGGACGCATTAAAATTTGGCGGGGCTAGCGGTGGCCTGTTGAAAAACTTGCTTCCCTGAGGGTTAAGGAAGTTATGCTTACCCACAGTACTGAAGTACAGGTCCGCATAGATGGAGTAATTCATGCAGCCCTTTTGCCGGAAGTATAAGCGATCTAACAGTAACGGGTTAATCCTGCAAATAACATGAAGCCGGAAAATACTTTTTTGTGACAAAGGATAAGCATGATTATGCAAGGTAATGACAATTTTCCTGCTTCATCTGATAAACCGGATTTGAAAGACATCAAAGTGGGGATCTTTGTTGGGGTTGCTTTTGCAATTATAAAATTTCTTAAATTAAAGTACGGTTTAAACTTGGGAAATCTTGACACACTTATTCCTTTCCTTGTCTGCATCTTATATATTGTTTTTCGCGCCCGCCGTGATCCTGAAAAACTGGATGAATGGGGTATCACTAAGCCTGTCAATATGTCAGCCGCATTTGTTTTTGTTCTGATAACAGGAATGGGCATTGGAGGCCTTGCTGCATTCGGGTTACTTCTTTCGGACAGTTTGTCTTTTGAATTTCGTTACGTAAAAAATATGGTTGAATATATTCCGGCTGCCTTTCCACAACAGTTTTTCTTATGTTCTGTGGGCCTGGTCAGCTTTTCTAAAATGAAGATATTTCATGGGAACTGGCGATTACCAATTGTCATTGGGCTTTTTTTTGCACTGGCACATTTCTGGACCCCTTTTCATATTCCCGGCACAAGAATTCCTCTGCAGGTCATCGGAACCTTTCCGGCCGGTTTTCTGGCAGCATGGTACTTTTTGCGATTCCGGAACATTCTTCCACTCACACTGTCTCACGTAATGATTTATGTTCTTCTGCATAACTGGGTAGAGGTATATCTGTAATATTCGGGTCGCCTGCAGTAACCTGTCCCTCGCCAATAATAGGCCGGGTAGTATTCATGCGGTTTCCCCTTACCGCGGGACAGAAACGATCGTGTTGGCGGGTACTTCTACCGTTTTCGCGGGCGTGGTCACGGTGTGCGCCGTGTCGCCGCGGTTATAGAGCAGGATATCCCGGGTCGTGACAGTCACATAGACATTATCCGGCTGTGCGTCTATGGATGTTTCGGGCGATAGTCCGTAAACACCAAAGGACGCGGGATCCTGAATAACCTTCGCCAGCAGGGTTGCCACAGACTCCGCCTTGGGGCTTGCGCTCTGGATGACGGCGCCATCACCGATGTGTATGGCCCCGGCGTTGCCGGGGCGTGTCGTAAGCCCGGAGGGGAAGAGCGTGTCGCCTTCAGGGCTCTCTGCCTGCCAGCCTTCCTGCACGATAAGTGTGAGTCCCTTCTCTACGGCCCGCTGGATAGCCTGCGCGGTATTGGCTTCGGTTAAAGACCCCGACGCCCACACGAACACCTTCAGCCCGTCAAGCGCACCATCGGTGATAAGTTGTTCATCAATATAGGCCACATCAACCATGTCGCGGACAGCACGGGCCGCTTCCTCAAGACCACGCTGCCGGTTCAGGTCGGTGGAGGTTCGCGACCAGAAGAAGCCGACTTCAATGACGGGTTCACGTATTTGCATCAGGCCGCGGTAGCGCTTGTATTGCTCTCCGCGTTCGCCTTGTGGCGGATTATCGTAATGAAAAAGTTCCCACGCGCCCGATGCCACGGCGTTATAGATACGCGCGACGATGCCATGGGTGTCCACCGTCCCGGCCGGCTCATAGCCGAAATACGTTTCATAATGACGGCAGGCCGTGCCGATGATACGGGTGAGGTGAAAGTTCCTGGCATAATCCGACGCCTCATTCGTGATGCGCATACCAGCACCATGCCTGGCGGCCATCTTCGACTGGGCGGTCATGTCCGCGCCCAGTTCGGAAGACGCGCTACCGCCCGTGCAGAGCAAAATGGGGACATCGGGCGCCAGTTCGCGAGTCGTCGCGACCCACCATTCCGCGTAGTCGGTCATGGACCCCATGTACCAGCGTATCAGGTCCAGCCGGGCGCGCATGGTGTGGCTCTTATCGGGAACAAACGGCGCCATTTCGTCGAAGGAGTCCCAATCGGTCTGCCATGCCTTGTTGAGGGACGCCACGTTCTCGTACTTCTCGCGCATGGCCTTGACAAAGTCGGCCTTTGCGTAAGCGTCGCCGGACCACCAGCCGAGATGTTGGGGATATTCACCGTCCCAAATCTGCGTCCATACATTGCCGCCCGCCGTGTAGATGGATTCGCCAAACACGCCGCTGATGCCAAGGAGTACCGCCTGCATGTCTTTGTGGTCATAGTGTTCGAAGAACCGCTCCAGCCAGGCGCGGATACGTGCTTTGAGATGAGGATTCCAGATCGACTGGTCCCGGGTCACGTGGCCGGTCCTGAGATCCACGGCGAACACCGATTCTTCGGATTCTTTAAACCACGGCGGCGTCGCGTATGCCGGGCCCGCAATGAGAAATGGCACCCACTTCAGCCCATGTTCCTTGAAGGCCGCTACTTCGGCATCGTAGAAAGCGGGATCCCACACGCCTTCCTCGGGCTCAAGCAGCATCCATTTAACATAGGGTTCAAAGGCGGTCACGCCGTGTTCCGTGTAGCGGGGGCCATGTTTTTCCCAATGCGCGCGCATCTTTTCCGGGCCGCAGCGAAGCTCACCGCGTTCCTGGAAGGCTGCGCGCGCGTCTTCGGGGCTTGCCACCTGCCAACCCACATCATTCCCTGCAGTGACGACCATAGGGGCCCCTGCTTCGAAGGAAGGCAGACCGGAGGCGGATACTGCCGCCGAAATTATGTTGAGAAAAAGCGAGATGAATATCATACTGAAACTCCAGAACTTTTCTGGATTTGACTCCCTATTTAGGCAAGAAGTTTTTTGCACCCCAATTTAATTCGTTCCCTGCGAGGGGATGCGGGTTCGATTCCCGCCTCACCCACCAACTGCTTTATTCGCACATTTTTGTGTTCCTGGGCCGTTTTTGTTAGCGTTACAAACACCTTTTTAAAATGAAAAGGGGGAATACGGCCATGCTATTTCTGGCCGTTAATACGAACCATGAAATGCCGGACTATCCTCGCGATCTGATTTTACCCACCCAAATTTCTGTATAATATATGTGTCGGGATCAGCCATCGACGTTCCCGGAGTAAGGCGGAGCAGTGGTGTTGATCGATAGTGGCATACATTTGTTAACGAGGAGATTTGATAGGAAGCAGGTAATGGCCGCTGCTGAAAAATATGACTCTGATAGAGAAATTCGTCTAGGATGGCGGTTTGTGGACGCGGGAAAGCCGCGTCTGGCGCTTGCCTGCTTTAAGCGCGCGGCGGTTTCTGGGAATGTCCGTGCACTGACTGCAATGGGCCTTATGTATGATTACCCTGAAAATGGTCTACGCAGGAATGCAAAGGAGGCCTGCCGGTGGTATTACCTTGCCGCAAGGAAAGGTGATACCCGGGCGCAGAACAATCTGGCCAGACTGTTTGCGCAAGGGGACGGCGTCAGGAAGAGTATGCGTCGTGCTGTGTTCTGGTATCGAAAGGCGGCTGAAGGCGGAAACGAAGCCGCCCAGTATAATCTTGCCGACAAGTATTATTGGGGCAACGGTATTCGCAAGAATATACGCGAAGCCGTGAAGTGGTACAAGCAAGCGGCATTGCAGGGTGCTCTCGACGCGCAGTTTGAATTGGGCGATATCTATTCCAGTGGGCTTGACGGCATACGAAAGAATAACAAGGAAGCAGTGAGATGGTTTAAAATGGCTGCTGAAGGGGGCCATGAAGGGGCTCAGACCACGTTTGGAGTGCATTTGTTCTATGGACAGGGCATAAAGAAAGACAGGGAAAAGGCGCTTACCTGGTACAGAAAGGCTTCGAGAAAAGGGGAGTGCAATGCCCAGGCCAATATAGGCCGCTGCTACAAGAATGGCCATGGGATTGAGAGAAACCTGCATAAAGCGCATATGTGGTTCCTGAAGGCGGCTGAAGGCGGTAATGCCAAGGCGTGTCTCTCTTTGGCGTCCGCATATGAAGAAGGCGAAGGTGTTCCCAAAGATCTGAAGAAGATGGCATACTGGTATCGCAAAGCGGCATTACGCGGAGATGCGGAGGGAATGCGTGAACTGGGCATCTGCTATCACGACGGGAGAGGGGTAAGGCGCAATTTCACGGTGGCGGTCAAGTGGTATCGGAAAGCGGCCAGGAACGGCGATTCCTGGGCGCAGTATTGCCTTGGAATGTGTTATCGCGACGGAGAGGGCGTTCCAAGGAACAGGGGCATTGCGAAAAAATGGTTTCGGACTGCAGCTGCCAATCACGTTTCAGAAGCGCGGAAGGCCTTACTTTGACTGTTCGACCAGCGCCGTGACCGCGGATTCGTCCACCTGGATGCCGAGGCCGGGGCCTTTGGGGATTTTGACGGTACCGTCCACGGGCTTGAAAGGTTCGGTGATGACGCTTGCGCCCAAAAACTGCGGGCCGTTCAAGGCGGCCGGGTAGTTCAGGTCGTAGGCGCCGTAGAGAATAAGTGACGCGGCCAGGGAAATGTCGGGTTCGGTCAAGCCGCTGCCGAGGAATAGCAATCCCTTGTCCCGGAGTATCTCAATCTGCCGGCGTGCGGAAACCAATCCCCCGCAACGGCAAGGCTTCATGGCCACGCCGTCGCAACAGCCCAGCGCGATGAATTCGGTCAGGTCTTCAGGCGACACGACGCCTTCGTCCAGGATGATGGGGAGGGCCCCCTGGCGTTTTAGCGCCTGGTAGCCCGTCAGTTGATTGGCCGGGAGGGGCTGTTCGAACACATCCATCCCGAGGTCGGCGTATTTCGGGGCCACGGTAAGGGCCGTCTCCAGATCATACCCGCCGTTTGCGTCGCCCCAGAGGAACCCGTCGGGCACGAGCCGCTTGACGATGCGGCACATTTCGATGTCGAATTCGGGGTCGGGGCCGACTTTGACGTTGAAATGACGGAAGCCTTGGGCCTGTCCTTTTTCGATGAGCGGTTCGAGGTCGTCCAGCGTCACGGGATTGAGCGTCCAACTCAGCGTCAATGTGTCGGGCGTGGTCCGGTCCCACAGTTCGGCCAGGTTGCGTCCCAGGGCTTTCCCAATAAGGTCGTGGAGGGCGAAGTCGATGCCCGCTTTGGTGATGGGCGCACCGGTCGAGAACCCAGGGCCGATCTCTCGGTTCATGGCCGCGTGAATGGCGTCCAGATCGAAGGGGTCCATGCCGATGAGCACGGGAATCAGGTAGTGGTCCAGCGTGCTGACCGCGCTCTCGAGCGTCTCATAGCTCCACCGCTGGCTGGGAATGCTCTCGCCCCATCCCACCGTCCCGTCATCGGCCGTTACCTTAATCATGACGGACGCGCGTCCCGTGGCGCCTTTCGGGCTTTCGAGGAACTTGAAGCGCATCACGGTGGGAAAGCGCACGGGAAACAGTTCGATGCGCGCGATGGTGCGTTTCTTTTGTTCCGCCTGCGCCTGTACGTCTGTGCTGAAGGCCAGGCTGGTCGCGCTGATCGCGCAGGTGCTCAGGAATTGTCTACGAGTCTGTTTCAATGTGAAATCTCCGACGGTCATGACTGTTCCCGGCGTTTTATCCGAACCCGATAGAGCCGTTCCGTAAAGCCGCCTTCCTCGACAAAGGTCGTGCCCTGTGCTTCAAGTTGACGCGTCAACAGCGCCATGGCTACCCCGATCAGCACCAGGGCAGTATTTGCCGAAGTTTCGGAGTAGATGGACGGTATGGACGGTATGGACTTCATGGACGGTTTATCTTGTCCATTGTGTCCATCCGGTTCGTTCTTTTTATAGTGCCAGTAGGTCTCTTTGACCCACGCAGCCACCTCGTCCGCCGTCTTGCATCGGCGGTCGACCAGGGCCTGGCGTCGCGGATCGTCTGCCGCCCATTCGGCCAGGTTACGCTGGCGCAGGAAATCCTGATAATCCCGTTTCAGTTCGCCAAGACTGCCATGGGCCACCTTCGTCAGTTTCAGTTCCATCTTTTTCGACGTGCCACTGTCCAGACTGCCCTCGACAATATTCTGCACACCCGACCGCGCCGACTGCACCATCTGGTCGTGGGTGCGACTTCGGATGGATATGTTGCGGTTACAGAAACGCACCGTCACATCATAGATCAGTTCGGCCAGTTTGAAGGTCAGCAGGTTTTTGTAGCCCCCGTACTTCGGAAACAATGATTCCCCGCCCCGGGTAGATGGTGCCTGACCCGGGGTTTCCTCCTGATGTTGCCGCTTCTCCGGCATTGGTTTCCCTTTTTGATTTAGAACACCTGTCCACAGCACCTATTATGAATACGTCCAACCTAGTTGTCCATACTGTCCATAAAGTCCATACCGTCCATGTTCTTTCAAAGCGTGAAAAGGAAACAATCATTCCACCAGGAGTTGCACGGGCCCCAGGAGGCCGGCGGGCTTGAGGGTCGCGTCGGCTTTGATGACGCTCTGGCTGGTGAAGGTGCCGGCGTTTTTAACGTCCGGCCGGGCGTCGCCGGCGAGCCGGTTTTTCCAGGGATTGACCACGATGATCTCAAGGCTGTTCTCCCCGTCTTTCAAGGCGGCGGAGATATCAACCTTGTAGGGATACATCCACAAGGTCCCCATGTCCTGGCCGTTGACCCGGACCACCGCGATATCGTTCAGTTCGCCCAGGTGCAGCACGACACCTTCGCGGGCCTCGGGCGCCGTAAAGGCGGCACGGTATACCGCTTCGCCGGAGAAGTATTTCACATCGTCGTTCGCATGTTCCGTCCAGCACGCGAGCTGCTGGAACGTTTCCTCGCCGAAGGGGAACGTGACGGTCCACGGTCCGTCAATCTGCGCAAGGACCGCAGGAGGCTTGCGTTCGGGGGCCTTGCGCTCCTGAATATCGGCGGCCTTGCGGAACACCACGAAAACCGAGGTGTGAACATCAAAGTCCACGGGCACGGACACGCGTCCGTCGGCGGCGGTGAAGGGGGGGGCCTGGTCTATGCGGCCGGTTTCGGGCCACCACAGTTCAGGAGTTTTGCCTGCCACGCGGAAGGAAATCGTTTCGGTGCGTGCGGCATCCTTCTGGTTCGAAAGAAAGTAAATCTCCGTGTCGCCGTCGCGGCGGTGTTTCCAGAGGATATCCTCCGGGCAGCTAACATCGGGGGTGAGCTGCAGTTTCGCGAAGGATTCGTCCAAACTGTCGCCGGTCAAGATGAGTCCGCCGTCCCACAGGTCGGCGGCGAGGCCCTTGACCACATCGTCGCAGGCGGGATAGTTTTCCATGCTGGGGGAGCGTTTCGGCGCGGGGCCGAAGACCGCGCCCCCGGCTTCCACGAGATTCCTGATTTTCGCCAGCAGCGCGGGCCGCATGGTTTCGGACGGGGGCAGCACGAGAATCCGGTAGGAAACGCCGTCGGGCAGGACGAAACGGCCGTCCTCTACCTGGAGTCGCTGCTCGATGACCTCGGCGTTGATATAATCGAAATCGTATCCCGCGGGCAGTTCGGGCCGGCGCAGGCCGGTCATTTTGGGTGCGTCCTCGCCGATGAAATAGGCCGCATCGACGACGGACAGGCCGCGCTGGAGCATGACGCTGCAGCGGCGCTGGTAGTCCACCCAGGGCCCGGCGTGGTCGTACCAGGTGTTCTGCCGGTTAAACTCCGTGCCGAACCAGGCGTTGACGCCGGGGCGCTTGTCCTCCCAAGGCTGGTGGATGACGACATGGAGGACAAACTGGTTGATGCCCTCGCAGAAGGCCCAGTCGCCGCGCGCTTTGAGGTTGCGGGGCGAATTGGCGAAGGGGATGCCGCCGGTAAAGGCTTCCGCCCACACGATAGGCTTGCCGTAGATGTGGGCGCACGACGCCGCGTCGCGCAGTTCGACGCTGCCCAGGTCGCCGTTCACCCAGAATTCGCCGCTGATTTCGTCGCATTCGCCGCCGTACTGCAGGAACTCGCCGGGATATCCCCAGTGCCCGTAATTTTCCAGCCACATCTTGAGCCCCTGCTCATTGCACAGGTCGCGCAGGCCGCCGACATATTCGCGTGCGACCAGGTCGGCCACCAGGCGGCGCAGATCCCACAGGAAGCGGTCGGTTTGGTCCGCGCTGCCCACGACGCGCCCGGTCATGGCGGGCAGCCAGGGAAGTGGATCATAGCCATAACAATCCTGGAAGGTGGCCGCGAAATCGTCGGTCCAGTTTTGTGGCCCCATTTCGTAGCTGTCTGCCACGACATGCTTCAAGGCCTTGCGTTCTTCCGGCGTCAGGCGGCCGAGCAGGTCGCCGATATAGGCGTCGAAGTGCGCTTTAAGGGGCACACGGTTCATCTTGTCCACTTCCAGGCCCGTAGCCTCCTCCGGCGACGGGCTGTTCTTGGTGCCTGTCGGCGTCATGACGGCGCGCAGGACCACCCATTCGCCCTCCGGCACGTCCCAGCGCAGCGTGCCATCCGCCGCCATCATCGAGGAAAGGTTGAGTACCGCTTCCGGCGCCACCGCCAGGTCCGGGGAGTCCGGTTCCGCCTGGAGCGGCCAGGTATAAAAGTCAAAAGGCGGCAGGGGATCCTGGAACATCTTCAGGAGCGACTTCTCTGCGTGGGACTCCACGCGGGCCGCAGGGGAGATACGCACCTCGCCCACCTCGCAGGGTCCCGAGAAGGCCAGCCGGAAATACCGGGCCGTCACCGCAGGAAAGGCGGCGGTCACCGGGGCAAGGGGCACGGGGCCGACATTGATATTGAGATTGTGCCGGTCCACGGTAAAAGTCTTCACGGTGCGGTATTCCTTACCATCGTCCGAGGACAGCAGTTCCGCTTCCACCTTGACAGCTTTCACGGGTACGATTGTTATGCTGCGCGCGGTGAAGGGTTCCGCCGATTCAAAATCGATTTTGCGCGGTGAGCGGCCCTTTTCCGGGGCGAGAACGTCTTCGCCCTGGGGCGCCGGGAAAGCCAGCACGGCGACGTCCTGGAAGGGCGCTTCCGGCGTCGGCAGTTTCCCTTCGAAGTGTTGGGGACCGTTCAGGCGCGTTTCGGGAAGGACGACATAGCGCATGGCCTGGTCCGGTTGTACCCAGGGACCGCCCGACTGGCTCCAGCCGGGGGAGTTGAAAAAGCCTATGTCCACGCCCAGACGGCGTCCCTCGCGTACGGCATGGACGATGAAGTCCCACCACCCGTCCGTGAGCGCCATCGGTTCCGGTTTCGGGTCCATCCCGCTCTGGCCGCTGATGATGCCGATGTAGCCCTCGCCGATGCCGAAACGGCGCATGGCCTCGAGGTCGTTTGTGATGCCCTCTTTCGTGATGTGCCCGTCCATCCAGTACCAGTAGCACCGGGGCTTGGTCGCGTCCGGCGGGTTCGAAAAGAGGTTTTCCAGGTCATCGGCGGTGGCCAGGCCGGTTATTGCGGTGAGTGCCAAAATTAAGAGGGTCCGTGCTGAGATCATGGGCGGTCTCCTTGTTGGAAGTTTTTGGTTCAGAGACATTGTAACTGTCCGTCGGGTCCGTAGACAAAACCATGAATGCGGCACGGGCCGCATAGCGCCGATATGTAGGACGGAATCTCCGGAATCCTGCGGCACTACTACCCGAGTTGCTGTTCGATCCAGTGGTGCATCAAGGGGTAAAAAACGGCGTGAATCGCCGTAAGGGGAAGGATGTTCCGGTACGTCAGAAAGTACAGCGCGGCGCCAAATCCGGCCGGAAGCGTTATAAGCATCTGGACGGGAATAAAGGTTCCCGGAATTCTGGCGGGCGTCCAGAAATGGGCCAGGCTGAAGGCGACACCCACCACAATAGACAGTCGCCACTTGCCCTGGAATACGGGGAGCGTTGCCAGGGATGTCAGCACCACGGAACAAAGAACAAATTGCTGGGGGAACGCCGCCGGAATGTATTCCACCATTTCCGTTATGTAGCGGGATTCAAAAGAAAGGGTTCCGGCCAGCAGATAACCGGTTGTGGCGAGCAGTGCCGCAGAAAGTGCGAGCAGGAGCAACCCGGTCCCCCAAGCCGTTGCCGAAAGGGGACGGGTTATGCCCCAGGTGTCCAGTTTCTCTGGATTGCGGCGCCCCCGCCCGAGGATATACCCCACAGTCAGCAGGCACGCGATGATATCCGTTGTGTGGCGGGTGAGGTGCTAGCCTGGTATCTTATATTCGGCTACCTTGACCGCCGCCGTAACGATTCCCAAGACCAGAATGAACTTTATGTCTACCCAGTCAATCGACGAATTGACGGTGTTTTCCTTGTCACTTGCAGTTGGCACGCTCATTGGTGTTTCCCCTTGTTGCCAATGCTACCAGGAGAATGCGGATGGATTATTTATAGTATTATGATATAAGAGGTTGTTGTATGAGAGCAAATTCACAGTCAGAGTACACTATTGTATGGAGAGGATCGCATGAAGAAGAAATATATCTGTTTTGTTCTCGGTCTGAGTGGATTCTTCCTGGGTTTTATCGTTGTGCTTGTAGCCATGGGGTTGGTTACTTTTTTGCTTGAAGAATATACCGACGCGGACTATCCTTTCTGGCCGCTGATTGTGGCGCCTTGGTTGGCTTTGGCCGCAGGAATATTGCTTGGATTGTTCATTTCCCGGTGGCATTCCCAGAGTGCTGGAATTACTTGGCATTTCGGTCGTAAAACAAAAATCGCGGCCTTGATATTTGTGGTTTTGTATCTGGTCACGTGGGCGGCAGGGGCGCCTATGGTCCAATCCATGAACACGCAAAGGGCTTTGGAACAGTGGCGAGAAATCCACCAGGAAGAAAATACATTGCTTTCAAGCATCAATCTGCCTCATATCGAAACCTTCGCCGCGGCACCAATAGTGCCCTTTGTGGTTGCCAGTTATTACGAGTATCATCTTGCCAGACTTTGCGGGGCAGGAGGTTGGGACATACAGATATGGTATCTGGTAGGGACCAAGCGCCTGTTATTCTTTGATATATGGCGTTCTTGAAAAGGCCATGGTAGTCTTGTCGCATGCGTTCTGATGGATTGAAAAAGAACTTGACCTCAGTAGAAAAAAAAGGAGCGGGAAAAATGGCAACCCTAGTGAATGGCACACAAGTGGAAGTGGTGCAGGGCGATATTACCCGGGAGCGGGTGGACGCCATCGTGAACGCGGCCAACCGCAGCTTGCTGGGCGGGGGCGGGGTGGATGGCGCCATACACCGCGCGGGCGGGCCGGCTATCCTGGAGGCTTGCCGCAAGTTGAATGGCTGCGATACGGGCGAAGCGAAAATCACGACCGGCGGCAACCTGCCGGCGAAATACGTGATTCACACCGTGGGCCCGGTATATCGAGACGGCAATCATGGTGAACCGGCGTTACTGGCATCCTGCTACCGGCGCAGCCTGGAAGTTGCCCTGGAGAATGCTGTCCAGAGCATCGCTTTTCCGGCCATCAGCTGCGGGGTGTACGGGTATCCTCATGGGGACGCCGCGGCGATAGCGGTAAAGACCGTGAAGGACTTTCTGAATGAGTGCGAAGGTCTGACCCTGGTGCGCTTCGTACTGTTTGGACGCGATATTTACGACGTTTTCAACAATGCCCTTGCCCGGTCAACCAGCGAACCTTCATGAAAAACGTAAACCGCAACCTGTTAGGCGCTTAAGCGCTTAAGGCCATTTTGCTGACAATTAATTATGAGTTCATGCGGCAATTCCCAGAGTCTTAAAGAGGTCTGACATATGTTGTTGAACCGCGACATATTGCTTTTCCAAATTGCTTTTT
>Ga0123335_1006835_pt1 | contig 13070 bp, 12 predicted proteins | sample BiotimSIPDNA_2_FD_89707 | JGI IMG/M metagenome (GOLD analysis project Ga0123335, IMG submission 89707) | Anaerobic biogas reactor microbial communites from Washington, USA - Biogas_R2 time_0 SIP DNA | ecosystem: Engineered > Bioreactor > Anaerobic > Unclassified | place: Washington, USA... | reverse complement strand
CGCTATGATATAACCCAGAACGATTGGCTGTTTGATGATTTTGAACAACAGTGTCACAATTACCCCTACGATGAGGATAAGCGCTAAATCTTGTATCAATTCCGGCAAATGTTCCATCAGGTTTGCAGTAATTCCTTAAAATTACCACAACTAGCTTGAAAAATCGATCCTTCCGGTAAACAAATTTTTAACTTAACCTGAGAACCGTGCTTTCAGGAACAAAATATTTATCCTAGAACATTGACCACAGAGATTCAGAACTCTTCAAATTCATGATCGGATGTCTTCGACAGATTATGTTTTGGCCTTGCATCATCTTTCGCGTGGCCCCAGCGTTTTGCATGATCGGCCGGATTTTTGGCATTTGATGATTGTACCGGATCAAAAATCTCAATGTCTTCATCCCCAAGGTTAAAATGCTGAACGGTTTGTTTCAGGATCTCGGCGAGCGATGTTAATTCTTCGGCACTTTTCGCCAGGTTTTCAGCAGATTCTGCATTTTTCTGAACTACAACATTTAATTGCTGTATCCCATTGTTTATTTGCTCGGCCCCTGCATTCTGTTCTATACTTGCAGCTGCAATATCCTGCATCAATTGGGTGGTTTTCTGCATTTCAGGCACCAGACTGTCAATCATGCGGCCTGCATCTTCTGTCATCCTGGTACTGTTCAATGATAAATTTTGAATTTCATCGGCAGCCAGCTTGCTTCTTTCGGCCAGTTTCCTTACCTCAGCTGCAACTACTGCAAAACCCTTGCCATGGTCTCCTGCCCTTGCTGCTTCCACCGCTGCATTCAACGCCAGCAGGTTCGTCTGGAATGCAATATCATTGATGATAGTTATCTTTTCGGCAATAACTTTAATGGAATCAAGACTTTCCTTGCCTATTTTATTCATCTCATTAATACCGCTGTAAGTATTTTTTGAAATCTGTTCTGTCTGTCTTGCATTATCAGTATTCTGCTGAATATTGCTCACCATCTCTTCCATCGAGACAGATATTTCTTCTGCCGAGGAAGCCTGTTCACTGGCCCCCTGTGCCAGCTCCTGAGATGAGTTGTTTAAGAGATCGCTTGCATGAAGGATACCGTTCGCATTCTGAATTACGTTAGTGATGATTTGTTTCAATCGCAATGTCATCTGGCTGACAGCCGACAGCAATTCGCTGATCTCATCCTTCCCTTCCACCTGTATATTATTCGACAGATCACCTCCTGCAATGTTCTTAATGAATTCCACAGAACGTGAAACCGGGTTGGTTATGCTTTTGGTCAACAGTATACCTGAAGTGATAATAAGTGCCAGTACCAAAAGATTGATCCACAAAGAAATAGTCAAAATATCTGAAACGGATTTCTGACTTTTCAGGTAAAATTCTTCTGCTTTGTTAAGCCCCATTTCTGTGAAACGGTCCATTATATTACGCATCATATCGAAAACGGCAGCATACTCCCCATAATAAATCTCAAGCGCCCTGAGAGAGTTGTTGTTTTTCAAAGTATTTATAATTTCAGTGGTTACCTCTCCCAGTTTTGTATATTCATTGTGGAACACCTCATTTTCCTTTGCAAACTCTGTTTTATCTTTCATCCTGAAACTTTCTTCAAATTTTGCATAACGGGCCTCAATCTGATTATAATTTTCCCATACAGCAGCAACTTTTTCTTCAAGTCTGGCAAGTTCATTGAGGTTCACATCGTGAATGGCATTACTTAAAGCCAGGCTCGACTGATACGCATCCCTGTCAGCCTCTATCAGAAAATCAATACTCTGCAGGTTAACATTATAAATTTCATCTATGTACTTGTTAATCGATTTGATTCCGATCATAGTATATACAATACCAACTCCTGTGATAATCACAATAGCAAGGAAGACAAATGTGAGTTTTCTCCCTATCTTCATATTGTTTAAAAACCTCATCGTATAATAATTTGATTATTAATAGTTATGACGGCACTTTTAAATTTAGTTAAAATATTCTCCAATTCCTAAATTGAAGACAAAACACAAATATTTATATCTCAGAAAGTTGTGCAAACTTAAAAGACACATGATGCACCCGGATAACCTCATTATAAGCCGGACATGGTATTTTTTTTAGCTATTTATGGCTCTCTGAAATATTTCATGTATTTTTCAGCAATCACTAACAACAGCATTCAAAACACATATTGAAGATATGAGAAAATCAAACCAGGAAATAACCGACAAGCATACCCTTGAAAGTATTCTGAAAAAATCATTGATATGCCGGATAGCCATGATTGATGGAAATATGCCATATCTGCTTCCGTTCAATTACGGATACTATGAAAATTGTATCTATATTCACTCAGCTCCTTCGGGGAAGAAAATTGAAGTGCTCAGAACAAACCCGGAGGTCTGTTTTGAAATAGAGGAACAGGCCGAAATTCTCAGAGATGAAAAACCCTGTTCATGGTCTACTCTTTACCGCTCGGCGATAGGCTATGGAACTATTGATTTCATTGAAGATTCCGCAGAAAAGCAGGAAGCGTTAAAAATCATCATGAGGCATAATGGCTTTAAAGAAGACATTCATTTTGAAAAAGGTAAAACAGAACTCACCTGCATTTTCAGAATAAAAATTAAAAGCCTCACGGGAAAACAATCATCAAACTGGAACAAAGTTTACGAAGGACAGAAATATAATCTGGAAACCCCGCGTCTGGAGTTAAAAGAAGCCAACTGGCCGGACCTGGAACAAATCCACCGACATCATCTAATTCCTGAGGTCGCAGAATTCAATACTATCGGGATACCGGAGAATATTGAAATCACCAGGGAGATCATAAGACCTTCCATAGAAGATAAGAAAAATGAAATCAGAAGGTTTATATCATGGACCATAAACCTGAAAGAAAACTCAAAATTCATAGGAGAAGCAGGTATGATCTTGTCGGCAAACAGGTTCAAACTCGGTGAGATTTATTATAATCTTAATCCAACATATTGGGGTAATGGTTATGGTACGGAAACAGCCAAAGCACTGATAAATTTCGGCTTTCAAAGATTCCGTCTGCACATAATAGAGGCAGGAGTGGCCACCGGAAATACAAGATCCATCAGGGTACTTGAAAAATCAGGTATGACCAGGGAAGGATTGCGAAGGAAGATCCTGCCCATCAGGGGAGAGTGGAAGGACAATTACCACTATGCCATATTAGAGACTGATGAAAGAGATTATTGATATTCAATTGAATTCATCATTTTTAATGCTTTTGCGGAAAAATATAGTACACGGCCGGGAAAAACAGCATTCAAATTTACTGTACAATAAAATTAAAACAAGGAATATAATTATACATACATGTTATTGTGAATGAGTCCTTTTTTTATTTACATTTATACAAGCTGACCTCAATCTATTTTTTCACTTAAAAACACAGCATCTCCTGATGATATGAAAATTGCTGCTGACAAATCAAATAAAGAAAATACCTGGTTTGAATATTATCCTGACGGAAAAGTAAAGAGAAAAATAACCTTTACGGCATTTTAACATTTGTCCGGATAAGATGATACTCCTAACAGACCTGTAACCCCTGGCAAAGCCGGGGTTTATATTTTGCGAAAATTAATAACAGCCCCCTTCTGAATTTCTAACATTTTTGTAGCGTTTTTAATTTTAAAATCATTTATAAGTTTGAAGGTTGAATCCATTCCAGACCATGACCGAAAAACTGCTTGAAAAACTTAAAATGAACGACAGAAAAGCGCAACAGGAATTCTATAATCGTTTTTCTGTAATGATGTTCAGGCTGGTCTACCGTTATGTGAGTAATGAGCAGGATGCCGGGAGTATTGTGAACTTAAGTTTTTTCAGGATATTCTCCCATATCTCCGGGTTTGAATACTCCGGTGAAAACGCCTTATATGCCTGGATAAAAAAAATTGCAGTTAATGAATCCCTTATGTTCCTTCGCAGGAAGGTCAGCTTCTGTGAACTTGACGATGAACCGGAGGGTGACACTCCTGACATATGTACAAACGAAAATGCGCTGGATGCTGAAGATTGTTACCGGCTTATCAGAAAATTGCCTGAAGACCTGCGCTCTGTCTTCAACCTGCATGCCATCGATGGATTTTCTCATAAAGAAATTGCCCTGCAACTGGGAATTAAAGAATCCAGTTCAAGGGTATATCTCACCAGGGCCAGGAAATTCCTTCGGGATTATTTAAACCAAAAATCAATATGATGATGAAACCAAAGGATCCGGAAAATATATTTCGCGAAAAAGTTGAAAGTATTAAAGGTCTGCCGCCTGAAGTTCATTGGAATGCTGCCAGGGGATGGGAAGATTATCGCAGGAAATATTTGCTGAGTTACAGGCGTAAAATCATCTACTTTCTTTCATCTGCAGCAGCTATATTGATACTATTATTATTCCTGATTCCCGGCAAATTTACTTCAGAAACAAGGAATCAGCTTGTATTTAATGATATGGATTCCGTGAAAGAAATTAAGCTGCCTGATGGGAATACTGTGTGGCTGAACCGGAACAGCAGCATTGAATATCCCCGCAAATTTGACAAAAAACAAACAAGCATCAATATTGAGGGTGAAGCATACATCGAAATCAGTATCGTCGTTAGTGGTGAGTATGCACTGAAGGCAAATAATGCTTTAATAAAAATTGAAAACCCATGTGCTTTCAATATACGGGCGAGGGAAAATGATGAAAATGTAAATATTACGGTCTCTGCAGGTGCTCTGAAAGTTACCGGTGAAGGATACAGGGAAAGTCTCGCTCTTCTTGTTACTGAAGGAAATTATTGCTCCGTGCATAAATCAGAGAACCTGGTTTATTCATCAGTAAACCTGAATCAAAACTATCTGGCATGGAAAACGGGAATTTTATACTTCAAAAGTACTCCGATAGCAACTGTCTCAGATATACTTTCTGAATATTATCAGGTAGACATTAAAATTGAAGATAAAGCGCTTGCCTATTGCCTGTTCTCAGGCTCATTCAGCCAGGTTTCAATAAACAATATTCTCGATAAAATTCAGAATGACCTGAATATCGGGATTATCTATACCGACGACCGGATCATCATGTCAGGCCAACAATGTAATAAACTATAAAACCAAAATCATGAAAACATTATTATTCATATCATTACTTACCTTATCTGCATCAGGTGATTTGTTTTCCCAGTGCGGAATAAACCACAAGGAACTATTTGATAAATATTGCAAAGGTATTTATCTGACGCACCATGAAATTGATACGGTGCCTGTAGATATCAGTACAACGTTAAAGGAAAACAGAAATTATTCCCTCTATTTTTTAAATCCATCAGCCAAAATTAAAGAAATTACATTCACCGACAGAAATGGTAAAATTCTTGATTACAAGTCTGTTGAAGAATTGGATAACAATCAGATAGTATACACAATTGTGCCGGCGAAAGATGAAACTTACTTTTTTCAGGTGGATATGGAACAAAGTGATCATTACTGTGTCCTATGGATGGTCAGTTACCAGAACGATTTTCTGAAACCGGGCATTTATAAAAGTTTTGATGAGATGAAGTTTAACAATCCATCCATAAAACTAAAATATGATATAGTAGAAAAAAGCACAAAATACGGTAAAAATGAAATCAGGCACTATGTGCTCGGCATAGACAGAAAGGATGTCGATAAGAAATTAAATGTATACGGATTTTCGGATGGCAACGACATATTTTTAAAAGCTTCGGGTTCGAAACTGCGGCCATCAACACAATTTCTGAAACTTGAAGTCATAGGTCAGTACTATTACTATGAAGAAATTGTCTATTCAACAGTTTCCACAGGGACTACAACAATAATAACTCCGGTATTATATAAACGCATCATGGATATGAATACAGGTGAAATAAAGGTGTTGAATAAAAAAACCCTGATTGGCATCATCGGAGATAACGAAAACTTGCTCCGGGAGTTTCTCGATGCACACCAAAAGGATAAAAAACTGAAGGAATATCTGGTGAGGTATTATGAAGAGAAGTATGAGTAACCACTGATTAGCAGCATCCGGCCCATTTTTATTTTTCAGAATGTTCCCGGTCAGGTAATGATCATCCATTTTCGTATATTGCCTGCTGAATGATATTTATGTAAAATGAATCAGTATGGCTAATCAATACAACAATTTAAACAACTCACCGCTGATCGCTATTATATTAAAAAGATGGAAGTCAATCCTTCTTACCGTGGCGATTATTATAATGGCCTTCAGTACATTTTTTCAGATTGAGCCGGAGGAAGCGGGTGTTATTACCCGGTTTGGAAAATTCGTGAGAAAAGTGGAGCCGGGGCTAAATATTAAGGTCCCTTTTTTTGAAAGGGTTACAAAAGTAGCCGTTGAACGGCAGCAGAAGCTTGAATTCGGGTTCAGAACAACGAGCGCTGATATCAGGTCTGCATATACCCGCTCAGGATATATTGATGAATCGCTTATGCTCACCGGCGATCTTAACCTGGGTGATGTGGAATGGGTAGTACAATACAGGATTGAAGATCCTTATAATTACCTTTTTATGGTACGGAACCCTGTCAGTACGCTCCGCGATATTTCTGAAGCTGTGGTGCGCCAGGTAGTTGGCGACCGTACAATCAACGAAGTGATCACCATTGGCCGTACGGAAATAGCTTCTGTTGTCGAGAAGAATATGCAAATGCTGTGCACTGAATACCACCTGGGTATTAAAATAGACCAGGTCGTATTGCAGGATGTCAATCCTCCCGATCCTGTGAAAGCGGCTTTCAATGCAGTTAATCAGGCCCAGCAGGAAAAAGAAACATTGATAAACCAGGCTAAATCTGATTACAACAAGGTAATTCCCAAAGCGAGCGGTCAGGCAATCGAGACCATACAAATTGCAGAAGGCTATGCAACAGAGCGCGTTAATAACGCCCGGGGTGATGTGGCACGTTTTAATGCAATTTATTCAGAGTACATTAAGGCCCCCGAGGTTACCAAACGAAGGATCTACCTTGAAACCATGCAAATCGTTATTCCAAGAATAGGTTCGAAAATCATCACCGATAATGAGGGAAACGATTTGATCCCTTTACTACAGATGCCTGTCATGAAAAACACTAAAAGCGAATAGCCATGAAACAAGTGAAAATATTAGCATACCTGACTTTTTTAATCGTTCTGTTGATCATTTTATTCCAGACAGTCTTCATCGTTAAAGAAACTGAGCAGGTTATTATTACCCAGTTCGGAAAGCCTGTAGGTAAAGCCATCACAACTCCCGGACTTAAACTAAAGACCCCTTTCATCCAGAAAGCAAATTTTTTCGAAAAGCGGTTCCTTGAATGGGATGGAGACCCCGACCAGGTTCCGACAAAGGATAAGAAATATCTGTACATTGATTCCTATGCCAGATGGCAGATAACCGACCCGCTGCAGTTTTTTAAAAGACTTACCAATGAACGTGGCGCAAAGACAAGGCTGGATGATATACTCGATGGCGAAACCCGCGATTTTGTGGCAGCTCATAACCTGGAAGAAATAGTAAGGACCAGTAACCGTACCCCGGTGTCAGGCGATACAATCAGCGAAATGCTCGATACACTGGTTACTATTTATACCGGGCGTGAAGAGATCCAGAAGATGATACTGAAGTCGGCCAATGAAAAGGCAGCGGATCTGGGCATTGTTGTTCTCGATTTCAGGTTCAAAAGGATCAATTATATAGAAGAGGTGCGGCAACAGGTATATGAGAGAATGAATAGCGAACGCTACCGGATTGCCGATAAATTCCGCTCCGAAGGCCAGGGTGAAGCATCCCGTATTAACGGAGAAAAGGAAAGAGAATTGAAAACCATTCAATCCGGTGCTTTCAGAAATGCAGAAGAAATAAAAGGCCGGGCTGATGCACAGGCTGCTGCTATATATGCTGCAGCATACGACCGGTCACCTGCCAGCAGGGAACTGTATTCTTTCATGAAAGCGATGGAAACTTTTGAGAAAACCTTTGACAAAGAAACAACGATCATTCTGAGCACCGACAGTGAATTATTCAGATACCTGAAAAATATGAAATGATAATTCTGTAAATAAATGAAAACGGGCCTTGTCTGTTATGAAAACTTTCCCTGGCACATAGTTTTAATTTCCAATTCCGTCGCTTTGCTGAACTATGTCTTTGGATCATTGATTATGGCTGCAGCCGGATTAATTCCATTGGTACTTTATCTGGCATTGCTGATCATTCTTGAGATAAGACTTCTTGCAGTAAGCTGCACCAAATGCTGTTATTACGGGAAAATTTGTGCTTTCGGGAAGGGGAAAATAGCAGCTCTGTTTTTCAAACAAGGCGACCCATCTCTTTTTATCTCAAAAAATGTGGCATGGTATTCAATCATACCGGATATGCTCGTACTGATTCTTCCATTGCTCACAGGTATTTTGTTGCTGGTACGTGACTTTTCCCTGATTATCCTTGTTTTTATGCTTTTGCAGATTGCCCTCAGTACTTTCGGAAATGGATATGTGAGAACTACTCATGCCTGCAGGTATTGCAAACAAAGGGTACTTGGATGTCCTGCAGAGAAGCTTTTCAGCAAGAAGGAATAAAAGCCCATGCAGGTGATGTTGGTTATTGGCTACTGGCTATAGCTTTCAGCAATTGATTATCGGCTTTTGGCAACTGGCTACTGGCTTTAAATTCTTTGCGCACTTTGCGAGGAATTCTAAAAATTGCAACCAGGGGCCTTATAGAAACAAAGGTTTCAAATGTTTTTCCAGCAGGTTGGACCGTACCTGCTCTTCAATAATACTTCTGTTATTCTCAAGAGCCTTAATAAACCTGTCTCCCATTTCGGCTGCAATTTTATATCCTACATGGATCAATTGCCGGAACTGCGGATCGTAATAACTGCATTTCTGATCATGTTCCAGGGCACCGGCAAACCTTTCGGCATTCCAGGTATCAGTCTCGCTCACAGGGGGCAGCTTTTCCCTTTCGATATGCAAAACGGTACTGTATGGGCCTGTCAACTCATCATACCTCAACATGGATTGTGCGTAAATTTCCTTAGCAATCCTAAGCCCTTCTCCGCCTGATTTAGCAAGGCCTGTAACTTCTTCAAGCCAATTGGTACCAGCTGTTTTAACATGGATACCGGCATCAAATTTTCTTAGTGCTGCTTTTATAGCGGGATAAATGGCAAATTTATCACTGCCGCTATGCACGCTAAGTTTAAGCGACCGGGGCAGTCCCAGGGTGTCAATCACATACCTGATCACTGCAACGTCCTGTTCAAACTCGCGTGTAAAATGCGTGACATCTCCGATGTAATCAACGCCTTTCGCAAACAGTCCTGAAAATTTCGGCGCAATGGTCTGAACTTCTACATTTTTATGCTTCAGTTCTGCAAGAATGAAATACAGTTCCAGGGGTGTCTGGGGATTTGTGGTTTCATCCATGGATACCTCAGCAATAAACTGGTCTTTGCCCTTCTTTTTGCAGATGTATTCATAGATCCTAGATACTTCACTGATGGCCTGCAAATATTTATCGGCAATTTGCTGCAGAAAGCCCGTGGAAATTTCAAAAGTATCAGTAATTCCGGGGATAATAATTTTTCCGGTCCCGGAGCCATACCTCATCAAAAAATCATTTTTGGAATCCGCATCGGCAGGCTTGCCAATAAAATGTGCGACATCAATGGTAAAGAAATTGCTGTAATCAATAAAAGCATCAACAGTTTCCAATCCGATATGGTCGGCATCGACATAATAGTTTTTCTTCCAGCCGGTCTTGCGGACAGCATCCTCAGCTTCCAATAATACAGATTTCTGTGTCGATTGAATGATGGTGTGTTCACGGTTTGATTTGTTCCAGACAGGTACGATTTCAATCCCTAACCTGTTCATTTCAGCAATTGCTTCCAGTTGTGCGACACCTTCTTTTCCAAACCTGTCGCCAACGCCGAAGGAATATTTTTCAATGATCATGGTATAAAATGTTATGTAAAATTTTTGGAAAAAATAAGGTAGTATTAAAAAAGTGACCCCTGCAAATCAAAACACAACAAATCTATTGTTGATTATTACTAAACCTTAGGACGAATAAACCCATTTGCAAGGGTCACTGTAATATATAAACTATTGAAATCCAAAATAGTTTCGTGCGTTATAATAGGAAATGTTTTCCACCATATTTCCCAACAGTTTGCGGTCGTTGGGTATCTCTCCGTTTTCAACATCATTCCCCAGCAAGTTACAAAGAATCCTTCTAAAATATTCATGTCTTGGGTAAGAAAGTAAGCTCCTTGAATCGGTTAACATACCAATAAACCTGCTTAACAGCCCCAGGGTAGAGAGTGCGTTCATTTGTTTTTCCATACCGTCCTTCTGATCGAGGAACCACCAACCTGATCCAAACTGTATTTTTCCGGCAGTTTCGCCGTCCATAAAATTTCCCAGCATCGTAGCCACAATTTCGTTGTCGGCCGGATTCAGGTTGTAGAGGATGGTTTTTGCCAACTTGTTTATTGAATCCAGACGGTCGAAAAACCTCGACATGGGTGTGGCTATCGGGTAGTCGCCAATGGAATCGTAACCTGTATCAGGACCGATTTCTTTCATCATTCGTGTATTGTTATTTCGCATTGCACCAACATGATACTGCTGTGTCCATCCCATCTCATAATCCATGATGGCAAGCTCATGCAGCATGGCTGATTTATATTTCAGTAAATCGCCGGGGGCAGGTTCTTTCCCTTTTCTGATGTCCTGGAATATCTTTTCTATTTCACTGTCAGTGTATGTTTGAATAAAAAAGTTTTCGAGTCCCCTGTCCGACAGCCGGCATCCCATATCATGAAAAAATCGCTGGCGGTATCTCAATGCCACTAACAACTTACTGAAATCCGATATATCAACATTGGTAAGTGCGGCCAGTTTATCGAGATAAGCATTATAAGTCTTTGGATCATCGGCTGCCATTGACTTGTCAGGCCTCCATGTGGGCAGCACTTTGATTTTGAACCCCTCAGATTTTATTTTTTTATGATAGGCAAGGTCATCAGCAGGATCATCGGTAGTACAAACCACTTCAACTTTCATCATCGACATAAGGCCTCTGGCGCTGAATTCCTTTGATCTTAATTTTTCAGAAGCCTCATCATAAATCTTACGGGATGTCGAAGGATCAAGGATGTCATGAATGCCAAAATACCTCCTCAGCTCCAGGTGTGTCCAATGGTAAATAGGGTTACGGATGGTCTGCGGGACTGTCTCAGCCCATTTTTCAAATTTTTCCCAGTCACCGGCGTCGCCAGTAACAAATTTTTCACTGATACCATTCGACCTCAAAGCGCGCCATTTGTAATGGTCCCCCCACAGCCATGCCTGGGTAAGGTTTTCAAAATTGATGTCATCGGCGATTTGCCGGGGTATCAGATGACAATGATAATCAATGATCGGGAGGTGTTTTGCATGCTCGTGATACAAATATTCCGCTGTCTTTGTCTGAAGCAGAAAATTATCATCCATAAATTTTTTCATACGCAATTAGTTCTAAGTTCAAAGTTCAAGGTTCAAGGTTCAAAGTTCAAAGTTCAAAGTTCAAAGTTCAAGGTTCAAAGTTCAAGGTTCAAAGTTCAAGGTTCAAAGTTCAAGGTTCAAGGTTCAAGTATATTAAAAACTATATTTCTTTCCTTAAATTCTGAATTTGATAAATAATTAATTAGTCCTCCAATTAAACTACCGATTTCTTCAGAATTTGAATAAGCCCTACTAAATTGTACCTTATCAATGTAATTTTGATCAAGAGCTCTATAAAGTTGCGATTTCACCTCACCTAAAGAACCTTTTGCAATAAATAAAAACTGTATAAATTCTTTATTTCCCCCCCTCTCAAATCCTTCTGCAATATTATCCATTATCGACCCTGATGAACTCCTGATCTGATCAATGAATTTATAATCTCTATTAAACTCAGGTAATTTCGTTAGTTCATAGACAAATTTCACCAAGTCCCTGGATTTTTGCCAAGCTATAATATCCTCAAATTTTTTAATTGTTGACATGTTTACTTTGAACTTTGAACTTTGAACTAAATAACATTTTCCCCTTTAACATATCCAAAATTCGCCAGTATGCCTCCGTCAACAAACAATATATGTCCGTTTACAAAATTGCTGGCATCCGAGGCCAGGTATAAAGCTGCATAACCAACATCTTCCGGTTCACCCCAGCGGCCTGCCGGTGTTCTTGTCATTACCAGATCATTGAAAGGGTGATTGCCTTCTCTGATAGGGGCCGTCTGACTTGTGGCAATATACCCGGGGCCAATCCCGTTCACCTGGATATTGTATTTCGCCCATTCACAGCACATATTGGAAGTCAGCAACTTTAATCCTCCTTTCGCCGAAGCATAAGCCGACACTGTATTCCGGCCATAAACACTCATCATAGAGCACATATTAATGATCTTTCCCTTTCGTTTTCTGATCATCCCGGGCACCACCCTTTTTGATACAATGAGAGGCGCCACAAGATCGATCTCGATCACTTCCCTGAAATCCTCAACCGGCATATCAAGTATAGGGATCCTCTTAATGATTCCGGCGTTGTTGACAAGGATATCAATTTCACCAACATTCTTTTCAATATCCGAAATTCCCCTGTCCACTTCTTTTTCGCTTGTAACATCAAAATTGAGGGTATAGGCTGTGATGCCATCTTTCAGGTAACTTTCCCTGCATGCCTGCAGCTTGCTGTCGTCGCGGTCGTTTACCGCAATTCTGGCCCCTGCTTTTCCAAGGATCGTGGCAATAGCCTTCCCAATTCCATGTGTGCCGCCGGTAACCAGGGCAACTTTTCCGGTAAGGTCAAATAGTTGGTGTATCATATTTTAATTAATTATTACTTATTATTATCCGCCATCCATTACCCGATCCCCAACTTCAGTCTATGCCTGAATAGAGTTGACTTTTTTTTGTTTGTATTTATATGTTTTATAATAATTATGATTAACTGTTGATAATGGGAAATAACTTGGAGAGTTATTCTCATTATCTACAGTTTTCTT
>Ga0123335_1006833_pt1 | contig 13072 bp, 12 predicted proteins | sample BiotimSIPDNA_2_FD_89707 | JGI IMG/M metagenome (GOLD analysis project Ga0123335, IMG submission 89707) | Anaerobic biogas reactor microbial communites from Washington, USA - Biogas_R2 time_0 SIP DNA | ecosystem: Engineered > Bioreactor > Anaerobic > Unclassified | place: Washington, USA... | reverse complement strand
TAGCCGGCCAGACGCAATGCTGGGATTAGTGCGTCCAGCACTTCGACCAGCTCCTGGCCCGTTCCGATACACCGCTCGCAGGTGTTCAGGTCCAGGTAGAGGCATTCGACCAGCACCATCTTGGCGGGTGCGCACTCACCATCGCAGCCGCAGGAAGCCTGTTCGTCTTGAGGCTTACCTTTGGGTGGCGTCCAGTTGGTATCATCCCCCACATAGGTGACAGCGCCTTCCGGGCAGAGGTTCCCGCAGCCGTGGCAATGGTCAATGCAGTTATCAGGGTACGCAACCACCGGCGTTGGCGCTCTGTCCCTGTCATAGACCCCGTGCGGACAGTCCCCGACGCAAAGCCCGCATTCGTTACAGGCAAGGTAATCAATGACGGGGTACCAGGTCTTTGCCATGGAAGGTTCCTCCTGAATTATAGAATGTATCCCTGCAGGAAATTGAAGAAATACCCGACAATGATGATCCCGATGGCACAGATCGCGATGAACATGGCCAGCAGTTTGGGCTTGATGGCCTTGCGCAGCATGATCAGGGACGGCAGGGACAGCGTGGTCACCGCCATCATGAAGCTAAGCACAGTGCCAAGCAGCGCGCCTTTGGTCAAAAGCGCTTCCGCGATGGGAATGGTGCCGAAGATGTCCGCGTACATCGGCACGCCGATGAGGGTCGCCAGCACCACGCCGAAGGGATTTTTACTGCCAAGCACCGTTGAAACCCATTCTTCGGGAATCCAGTTGTGGATGAGGGCGCCGATGCCCACACCGATAAGGATATAGGGAAAGACCTTTTTGAAAGTATCCAGCATCTGGTCCCTGGCATACACCACGCGGTCCTTCCGGCTAAGGCTTGGGGACTGCATGTCCACATTGCCGGCCGCCATGATGAAGCTCTCCACATGCTTCTCCATGTGCAGCTTTTCAATGATGGTGCCCCCAATAACGGCGATAACCAGGCCCAGCACCACATAGAGGATGGCCACATTCGCACCGAAGATACTCGTTAAAATCACCAGGGACCCCAGGTCCACCATGGGCGAGGAGATGAGGAAGGAGAAGGTAACGCCCAGGGGCAGGCCGGCCGAGGTAAAGCCGATAAACAGGGGGATGGAGGAGCAGGAACAGAAGGGCGTCACCGTGCCCAGCAGGGCGGCGACGATGTTCGCGCCGACACCATGGAATTTCCCCAGGATCTTCCTGCTGCGCTCCGGGGGAAAGTAACTCTGGATGTAGCTGATCACGAAGATCAGGAAGCACAGCAACACCACAATCTTGATGACATCGTACAAAAAAAACTGCAGGCTGCCCACCCAGCGGTTGGACAGGTCCAACCCCAGCGCCGCCAGGCCATCCCCTGTCAGCTCATTGAGCCAGCGCATCCCCAGCACCTGATTCTGAAAAAAATCCCAGATCCCCTTGATCATCTCCATGTTTCTCCTTGCCCTGTAGAAAAATTCCATCCTGGTCACCCAGGTATGTACGGATTACGTTGCGCAGGTGCACCGCGTTTTACGGGGCGCGCGCTCCGGGGCAACGGATGTCAGTTTCGCCAGAAGCTGCGCCGCCGCACGGCTTCCCGGCTGGCTGATGTGGTAGTAGGTCCACTTCCCCTCCTGGCGCCCCGCCACGATGCCGGATTCGCAAAGAATCCTCAGGTGGTAGCTGAGGGTGGATTGGGGCAAGCCAAGAGGCTCATGGAGCGTGCACACGCACCTCTCCCCATCCTGCAGCAGTTCCAGGATCCTCAGGCGCTTCTCATCGCAGAGCGCCTTGAAGACCTTCGCGTTCTCCCCGTAAGATGACACCATGACAAACCCCCAAATCAAGTAAAGTTGATGTAATAAGTATACGAGGCAGGCACAGGCCTGTCAAGCGAAAAGACAGCGCCCGGGCGCACCCATGTGATAGTAAAATTTCTAAAGGCGGCGCTGGGTTATTCGGCGTAAATTGGGCCTTTTCCCGAAAAACAGAGCAGATAGAAATCTATCATTTGTAATAATATTACTTTTTTTATACCATATTGCACATCTCGTTGATCTGTGGTACGATTAGTGCCGAAGCGAGGGAAAGCGCGGCCAGGACAGCCGTGTTCCGGCCTTTCCAACGGAATCGAAGGCCCGCTTGGGTGAGTTCCATCTCCCCGGGCAAAAGAGCGCAGTTTGGCACCGCTTGACAGAGGGCCCGCGCCAGCGGCGCCCGTGATGTTCCCGGCAAACTGCGTGAGCGCGCTCCCCGCCAAAATGCGCCGCGGCATTCCGCGCGGCAGCCAATCCTCGAACAAGACAGGTTCGCCCCTCAACCAGTACGATCACAAGGCTATGCCTGCCGGATAAAGCCCGGGTTTCAGGCAGCAGATATTGCATATGTTCAGCGTATTTGTGGGCTGCAGCGGCCAGACAGGCCGCGCGGCATGGAAGGAGCTATCCTATGAAAAAGATTTTGGTTCTGTTGCTCGCACTGGCCATGGTGCTGAGCGTTTCACTGACCGCTCTGGCAGACCCCACCATGAAGAACGGGGAACTGCCCGATGTCATCGAGCCAAACGGTGGGCCCTACATCATTGTCACAGCAATGACGGAGGACTCGGTCACCTTCAAGTATGGGTGGAGCAATGTCAACTTCTTCGGGGAACTGCGGCCTGTGCAGGTCTGGATCGGCCTGTACAATGAAACCGACAGCCACTACGCTTATGTAGAGGAAGAAATTGATATAGCGCCCAACCAGCCAAATCACAAGGGCGCGTTCACGCTTGCCCTGGAACCCGGCGATCAGTACAAGATCAATTTCTTCATCCGCTGGCAGATTGATCCCACCGAGAATGTATGGTGGCATCAATTGTTCATCAACTAAGCGCGCAGGCTGAACCCATGTAACACGCGAGGGAACACGGCCCCTGGCAAAGCCGCCGTCCACAAAGGATGGCGGCTCTTCATGTGCCGGCGCCTTTCCTGGGGAGCGTAGGCGCCTGTGTTCCCCAGGAGATTATCACCGTTTGGCTGCGGGCAGGGCCCAGCAGACCCCGCGCACCGGGAATATTTTAAAGCTTAATAGCCCCTTTCCTCTCCCCCTTGCTGCGCTTTCACCGCGGACGACGGGCAAAAGCAACTGCAAGGGTGCCCCAAATCCCGCCGTTTTTGATTCTCCGCGGGAAGGCCAGCCTGCACCGGCGCAATGGGGTGTCCCGAAACATACTATCCCTGAAAACTTCTGAAGGCCGTGCGCATGATGTTCCCCCGGGAGGTGAGGGCTTATGGAACCAAACAGGCCTGCCTGCTGCCATCAGGGGTGGCGTGGAAGGGAAGAAACTTCGCGAAAGCGCTGGCCAAAAACAGCCTGTCCGCAGGATGAATTGAGGGAAGTGCTTCCCCGCGCGTCATTCATCCGCAAAGCGATACCCCACCCCGATTTCCGTGAGGATATAGCGGGGTTTGGCGCTGTCCCTCTCAATTTTCCGCCGAAGATTGGCCGTGACGACCCGGATTGTCTGGGTGCTTTCTGATTCCCCATAGCCCCAAACCTCCCTTGCGATGTGGTTGTGCGTGAGCACCTTGCCCCGGTTGCGTATCATGATGAGCAGCAAACGATACTCCAGCGGGGTGAGATGGACCTCCTCCTGCCCGACAAGGACCTGGCGTTTCAGCGGGTCGACTTTTAGATCGTCCATGCTGAAAATTTCCCCTTCGGTATAGGTTTCCCGGTTGAGTTTACGCTGCGCGACACGGATGCGCGCCATAAGTTCGCCCATATGGAAGGGTTTTGTGATGTAGTCATCCGCTCCGGCGTCCAGCGCGTCTATCTTTTCTTTTTCCTGTCCCCTGGCCGACACGATCAGGACAGGTGTTTCCCGGATGCCGCGAAGTTCCCTTATGACTTCCAGCCCGTCCCGGTCCGGCAGGCCCAGATCCAATAGGACGATATCCGGCCGGTTGCTTTGAAACAGAAACAAGCCCTCCGCCGCGCTGGCCGCTGTCTGGCAGGAGTAGTTCTGCTGCCGCAGCGAGAGCGCGATGAAATCGGCGATGTACCTGTCATCCTCGATCACAAGGATTCTCGGATTGTCCCCACGCATGGCCCCTCCTCCCTTGGCAGGGTAAATGTGATTTTTGCTCCGCCCCGCGCCAGGTTCTCCGCCCAGATCATGCCGCCGTGCGCCTGGATGACCGCCTTGCAGATGGCCAGCCCCAGCCCGATTCCCCTTTTCCCATCTGACACCGGTTGCGTGCCCCGAATGAAAGAGTCAAAAACATTCTCAATGAGCGAGGGGTCGATGCCTTGCCCACTGTCCGCGACCTCAAACACGACCTGGTCCTTTTCGGGGGATATGACAAGGCTGATGGGGCTGCCATCGGGTGTGTGCCGAACTGCATTGTCCAGCAAATTGACAATCACCTGTACGATCAACTTGCCATCCATCGGCGCGGTCACAATTTCATCCGGCAGCTTGACCTGCACAGGGCGGCTGTGGATGAGGCTGGCCATGTGCCGCAGCGCTTCGCCAACCACATCATCGACCACTTCATCCTCTTTTGCAATGATCAGCTTATCCTCGTTAATCCGGGTCATATTCAGGATATTTTCCACCAGGTTCATCAACCAGGTGATCTCCTCGCTCATGCTCAGCGCCAGGTCCCTGCGCTGTTGCTCGGTCAGGGTATCATAATGCTCATACAGCAATGTGCCTGAGCCTGCCAGGGCAGTCAGCGGTGTCCGCAGGTCGTGCGCAATGGAGCGAAGGAAGGTGCTGCGCATCTTTTCCCTTTCCATCGCGATCCGAATTTTCTCACGCTCACTGTAGATGATTTCCCGCTCCAGGGCAGTGCCCATGAGCGTTGCCACAGTTTTGAGCACCAGCTCGCGCTCAGCGGTCAGACCCGCAGTCCGGGTTTGCACCTTCAGGCTTCCCAATGACCGGGACACCCCCGGTATCTGAAAATCCGCGGTTATGCTCTCCCCTGCAGGTTCATCGGTCCCATAGGCAGCGCCATTGTTCAGGCGAACGGCGCTGGTTAACCCGGTATGCCGATGGATATAGTTCATCCCTCTCCTGATGATGTTCCCTTCACCATTCAGGTGCATAAAACCGCCGGCAAACTCGTACAGCAGCCTGGTCGTTTTCTCGTTGTTCTGGGCAAGTTCACGCTGCCGTTTCAGCAGGGACATCACCGTGCCCGATATCATTGCCGTAATGAGAAAGAAAAGCAGGGTGATCAGATCTGCGCTCTGGGAGATGACAAATGTATACGTTGGTGAGGTGAAGAAGAAATTCAGCAGCATGAAACTGATGAAGGCGGCAGCGATACCGCTGACATAATTGCCTGTAACCACCGTCACCATGAGGACGCCGAGCAGATAGATCATGGACACGCTCTCCCGGCCCACCCCCAGGGCGCTTGCCCCAAGGGAAAGCGCTGTGGCGGCAAGCAAGACCGCGGCGATGCTCAGCGCGTGGCGCAGACGGACTCCCGGGGCTCTTAACTTAATTTTGCCCTCCCAGGCACCCCTTGGCGCAGGGCCATGGCGCCTCGGGATGCTTCAGCGGCATCAGTTTACAGCAAAAGCGCCGGCAAAGGAAGTTTACAGCCTGTCCAGCGTCCTGATCAAATCTTTCTGCAGGCCGATGACCAGCAGATGCTCTTCCTGGCGAAACAAGCGGCTGGGATTGGTCAGAGGCGTTACCCGGTTGTCTTCCTTGGTGGCAACGATGTTGATATCATACCGGGCGCGGATGGCAAGCTCGCTGGGCGACTTGCCCACCCAGGAAGCGGGAGTCGGGATCTCAAACACGGCGTACTCCGGGGTAATTTCCATGTAGTCAAATACATTGCGCGCGCTGAAGCGGCGTGAGGTTTTTCGGGCCATATCGCGCTCCGGATAAATCACCTCGTCAGCGCCATTGCGCAAGAGGAACTTCGCGTGCACATCCCGCTCTGCCTTGGAGATGACATATTTTGCGCCGTTTTCCCTTAACAGCGAGGTAACCTCCAGCGAGGACTGGAAATCGTCCCCGATGCAGACAAAACACAGGTCAAAATTGTTGATGCCCAGCATTTTGATGACTTCTTCGTCCTTGCAGTCCCCGACATGGGTGGTCGTGACCACGGAGGCAAGGTCCTCCACGGACGCTTCGTCCTGGTCGACAACCATCACCTCGTTGCCAAGTTCCGAAAAGTAGGTCGCCAGATGCTTTCCAAACCTGCCGATGCCGATGATAAGGATAGATTTCATGCTTTTCTCCTTTAGCCGATAGAAATTTTCTCAGGGATGTTGCGCAGGACATTCTGATGCTTGCGTTCCGCCAGTGCCATCGCCAGGGACAGGCTGCCGACACGCCCGATGTACATGAGGAAAATGATGATATACCGGGAATAGCTGTTCAATTCCCGCGTCACGCCCAGGGACAGCCCGACTGTGCCGATGGCGGAAAAAACTTCGAAAAGCACCTTCTCGAAAGGGAGATTCTGGCTCAAAAGGATGAGCATCACCCCCGATACCACCAGCATCAGATAGACCGTGACGGAGCTGAACGCGCGCCTGATCAGGCTGTCCTCCAGCCTGCGGCCGTAGACATTCAGGTCGTTGCGGCTACGGGCATAGGAGACGACCGACAGGAGGATCACCAGGAAGGTCGATGTCTTGACGCCCCCGCCCGTTGAGCCTGGGCTGGCGCCGATGAACATCAGCACCATGGTCATTACAATGCCTACTTCGCTCAGGCTGGTGGTGTCCACAGTGGAAAAACCGGCGGTGCGCGGCGTCACCGCCTGGAACAGCGCGGCCAGCAGCCGCTCCCCCGCAGGCATGTCCGCGAAGGCATGGTCTTTTTCCAGGAAGAAAAACAGGGCTGTTGACAGCACGATCAGAGCCAGCGTCACGCTGAGCACAACTTTGCTGTGCAGTTTATAGTGGGACACGCGCAGGCCGTGCCTGATCAGGTCATCCCAGACAATGAACCCGATGCCTCCCACGACGATGAGCCCCAGGACAGTCAGGCTGACGACAGCATCCTTGGCAAAGGGCATCAGCGAAACGTAGGGTTCAAGGCTGCCCATCAGGTCAAATCCCGCATTGCAAAACGCCGAGATGGCGTGAAAAATCCCGAAATACACGCCTTTGGCCGTCCCCATGAGGGGAATGAACCGCAGGGAGAGCAGAAAAGCTCCCAGCAGTTCAAACAGTACCGTGATGAGCAGCACACGCTTGACCAGCCGGACAGCCCCACCAATCTGGGGGGTGCTGATGGATTCCATGAGCAGGCTGCGCTCCTTGATGCCGATTTTCTTTCCCATGATAATCAGGAAGAAGATCGATACAGACATGAAGCCCAGGCCGCCAATCTGGATGAGCGCAAGGATGACCAGCTGCCCGAACCGGGTGAACTGGGTGAAGGTATCAAAGATAACCAAGCCCGTGACGCAGGTTGCGCTGGTCGCGGTGAAGAGCGCTTCGGAAAAGCCAAGCGCCTGGCCGCTGCGGTTGGACAGGGGCAGCATCAGAAGCACAGTCCCCAGGATGATAATCATCAGAAAGCCCAATGCAATGCCTTGCTGCAGGCTCAGCCGTATCCGTTTGAGAATCAGCATCCCGGGTCCTCCTGTCTGTTCATTTCTGATCGCGAAGGATGCAGTTCTTCTATAATACGCTCAACAGTCAACTCTGATCTATCCAGGCATTTCGCGCCTGCATCACGGTAAAGATTCCTGTACAGCGGATTATTGTTTTTAGCCAGGATGATACAGTGTGGCATCCGTTTTTTGCCAAGCGAACAAACGAGCAGGTTTTGCAGGTCATCGTCTCCAAGGGCACCCATCAATTTGTATTGCCGTCCGCACAAATCGTCATCGCTTTGTATGCTCTCCACTGAGATATGCGCTTCTTTCAGCCCGGGGACAAGTGTACGCAACAGGGCCTCCTCCGCGAAGAGCGCCACATCCAATGGCACTTTTTCTGTTTCCTCTGTCGGCAGGGCAATATGATGGGTCAAAAAATGGTCCAGCCGTTTCATCAACCAGTACCCAGCTGGCAGGAAAGCCGCCGTCATGATCAAAAGCAGTAACTCCATCCCTCATCACCGCATAGAACAATAGCACTTGCGCTATAAATAGGGTGTAAAGATGTTGGCCCGGGATATAAATAATCCATAAACAGCATGGATCGGGACAGCGAACGCAGAAATCCTGTACTTGTGCCTTCGATCGCCTCTATCATCACATACATCTTCAAATTAAGAGCGAGACTGTCAGATTTTCAACAGTTTCATATAATCATATTCGTATATTGTTTCCCTTGTGGTTTGTGATAAAATATATCCAGCAAAATATTGAAGGAGGTTCCCACCATGAAACGAATTCTGTCTCTGTTTCTTGTACTGATCATGGTCTTTTCGGTGTCGCTTGCCTTTGCTGACGGACTGACAATTGGTTACAGCACCAAAACAATTACCAATGATGCCTTTCAACTGAGCTTGCACAATGCTATCAAAGACGCCGTGGAAGCCAACGGCGATACTTTTGTAGGCGTTCTCGCGGAAAGCCAGACGGCTGTTGCTACCCAGGTCAATCAAATCGAGGACCTTATCAATCAGGGTGTAGACGGGCTCATTGTCAATCCCATGGATTCGAATGCCTGCATCCAGGTCCTTGAAAAAGCAAAAACAGCAGGAATTCCTGTTGTTCTGGTGGACCAGGGAATTGAAAAAGGGCATGAAGACCTCTTTGTCACATTTATTTCTACAGACAATGCTGCCGGCGGCAAGAATGCCGGCGAGCGGATGGTCAAAGAACTGAATAACGTGGGGAATGTGATCATTGTCCGGGGAGCCAACGGCTCACAGGCAGGCGATGACCGCGCAAACGGCTTCAAGGAAGGCATTAAAGACAGCGGGCTGGTGCTTATCAATGAACAGCCGGGCGATTGGGTCGTTGACAAAGCAATGCAGGTCACAGAGAACATGATTCAGGCCAACCCTGACATCCAGGGAATTTTCTGCTGTTCTGACAACATGTTGCCCGGTATCCTTCAGGCGCTTCAGAACAATGATATCGAGAACGTGGTGATCATATCCTTCGATGGTTCCGACGCTGGCATCCAGATGATCAAGGACGGTAAAATCCTTGGCACCGTTGCGCAGTTCCCGGATAAAATCGGCGCCTGGGGCGTTGAGTACCTGATGAAAGCGCTCAAAGGCGAGGCAGAGGGTGTAGAGCCCTTTATCGATGCCGGCACTGAGGTGTTTGATCTGGCAACCGTAGGGGAATAGTCTTTGCAGCATCAGCAGACAGGAGCCTGTCTGCTGATGCTTTTGTGAAATATACAATTACTGATGCAAGAGGTAAAAATGCCGTTTTCCGCAAGAAAAAGAACGGTTCTGGTGATGTTTGCAGTCGTTGCCGCATTCTTTGCCGGCGGTTCGCTGGTGCCGAACTTTTTAAAGCCAGCCAATTTGCTGAATGTTATCCGCCAATGTTCGATTATCGTTATATGCGCTGTGGGCATCGCTCCGGTCATTATCACCCGCGGGATTGATTTATCAGTTGGCGGTAATGTTACATTTTGCGGTATGCTGACCGGTTTTTTATTGTTAAGAGGTGTTCCCATCGTGCTGGCCATTTTGGCAGCGCTTGCCGCCGGGATTTTGATCGGCTTGATATCCGGTGCCCTGAATGCTTATTTGGAGGTGCCCGCATTTGTTGCCACACTGGTCATCGGACAGATTACCCAGGGCTCAGCTTTCCTTCTGAACAACGGGCGATCGTTTGGCGGTTTTCCAAATGCCTATGTTTTCTTGGGAAACGGATCTTTCCTCGGCATCCCCATGTCCAACTATATCATGGTGCTTTTTGTAGCCCTGGGAATTGTCCTTACCAGTAAGCTGCCAATCGGAACGCGGATATATGGTTTGGGCGGCAATGCGCAAGTACTGAAAAACGCCGGAGTCAATACAGCAAAAATCAAACTATTTGTGTTCGCCTTCTCTGGTTTTTGCGCATCGGCTGCCGGTGTTTTGCTTGCTGCACAGTTGGATACCGCGCATCCGACGCAAGGGGAACCCTATCAGTTGGACGCGATCGCTTCCTGCATCATTGGCGGCGTCAGCATGTCCGGCGGCGAAGGCAAAATTATCCTGGTCATGCTCGGCGCGCTGATTATCGGCTCCATACGAAACATTTTGAACCTTCTTGCGGTTCATTCGTTCTATCAAAATATCCTTGTCGGCGTCATCATTATCACTGTAGTCGCCATTTCTATGATGACGCGTGATAAACGCGCTTACAGAACCGCCCAGTTTGCCCAAGTTAAATCATGAATCACAATCGTTGAGGAGGATTCGTGTTGCAGCGTACAGACAAAGTAAAACACACGTCCAGTCAGCAAAGCCTTCCGGTTCGATTCGTTAAGCAATATGGCAGCGTTGTGGTTTTTTTTATTCTCTTCATCTTCTCCTCTTTATTCATTGACAGGTTTTTCTCTGTCCGGAATGTGCTGACGATCATCAAGCAGGCGGCCGTAACCGTTGTCGCCTGTATGGGGATGATGCTTATATTAACAACGGGCGGAATTGACCTTTCTCTTGGCTATACACTGGGCCTGTGTTCCATTTTCTTGGGAATACTCAGTATAAAGCTTGGTCTGCCCGCCTGGCAGGCTGTTTTGCTGACGCTGGTGCTCGGGGCGCTTGTGGGCATGCTGAACGGCGTTATCATTCAGTTCCTCCGCGTTCCTCCTTTTATTGCAACGCTTGGTGTTGGTTATGTGCTTTTTGGTATCGCACAGATTTTCGGGAAAGGGGACGCGTATTATCCTCTTCCAGATGATTTGCTGGCCCTTGGCATGTCCAGGCCGCTGAACGGGCTCTATTCCATACTGCCCAAAGCGCTTCAGGAGAATGATACGATCCAGCAGGTCAGCAGGCTGCCCAGCTATGTTTTTATCGCCCTGTTTGTTCTGATTCTAATCTATATTCTAAGGCACAAGACCACCTATGGGCGCCAATTGTCTGCCTTTGGTTTTAACCGGGCAACCGCGAAACTGTCCGGCATCAATACGGCGCGGCTGCATGTGATGACCTATATGATCAGTTCGACCCTTGTCGCCCTTGCTTCTGTCATGCTGACAATCCGGGTCAACTGCGCACAGAGTAACCTTGGCGGATCGAATTATACATTTGAAATAGTCACTGCGGCAGTTGTTGGAGGCACATCGCTCTTTGGCGGCATATCAAATGTCATCAGCTGCCTTTTTGGATGCCTCATCACCAAATCCCTCGAAAATATTGTTAACCTGATGGCGGTTAATATCTACCTGTATCAGCCGATGATGGGTCTTATCATTCTGCTTGCGATTGTCTTTGAAGTGTACAAAAACCGAAAACTATAGGGGGATTATGATTTGTCAGGCCAGAAACTGCTTGAGATGAATAACATCACAAAATATATATATGATAGTTATGGCATGCCCCTCCGGAATACGACCATCAGGATTCTTGATGAGGTTGATTTCAACCTTGATCAAGGCGAAGTCCACATTCTGGTGGGTGAGAACGGAGCCGGCAAATCCACATTGATGAGAATTCTGGGAGGCGAAATCCCTCCTGATGAAGGCGAAATACTGATCAACGGGTCTCAGGTCATCATCCATGGCCCGCGCAATGCGCAGGAACTGGGAATTGGGTTTATCCATCAGGAGCTCAATCTTTGTGATAATTTGACGATTGCTGAGAACATCTTTATCGGCAAAGAACTAAGAGGCCGATTCATGATGAAGAAAAAGGAAATGAAAGCGCAGGCCCAGGTTTTGCTTGAAGAAATGGGCATTCATATTGATGCCGCAACCCTGGTCAAGAACCTCTCGACAGCACAGAAGCAAATCGTTGAAATCGCAAAAGTGCTTTCATATGACTGCCGCATTATCATCATGGATGAGCCCACATCGTCGCTGACACAAAAAGAAATCGAGATCCTGTTCAGGCTGATCCACCAGCTGCGCACGAAGGGAATTTCTATCATTTATATTTCTCACCGTCTTGAAGAGTTTGAGCACGTGGGAGACCGCCTCAGTGTCCTCCGGGATGGCCGATATATTGGCACGATTCCAAAAGAAAAATTCGATACGGACACGATAGTCGGAATGATGGTGGGGCGAAAACTCGGATCGATGTACCAGAACGCCCATATACCGCGCGGCCATCCTGTGCTTGAAGTGAAGAATCTGCAGCTGGAGCCTGATTCCGCTCCCATTACCATTCATGTCAATGCCGGGGAGGTTGTCGGGATGGGCGGCTTGGTCGGTGCAGGCAGAACAGAACTTGCAAAGTCAATTTTTGGTTACCGGAAAAGCTATCATGGTGAAATTTGGTACAATGGAGAGAGAATCAATAAGGCAGCACCCAACACACTTGTCAGAAAAGGCATGATATACCTGACTGAGGACCGGAAGGCCGAAGGGCTCATCCTTGAAATGAATGTTTCCCAAAACATATCCCTTGCATCACTTTTCAAAATGTTTAGAACTGGTTTGGTTCGCATGGGCAGGGAAAACAAACTTGCTGAAAAATCCGTGGATGAACTGAGCATCTCATGCAGTACGGTAAGCCAGCTGACCAACACCCTGTCCGGAGGCAATCAGCAAAAGGTTGTGTTGAGCAAATGTATGGCAACGGAGCCAAGATTGCTTCTGCTGGATGAACCCACAAGGGGCATTGATGTTGGCGCGAAAGCAGAGATATACCGTATGATCGATCATCTCGCAATACAAGGCGTCGCAGTCCTCATGATTTCCTCAGACATGCCGGAGCTCATCGGGATGTCAGATAGAATCTATGTGATGCGCCAGGGCACCGTTGTTGGGGAAATCACAAACAAAGAAGAAATGCTCCAAGAGAACATCCTTTCCTATACAATCGGAAAAGAAAACAGGGAGCGTGTTTCGCCTGTCTGAATAATACGCGCACGCAGTGACCCAAGGCGCGTCTCATCGCCATTCTGCTCGATTTTCGATTTTTCTGGCATCCATATTCATCCATGATGTTAGTGATTTCAGATTACCTGCATCTGGATGAAACGCGCAGCTTATTT
>Ga0123335_1006830_pt1 | contig 13077 bp, 11 predicted proteins | sample BiotimSIPDNA_2_FD_89707 | JGI IMG/M metagenome (GOLD analysis project Ga0123335, IMG submission 89707) | Anaerobic biogas reactor microbial communites from Washington, USA - Biogas_R2 time_0 SIP DNA | ecosystem: Engineered > Bioreactor > Anaerobic > Unclassified | place: Washington, USA... | reverse complement strand
ATATCTATAATTTCCCAGTTCAGTCCAGAACCTAGACCATTCATCGCTAAATTAAGGGTTCCCCATCCGATGAGGCTATCTGCGAACAAGAAATTCCAATAATCACCTGCCTTGGCGTGAAAGCCGTTAATAAAGTCAAATTCAACATTACCTCCATTAAATGTTGCACTACCATTGATTTTCAGGACATCGTACTCACCATTTCCCAGTCCACTAATCTCAAAATATATGTCTCCGCCGCTAACAAGGGTGCCTATGATGGTGAACGTACCAAGGGAATCGCCGGGGTTTAAAGATGCTCCATTCGCAATGACTACGTTTCCTTCTGTGTTTCCAGTACCGCTTAGACTACCAGCGTTGATATACATGTGAAACGGCGCTAACATGGTACCGTTGTTTGTCGTCCGCGCATTGCTACAAGTCTGTATGTAATTACCCCAGATTTCCAAATTAGAGTTATTGTTCAGAGTGCCGGAATTGTATATGCCCTCGTTCTCAATATAATGCCAACCCACGTATATGTAACCGTTGTTGTTCAGAGTGCCGGAGTTTAATAATAGGCTCCCGAGAGCCATTCTACCGTTGTTGTTCAGAGTGCCGGAGTTGTTTGTAGTATTGTCTCGGACGCTCACGATGCCGCCATAGAGATTGTTCAGTGTACCGTAGTTGTTGAGCTGACCGCCTTCATCATAATGAATCGTACCGGAGTTATTCAGCACGCCTTTGTTGTTCAGTATGCCGAGGTTCAGCTGACCGTCATAGAGATTGTTCAACGTCCCGTGGTTGTTCAACTCGTTATCAGTTCCATTGTAAATCGTACCGGAGTTATTCAGCATGCCTTTGTTGTTCAGTATGCCACCGTTACTCACGATGCCGCCATAGAGATTGTTCAGTGTACCGTAATTCGTAATCGTGGCGAAGCTGCTGAACCATTCCTCATCCGTGCCGCCGTTGTTCAGCGTACCGGAGTTGTTAAGCGTGCCGAGGCTGAGTATATTTATGGTACCCAGGTTTATAAATCTTTCTTTGTTTACTGCATCCGATGTACTGATGGAGATGATGCCATTTTCGGGATTCGGGTTCGGTGAGATTTGGTATTCGGCCTGAGTAATAGAAGGTAGGGTCAAGACCTGAGCAAATCCGGGCCTTGTTGGTAGCAACGCCGGATCAAAAATACAAAACCTTATTCTTGACGGCGATTATGACAGGCGCGCGTCAAGGTGAAACCCTGGGGTTGAAATGGGCCGATGTGGACTTTGATAGGAAACAGATTCATATCAATAGAACTTTCAATTCCGGGCGTTTCTTCCCACCAAAGACGAAAGAGAGCGTCCGAGCCATTGACTGCCCCCCTACCCTTCTACATGAATTTAGGTTATGGAAAATAGCGAGTCCACCTAATAGCAATGACCTTGTTTTTGCAAATGAGGCCGGGGGACCGATGAACTACAGTAATATGGTCCAGAGGTATTTTCACAAAGCCTTGAGGGATGCCAAAATCAAAAGGATTCGCTGGCATGACTTGAGGCACACCTATGCAAGGCTTCTCTTGTGTCAGGGGGAAAACATCAAGTACATTCAGAGTCAGTTGGGACATTCAAGCCCGACCGTTACCTTGAACGTCTATTCACATCTGATGAAGAACGAGAATCAGGAAGCGGCTTGCAGATTAGAAGACACCATTTTTTCGCATGGTAGCAAAATGGTAGCAGACATAAAAAAAGAGGTTACGCCATGATTCGTAACCTCTTGATTTCATTGGTAGGCGGTACTGGGATTGAACCAGTGACTTCTACCGTGTGAAGGTAGCACTCTCCCGCTGAGTTAACCGCCCATCGTTTTACGGGTGCAAGCTATATCCTAAAGAATTCTCTTTTTCAAGGGGAAAAATAGTTCGTCTCCATTTCAGGATTCACCTTCGCAGAGTCTCCGGTAACATTCGACCCGCCTGTCCCGATAAAGATGGTTAAACGGATTGAGATGTTTGTCCCTGGCCAGGGAAATGTCAAGTTCGGCAACCCCGACCTCATTTCCAACCGGGCCGGCGGAATAGAGGACATCGGCACGGGGACCGGTAATCTGGCTTCTGCCCGTGAACTGAAGCGTCTTGCCGTTCCGATCGTCCTGTCCGGTCCGATTGGCCGTCACGGTATAGACGTGATTTTCCAGGCAGCGGATCTTCATGCCGTCCTGGCAGAAGGGCAGGACCAGATTGGCGCAATGGCAGATCAGATCCGCCCCCTTCAGGGAAAGGATCCTCATGGTTTCCGGGAAAAACCAGTCGAAGCAGATCATGACCCCCATGCGGCAGCACCCAAGATCATAAATTTCCGGCTCCTCATCCCCCGGCTGAAACCAGAGTTTTTCCTCACTGAAGAGGTGAATTTTCCGATAGGTTCCCATGTACCCCTCAGGCGATACCACGACGGCTGAGTTAAAAAAGCGGCCATGGTCCCGCTCCGCCACCCCGCCGACAATGCAGCACTGGTTCCGGGAAGCCAGCCGGCAAAGAAATTCCGTCGTTTTTCCATCAGGGATTTCCTCGGAGATTTTTCCAACCTCATCGAGAGAGGTAAAGAGATAGCCCGTATTAAAGAGTTCGGGAAGCACGATCACTTCCGCGTTCAACTCGTTGATCAGGCCCTCCGCTTTTTTCAGATTCTGCTCAACGTTACCGAATACTGGTTCAAACTGCACAAATCCCGCCCTCATAACATTCTCCCCTTCCCGCCGGCTCATGCTTCTTTTCAAGCACGACATGGCAACCGAATCTCCGCCCATATCGTGCATGGCCCCAGCCCCTGTCCCGGGTTCCCTTTCTCAACGGAGCGTCCGTTGTATCTGCAGCCTTATCGTTTCCCCGCTATGGGATGGGGACGCCCAGTCCGCATTTTATCGCTTCAGCCGCTTTGATATCATCTTTGCCCCCGGATTGGAACCCTGGAGAATGCCATCCGTGCGCACTTTCGAACCCGATCCCCTTCCCATATCTCCGCAGAATCACATGAACTGACCGGTGGAAGATATCATCAAATTATTGAAAATATTCATTGACAAAATTGACTCTAATGGGGTAAGAGCCCAGAGAATTTGATAGCGGTTAGGCGGGCAAGGGTTACTAGGGTTTCCATTATCAGATGGGCTGACCCTTAAGCGGTTGAATGACATTTAAACACATTGTTAGGAGGAAATTATGGAAGTTACGGTACCCATGGAAGGAAAGATTGTGGCAATCAAAGTTAACGTTGGCGATAAGGTCAGTGAAGATGACGAAGTCGCGGTCATGGAAGCCATGAAGATGGAAATGCCTGTCGTATGCCCGGCAGACGGCGTTGTTAAAGAAATAAAGGTCAAGGTCGGTGACAAAGTTGCAGCTGAGCAGGCATTGATGATCATCGAATAGACCAGATCTTCCAGATACTACACACCGAATAAGCAAGAACACCCCTATACCGATCTTTGCAGAGCGGCTTGACGCTTCAGGATGCAGGGAAATCAATACAGAAACACCGTGTCGGCCTTTGAATTCCGGCACGGTGTTGATAGTCACAGAATGCTTAAAAATTATAAGCCGATTATCCAGACACATCAGAAAATGCCAGACATGCCGGATACGCGATATCCTTATTTTTTCGGGGGGATACGGCTGGGACTGATTTGAGCGGTTTGCTGTGGCACTAATACTTAATGAAAAGAGGAGGCTTTACCATGGATTTTGCGTTATCAGAAGAACTCGAAATGTTGCGGACTATGGCACGCGATTTTGCAACCGAAAAGATTGCGCCATTTGCAGACAAATGGGATGAAGAGCATTACTTCCCCTATGAGGAAGTCGTCAAACCGATGGGCGAACTGGGCTTCTTCGGCACCGTTATTCCGGAAGAGTACGGCGGAAACAACATGGGCTGGCTGGCCGCCATTATCCTCACCGAGGAAGTCGCCCGCGCCTCCAGTGCGCTGCGTGTCCAGATCAACATGGAAGGACTCGGCTGCGCCTACACCATCTGGAAGTATGGAACGGAAGAAGCCAAGAAGAAATATGTGGAAAAACTGGCAACGGGCCAGTACCTCGGCGGCTTCGGAATCACCGAATTCAACGCCGGTTCCGACGTCATGTCCATGAAATCCACCGCTGAGGACAAAGGGGATCATTATGTGCTGAACGGCTCAAAGACCTGGATCTCCAACGCCAGCTGCGCCGATGTCATTGTGTACTATGCTTACACGGACAAGGCTGCAAAGGGCAAGGGACTGTCCGCTTTCGCAGTGGAGTTGAAGAACAACCCCGGCATCCGCACGACGGATCTGGACAAGATGGGCAGCAAATCCTCACCCACGGGCGAGATCTATCTCGACAACGTCATCGTTCCGAAGGAAAACCTCCTTGGCAAACCCGGCGACGGCGCCAAGATCGTCTTCGGGTCCCTCAACGGAACCCGCCTGTCCGCAGCCGCGGGTGGAATCGGTCTTGCCCAGGCCTGCCTTGATGCCGCCATAAAATACGCCAACGAGCGTGAGCAGTTCGGCAAACCGATCGGTCAGTTCCAGGCGAACCAGTTCCTGATCGGCGAGATGGCCTGTGATCTGGAAGCCGCCAGACTGGTGGTCTACAAGGCCGCCTGGCAGAAGGATCAGGGAAATCTGGGTAACACCTTTGAAGTCGCCCAGGCCAAATATCTTGCCGGCGAAGTGGCCTACAAGTGCGCCATCGGCGCGATGAGAATCTTCGGCGCTTATGGTTATTCCACGGAATATCCCGTGAACCGTTTCTACCGCGATGCCCCCACCTACGCCATGGTGGAAGGTTCGACCAACGTCTGTAAGATGATCGTCGGCGGCACACTGCTTGGTGCGAGATAACCAACCGAAACGAGGTGTTCTCACCTCTCGAGATATTATGCTGTTGATATATATGTGAGTTTAGGAGAGTTTTGAATGAGACAATATTTTGAAAAGATGGACGATCTGGGCAAGGCTCTCAAGCCGGCGCAGATTGAGAGGATGAAAGACAACGTCGCCCAGATTGAGGAAGTCTATGCCGACGTTGCAGCAGCAGTTGATAAGGCAAAAAATGCGGGGGTCCCTGCAGAAGATGTTCACAAGAAAGGGGATATGACTGTCTGGGAGCGTATTGAATACATCGTGGATCCCGGGACTTTCTGCCCTCTGCATACTCTTTATAATCCGGCCGGAAACAAGGAAGGCGTTACGGGCGTCATGGACGGCCTGGCCAGGATCAGCGGCAAGTGGTGCGTGCTGATCGGCTTCGACAACAAAGTCACCGTGGGTGCTTGGATTCCCGGTCAGCCGGACAACAATCTCCGCGCCACCGACATGGCAAAGATCCTCAATATCCCCATCGTCTGGCTGGTCAACTGCTCGGGCGCCAGACTTCCTGAACAGGAAAAATTCTATGCAAACCGGCGCGGCAGTGGAACCTGCTTCTTCCGTCATGCGGAACTGGAAAAGATGGGAATCCCCGTCCTGGCGGGAATCTACGGGACAAACCCGGCGGGCGGAGGCTATCAGGGCGTGAGTCCGACCATTCTTCTTGCCCACAAGGACTGCAACATCGCCGTTGGCGGCGCGGGTATCGTCAGCGGAATGTCCCCCAAGGGATTCTTCGATGAAGAAATCGCCGAAGCGCTGATTGATGCAACGCGCAAGTTCCGGGCAACACCTCCGGGAAGCGTCAAGATTCACTACGACGAAACCGGATTTTTCAGAGCCGTTTTCGAGTCACAAACCGGTGTTCTGGATGCCCTCAAAGAATATATGTCCTATATCCCGGCATATCATCCGAAGTTCTTCCGTGTCGCCGAGCCGGCGGCACCGAAATACGATCCGAAGGAAATTTCATCCATCATCACCTTCAATCAGAAGATGGTTTATGATTTTGACAACCTTCTTGCCCGTCTGGTGGACAATTCCGAACACATGGAGTTTCGGCCCGGTTACGGACCCGAAGTGTACACCGGTCTGGTCAAAATTGATGGATTCCTGATCGGAGTCATCGGCAACCGCCAGGGAATCCTTCCCAACTACCCGGAATATACCAACGAGTACATCGGGGTGGGCGGCAAGCTCTATCGACAGGGCTTGATCAAGATGAGCGAGTTTGTCACCCTCTGTGATCGTGACCGCGTTCCAATGATATGGTTCCAGGATACTTCCGGAATTGACGTCGGCGACATCGCGGAAAAGGCGGAGCTTCTCGGCCTGGGCCAGTCGCTGATCTACTCCATAGAGCAGACCGAACTTCCCATGATGCTCGCTGTCCTCCGAAAGGGATCCGCAGCGGCACATTACGTCATGGGTGGACCGACGGCCAATAACCACACCGCCTTCACGCTGGGTACGGCTACAACGGAAATTTACGTCATGCACGGCGAAACAGCGGCAACGGCCAGTTTTGCCCGCAGACTTGTGAAGGAAAAAGATGCAGGCAAGCCCTTGCAGCCGGTCCTTGACAAGATGAATGCATTGGCCAAGGAATACTATGACAAGTCACGTCCGATTGCCTGTGCCGTGACAGGAATGGTTGATGAGATCGTCCGTTACGAGGATATCCGCAACTACATGGTCGCTTTTGCCAACGCAGTGTACCAGAATCCGAAATCCATCTGTCCGCAGCATCACATGATTCTGCCGAGAATGATCCGTTCACAGATCGTGAAAGGATTGGATAGACCCAAGGCGGGAGAGTAAGAATAACATTTACACCCTTGTTGGGCTTTTGAAGAATTAAAGAAGGCCGGAGCATGAAAATAAATCATGCTCCGGCCTTCTGCATCCTGAACGGAGAGCGATGAAGTCTTTTGATCGCCTTTTATCTTCTTTGCCGAAAAGCCAGGGCCCGCTTCAGGTCCTCTTCAGTATTGATATTGAGAAGCATGGTCCCGTCAGGGTCATAGGTCCGGATTACGCTCTCCGGAACAAAGAACACCCGCATTCCCTTGAAACATCCTGTCATTTTCAGACGATCCCCCCGCTCCAGAAGATTTTTTATGCCCGGCAGACAGCGTCGGGAATAAATGGCGTGAAGGGGGAAAAACCCCTCAGAGGTTTCCGGAACCACAATATCATACCCGTCTATTCTCTCCGTCATGTATCGGATGAATTCCACATTTAAATAGGGCATGTCGCAGGCGCATAAGAAGGCATATTCATAAGACGCATAATAAAGACCGGCATAAAGCCCTCCCAGAGGCCCCTTTTTCTTGTAGATGTCGCTGACCAGAGGAATATCCTGATCAAGATAGAGGAGAGGCTCATTGGTTACCAGGATCACCTCGGGAAACAGGCTTTTGAATTGCCTTACGACCCGGTCAATCAGCCGTTCACCGTCAATCTCCAGAAACGCCTTGTTAAGGCCCATCCGAGAGCTTTTTCCACCGGATAGAATGATTCCCGTCATCCTCTGCGCCGTTGTGTAACCTGCCTCCGGAAATATCTTGCCGGGTTTCAACATGTTGTCCGCTTTTCCATCCAGATTGTCCTTGTTTGTCACTGCCAGAGCTCCTCAAAATGGCGACACCGTGAATCCAGGAAGACCACCTGGCCTCTGTCGTTCTCCGAACGAATCAGGCGCCCGATTCCCTGTTTCAATTTGATCATAGCTTCATAGTAATAGCGATTCCAGAACTCTTTTGCAGGAAGCATTCTTTTCCGGGCGACCTGGAGAGGATCAAAGGGGTGGGGGAACGGGATCCGGGTAATAATGACCTGGGTCAGGGTATCCCCTTGGAAATCCACTCCATACCAGAAGGTGTCCACTCCGAAGAGGACACTCTCCTTGATCAGCCGGAATTCATCGATCAGGTTGCCCGTGGGCTGGCCTGGCGCCTGAAGCAGGAGTGGGAAACCATCGGCGGCAATTTCATCCCCTGTCAGCACAGCGACCGCTTCGAGATCGGAATAGCTGGAAAAAAGGACCAGGGTTCGCCCCCTGTTGCGGCGGATCAGCGCCGGCATCAGCTCTGCAACGGTTTTCAGCCAGACCTGCTTGTTCCCGTAACTGCCGCTGACGACACCCTCCGGCAGGATCATCTTCACGGCGTCCCGGGAAAAGGGGGAAGGAAGAGTCGAGAAGCGGAATGGCCTTTCCTTCCAACCCAGCATGACCGGCTGCCCATCCCCCCCGGGCGTCGAAGCCGCATTTTCATGATCCGGACAGTCCATTCCGACGATTTTGCTGAAGTCATCGAACCGGTCTCGCTGCCTCAGGGTCGCAGAGGTGTAGACAATGCAGTCCCGCCTGTCGTAAATATGCTTTTGAATCAACCCGGAGACATCCACGGCATGAACCATGAGCACCCAGTGCCTGGAATAAAGCTGGCAGGCCGCCACCATGTTGTCGGATCGGATTGTCTTCTCCAGAAGCAGGAAATTCTCGGCATCCGAAAGAATGCGGGCTGACGCATTTTTAATGCGCTCCTGAGAACGGGGCAACAGTTTCAGCGCCCGGCAGGTGTCCGGGTCTTCCAGGAATGACAAGCTTCCGGCAAGGGCTTTCAGAAGGTCGGCAAACATCTGAAGCGCTTTTTCTATCTTCCCGTCAGCGTAAGCGGCATGACATAAAGGCAGTTGGAGAATCTCACCTCTTGCGCTGGAGGGAAAAATCCTGCGCAGGATATGGCCGAATTCTTCAACGGCCTGCTGCAATTCCTCCAGAAGGTTGCGGCATTGGTCAATGGATGCCTCCACGTCTCCGGCGGCATTGTGTAAAACCCTGTGAAGCACAAGTTCCAGGTAGGACAGGGTATCCATCATCTCGCGGGAATTGACGGACAGGCGGAAGGCGTTCCGTACAGCCTGTTCGAAATGGTTGGCCTCGTCAATGATGCAGTTTCGGAACATCCCCGACAATTCCTCATCCAGATCAATCAGGGCCAGTTTGTGATGGTTTGTAACGACCACACGTGCGGATCGCGCTTCGGCACGGGCCACCTGGGCCGGACAGAGGATATGGCGGCCCGTGCAGCCCGTCTTTGCAGAAATTTCGCTATGGAGTCGCCGAAAATAAGGGGATGTGTTCAGGTGGCGGTCGACTCTTTCCCCCACCGTTTCACCATCGGCATGCCTGAACAGAAAGATGAGATTGGCAAAGTACAGCCATGTCAGCAACTGGGCTCCCTTCAGATCCTCTTCGAAGGCCGAATTCAGTTTTTCAGCACAGAGATAGTTGGATTTCCCCTTCAGCAGGGCAACGGGAATATTCCGGAAATCCCGCTCCAGCGCCATGGTCCGGGGAATTTCCCGGGAGTGGATCTGATCCTGGAGACTTTTTGTGTAGGTCGAAATCATAACCCGTTCATCGGGATTCAGGCGGAGATAATCCATGACGGGAATCAGATACCCCTGGGTCTTTCCCGTTCCCGTACCGGCTTCAAGGGTCAGGACGGCCCCGTCATTCAATGCCTCGGTCACACAAAGGGAATATTTCAACTGGGCGTCCCGGAACTTGAAGCCCGGAGCCCCCTCTGCCAATCCCTTAAGAAGCGTCTCGATCCGCTGTTCCGGAATCGTCCTCCGATCTTCCTGATTCCGAGTCAACGCCGGGGAAAACCGCGCCTTTTCCAGAAACGGCATCCAGTCTGCCGTGTCGTTCCGTGCAACGGGCGAAAAGAGTCCGCCCCAGTACTCCTGATAATGCTGCACCAGGTGAATCATGACGTCACCAAAAAGGGTGTCGCTCATTTTCAGATAATGGCGCAGCGCTGCTGAAGAGGGCTGCGTTTCATCATTCAGCCGATCACCGCAGAGATGTCGAACGAGTTCGATGGACAGATCAACCAGTTCCGAAGCGGAAAAGCTGATCTTCTCGCGCCTTTTTCCGGAGAGATATTCCCACAATCCCCGGGGAGAAAACGACTCGACATGGGGAAGAAAATATTCGGCAGCGAAGGTGAGATCGACAAAGCGATCCTTGGCGCAGAATCGAAGCAGGAGATCCAGTGCGGAATATGGATCCAGGACCAGGACAAAGGCCTGTTTCTCAAGAAAAGACCTCAAGCGGACGGCCACTTCTTCCGCCGGCGGGGCCTCATGGAGAGATTCTTTTGAGATGTTGGAGTGGTAACGCTCCCTTTCCGTGAGATATGGGTACCTCACCAGGGAGGAAAAATTCCGGCGCGAAGCGTCCCTGGACAGGATCGTCGCAGCAACTTCATAAATCCGGTTGCCGTTGTCCGCCTTCAGGCCCGCATGGCCATAAACAAATGCCACTTCGTCAACAGGACGGTTATAAGGTTTCAGCATGGGTCTCCGAGAGGCCGTTATCTGAACAGATACATATAACTTCAGGGGCCAGGTTCAATCTTTTATGGGGGCGCGCCATCGCCACGGTATTCAGCGATCACGCAACGCTGGGCATCTCCCTTATCACACAAGGTTCAATGACTAAACAGAAAATTTGCCATGTCAACGGTATAACTATGGTGACGTTTTACGAAGATGCTTCTCTCCGGCACAAAATTTAAAAAAAATTACGCATATTCTTGACAAGGAAAGGTTGTTTAGGATAGAAAGACTACCTCATCGTTTCAAAAAAGCCGGAGTAACTCAGGGGTAGAGTAGCTGATTCGTAATCAGCAAGTCGGGGGTTCAAATCCCCCTTCCGGCTCCATAATATCAGGGGGTTGCGCAAGCAGCCCTTTTTTTATGGGTGGCTCATATAGGGGACTTGACTTCGAGGTTCTTCATCGCACCGATTAGACTCTGCCTAATCGACTGCAGATAGATGTCGGTAGTGGTGGGTCGTTGATGTCCAAGCAGTGCTTGGATGTCGGTTATGGCTACGCCGGAACCGGCCAACTTGCTGGCCCCATAATGCCGCAAAGCGTGATAACCGAATTCCTTCACCCCTGCCCTCTCGCAAGCTTTCTTCAAGAACTTGCTCCGGTAATAGTAGGGCTTGCCGTCCGGGTGGCAGAATAGATATTCCCCGATTTTCGGCATCGAACTTATCACCTTTTTCAGCGTTTCGTTGATCGGGATTATCCTTTCGGTCAGATCCGAGTTCTTGGACTTTCTCGTCCGTAAAATCAGATAATCGTCATGGATGTCTTCCCACTTCAGCTTATTCAGTTCGCTGATCCGGGCCATGGTTGTAATGATCGCCAATAGATAGGATCTTTGTTCCTCCGTGCAGTAGTTGAATACCTTGTCTATGTCTTCTTGCGGCGGGATGTACTTCTTGTTTCTGGCGATAGGAAAAAACTTGATCTTCTCGGCGGGATTTCCACTCAACAGGTCCCTTTCAACCCCATGGTTGAACAAGGCTTTGATGAATCGCAGTTCCTTGTTGGCAACGTAATGGGATTTCTTCGCCACGCCGGAAAGATAGTCATCCACGTCCTTCCGGGCCACTGACTTCTTATTACCCCAAACCAATATTAACTTTTTAATGAGCGCCTTGTTTTCCTTGAAATACTTGCTGGTCCTCCTTTCTTGCAAATCCCTAAGTCTGCTCTCGCATAAACTTATAAAGTCCGAATTCATCAGCTTTAGATTTTTTCGGGCGTCGGCCTCTGCCATCTTTGCTTCGAGCTTTGTCGCGTATCCGCTTTTCCGCTGGCGGACCTTGTTCACCCAAAACTCCCAGGCCCACTTTCCCTGGTGCCTGAACACTGTCATTTTTCATCACCTCCTCCAGTTTTTTTTCAAACGTCTCTTTCTCAAACCTCACGATTTTCCCGATCTTTATACCCCCCAAAAGGATGCGATTGGCGTAGACAAACCACTTCGAGCATCTGAGGATATCGGCAACCTCTTGGGGAGTAAGGAAAGTCAATCAGTTGTCCTCCTCTTTCATCTTCTTATCGATTTTCTTTCTCAGGATTTCGAGCATTTCCGCGTACATCTTCCTATCCTCCTCGGTATCTCCGAAAAGAGTGTCGAAATTTATAGGAGGTTCAATTACTCCAGCAGATATCCACATAAACACCAAATTATCTTCTTGCTTCTGCTCGGAAATTTTAGATTTGATGTTTTTCTTGAAAAATGATTTCATTTTTCTCCGTTTCCTTGATTATCTTTCTGACTTCTTCAAGAAACTCCTGGTAGAGCTTCTCTCTCATCTCTTTGGTCATTTCAGGTTCATCTAGCGGGCCGTCAAAAACTTGTAGCGGCTTTCCTTCTAATTCCTTGATACGCTTCATACTTTCCAGGAACTCGGCCTCACGCTGCTCGGCTGTCTTCGGCTTCAATTTGTCTTTCTTGAAAAAATATGTCATTTCCCCTCCAGTTCTCTAAGCTTGCGTTTATCTTCCTCCAATGCTTCCTCGTTGATTTTCTTCCCTTCGGATTTGAACTGTTCCAGAAGCTCTATGAGCTCCCGCAGTTTTTCCGCTTCGCTTTTAGGCGGGGGAGAAAAATCAAGCTCAAGGTTGTCTCTTCTTTTTTTCCTCACCTTCAGCTCCTGCAGCTTCTCCCCCGCCCTCTTTCGAGGGTAGAGGAGCATTGGTCCTTTTGGGTTGACTGCCTATCTTCCGCCTTCAGCAGTCAACCCTTGTTTGCCTTGCGAAAGTCCTTTTCGGCATTAAGCCTATCGCTTTTGAAGCAAATAGTTTTCGCCTTACCGTTGTGTCATGTGATGACAAAAGGTTACTAACAAACACCTTTCGGCCCGCATATTTTGGTTTAGGCCGCTTGGTAGGACCCCGGCGTATCCAATGTGAACCAAGAAGGCTTCATTGGCTTACGCGGGGGTTCCACCTTTTTCGGTGGCTCAATAGCTTTGACAAACGGAGGCCTCGGCGCTTTAGCGATTCCGCGAGCCTTCGGAGTAAGATAGGCAACGTGGTATTTTTCGATGAACTGCAGGTCCTGTGGTGCGAAATCAAGTTCCCTGGCTACATAACTGGCTTCGCGATGACCAAGCCTGTAAGATACGATATTCCCTACATTGAGCATGACCCTGGTCATCCGCTCGTCGATCACCGCGAAGTCCTGCGTGGATAGCACGCAACTAAGCTTATACTTGCGCCCCTCCTTCAAGATGTCGAAGATGTTGGGATTCATGAAATTCTGACACTCGTCGATATAGAGGGACAACGGCTTGTATTCCCGCTGTTT
>Ga0123335_1006828_pt1 | contig 13080 bp, 7 predicted proteins | sample BiotimSIPDNA_2_FD_89707 | JGI IMG/M metagenome (GOLD analysis project Ga0123335, IMG submission 89707) | Anaerobic biogas reactor microbial communites from Washington, USA - Biogas_R2 time_0 SIP DNA | ecosystem: Engineered > Bioreactor > Anaerobic > Unclassified | place: Washington, USA... | reverse complement strand
GTTATTTTTTGTCATTTTTTGTTGCTCGAAAAATATTGAAATAAGATTCATTCATTCTATTATGACTTTTGCAAGCAAATGAAGAATCATGCAGAATACTGCAATGAAGCCAATTGACAGCCAAACTTTTTTGTGATCGCCATGACCGCTGACATTCCAGAAGATTATTTCAAGCACGAAAAGGAGCACCCCGGGTGCTATCAAGGAAGTCTTTGGCACGATAAAGATATCTAGACTGAAAGAGCAAAAGGTCGAAAAAATTAAAAATGAATATTATAATATTTCATTTTTAATTGCAACAAATGAATACATGAATAAAAATCAAAGAAAGAGGCACCCGGGGTTGGTCTATGAAGGCTTTTCGGCTTGAGAAAGGCACCGGGGTGGTAAATTCTCGCGTTCACCACGCCAAAGGCAGCCTAGAGAGCACCCTAGGTGCTATCAGCTCCAGGCCAAATGCGCTTACAATAGGGTATCTTGGGTGCTATCCTCAAAGCTCCATGCCAAAGGCAGCCTAGAGAGCACCCGGGGTGCTATCAATGCGCTTACAAAGGGCACCCAGGGTAGCGAGTTTATACTTTCCGCAAACTCAAGATGCTCTTGAGAGTACCCGGGGTGCTATCCTCAAAGCTCCACGCCAAAGGCAGCCCAGAGAGCATCCGGGGTGCTATCAATGCGCCTACAAAGGGCACCCGGGGTGGCTGCTTTACGCATTCATCATATCGATGTGTTACAGAGCACCCGGGGTGGCGAGTTTATGATTTCCGCAAACTCAAGATGCTCTTGAGAGTACCCGGGGTGCAATCCTCTAAGCCCCAGGCCAAATGCGCTTACAAAGGGCACCTTGGGTGCTATCCTAAAAGCCCCACGCCAAATGCGCTTGCAAAGGGCACCCAGGGTGGCGAGTTTATGATTTCCGCAAGCTCAAGATGCTCTTGTGAGCACCCTAGGTGCTATCCTAAAAGCCCCACGCCAAATGCTCTTACAAAGGACACCTTGGGTGCTATCCTCAAAGCCCCAGGTCAAATGTGCTTACAAAGGGCACCCAGGGTGGCGAGTTTATGATTTCCGCAAGCTCAAGATGCTCTTGTGAGCACCCTAGGTGCTATCCTCAAAGCCCCACGCCAAATGCTCTTACAAAGGACACCTTGGGTGCTATCCTCAAAGCTCCACGCCAAATGCGCTTACAAAGGGCACCCAAGGTGGCATGTTTATGCCTTCGTCATGGCCTGGTTGCTAAAGAAGGCACCCAGGGTGCCTCTTTTTTCACGTTCCTACGCGTTCCTTCGATTTTTGGTTGTTGCGACAAAAACTTAGCAAGTTTTGCGAGATCTGTGTTCTCAAATCCCTGCGTTTAACAAAAAGATTTCGCGTTGCTTTTTGTGGGGGCGGAAAGTCATGCTAAATTACACGAATTACGATAAGTGTTTAGAAGGATTTGATTTTTATGAAAAGAATGCCGGTTTTCAGGTTTGTTGGACTTCTTGGGTTGATACTGTCGATTCAGGTTTTTTGTGCCGAGCGCATTGTCTCGTTATCTCCTGGCTTGACGGAATTGGTTTATCAATTGGGTTGCGGGGATCAATTGGTTGGTCGCAGCGAGGTCTGCAACTATCCCGAGGCAGCGTTGTCGCTGCCTATAGCGGGTCGGTTTTCCGATCCTGACTTGGAGAAATTGCTGTCTTTGAAGCCCACCTTGGTGATTACGAACGACCTGGTGAATCCAGGGGTCAAGAAGCCTTTGGAGCGGAACGGGATTCGTTGCATCCAGAAGCAATGCAGGACTGTCGAGGAGTACCTCGAGTGGGTAGAATTATTGGGCAAGACCTTGTCCTGCGAGCAAGCTGCACGCGTTGAGAAGGAGCGTGTCTTGAGTCGTTCCACCCCTAAGTCGAAGCTTGGTCTCAAAGTTCTTTGGGTCATTTGGGACGCCCCGATCATGATTGCGGGGGCGGGTTCGTTGGCCGACGGCATCCTGTCGCGTGCCGGCGCTGAAAATTCTGCGGGCAATGTCAATCAGCCTTATTTTCAATGTTCGTTTGATTGGGTTTTAGCGAATCAGCCTGATGTCGTTGTCTGGACTGCCATGCCTCGTGACAATTTGAAAAGCCACAGATTTTGGGGAAAGCTCAATGCAATCAAGCAGGACCGAATCATCATGATGCCCAATTCCGACCTTGTGCAAAGGCCAGGTCCGAGGATCTGCGATGGCATTGACGTGCTTCGAAAAGAACTCGAGGCGTTGAAAAAATGAAGTTTCTCCGATTGCCGCTAGCCTTGGTTTTATTGGTTTTAGTTGCCTTTTTGGGCTTGTGCCTAGGTTCCTATTGGCTAAGTCCGTCTGAATTTTACGGACCTGACGGCTGGCATCCTGTATTTGTTTTGCGATTTCAGCGTGTAGTGGCTTCTTGTACGGTTGGTTGTTGCCTATCGTTGTCCGGGATGGTTTTGCAAGCGGTTTTGCGCAATCCCTTGGCCGAGCCGTTTACATTGGGATTGTCTGGCGGCGCAAGCGTCGGGGCGGCATTGGCATTTGTCCTTGGGTTTTACGCCAAGAGTGCGTTTGCTGTTCCTGCGGGCGCTTTTCTTGGCGCGCTGGCGATATTGACATTGGTGCTATGGATCAGCCGTTGCGGCAAAAGCGGAAGCGAAACCTTGCTGTTGTCAGGAGTTATTTCAGGAACCATCGCATCCAGCGTGCTGATGTACTTGCTGTCCGTGGCGCACAATGAAGAATTGGCTGGCATCACCTGGTGGACGCTGGGCGACCTCCAAAGCACAGACCCCAAGCTCCTCTGGCCAGGTTGCGTACTCGCAATCGCAGCCATCGTCATCCTGCAATGCTTCGGAGACAAGCTGGACGCCATCGCACTGGGAGACGACTTGGCATACTACCTGGGAAACAATCCGAGACGTCTCACCCTGGGGTTCGTCGGATTCGCCTCGCTCCTCGCCGCGACAACTGTCGCAATGGCGGGAATCATCGGCTTTTGCGGCTTGATCGTCCCGCACATCGTCCGTCAAATCTATGGTTGCATCCATCGAAAAATCGCGCCGCTGGTCGGCGTCTGGGGCGCCATTTTCCTGGTTTTGTGCGACATTTTATCCAGGTGCCTGTATCGCGAGCGCGAGATACCGATTGGCGTCATGACGGCATTGATCGGCGGTCCTGTGTTCTTGTGGTTGCTGAACAGGAGGCGCGCACGATGACATTGGTAGCGGAACGCATATCGTTTTCATACGGTCGACATCGAGTCGTTGACGACGTGTCGTTGACGCTTTCCTCTGGCGACTTCACGGTTCTTCTGGGACCGAACGGCGGCGGCAAATCCACGATACTGTCATTGTTGTCGGGTCGGTTATCGCCCTCTTCGGGTGAAGTTTTGCTTAATGGTTTACCTGTAAGCGGCTTGCCTGGTCGTTACCGTGCTTCGAAGATGGCCGTTGTTCCCCAGTCCTCTCCTCCGACATTGGATTTCTCGGTACGCGAGCGTGTTACGATTGGTCGTCGCGCCCGCCTATCTCCCTTTCAGCGCATGAGTCCCGAGGACGATCGCGCCATTGAGTCAGCGATGTCTCAACTTGACGTTCTTGAGTTTGCGGAACGCCCATGCAACAAGCTATCTGGCGGCGAGCAGCAGCGTGTCAGCCTGGCGGCGGCGTTGGTACAGGAGCCTGAAGTGCTGATGCTGGACGAGCCAACCTCCTCGTTGGATCCGGCACACGTGGTCAAAACCGTCCAAATCCTCAAAAACCTGCCTAATCAACCGGCAATTTTGCTGATTACCCATGACATTGAACTTGCTTTCCATTGCGCCAAGCACCTGATGCTGCTCAAGGACGGCAAAATTCGATTCCAAGGACCGTCAGAAGAGATCCTGACACCCGAAAACCTCGCTGAAATCTACGGCTGCAATGCCTCAATCAAACCTGGGGTCACGTTCTTTTGAACTTAACATAGGAGAAAAACCATGAGAATCTTACTGTTGGCAATCCTACTTGCAATCCCATGCCTGGCAGAACCATTCATCCATAAAACCGACGCTTATGAATTCCAGTTCGACGGCAAGTCCGGAGGGCATCTGAAAACCCATGGAAAAACAATAGCGATCAATCGACTCTGGAGCATCGCCTTCTATCGACACCAAAACGTCGATAGCAAGAATTTCCTCGGCGACGATTGGAAGGGCAACGTAACCACGGAATTTAGCCAGGATCGAAGTTCTGTTGACATCAAGTACGATTCGCAGCGGCTGGGCTTGACCATTACCCTGGACTTCAAGCCCGAATACATTGACTTCAACGCCCACATCCGCAAGACAACGATACCGATCCTTTACCTCTACCTGCCTGCGGAAACCGATTTCCCGACCGATGACATGAGCAAATTCCTCTTCCCGTACAGCGGTCAGGAAGCGCACGGAATCGCCTTCCTCCCAAGCTACTTCGGCGAACACAAGCCACCCCACGCAAACTACGCACCGGCAAGCACAGGCCAAGAACCATACAAAGCATTCCTCGGGGACACCCTGGCGATGAAAAACGACGACGAACCAGAGGCTCAACTCCAATTGACCGAACTTGGCAAAACCTGGTTCTCCAAGGCAGACGCAGATTACATCACCTCCGCCTTGCTCAAAGTCCCCCGCCCCACAAAGGACGGTCACGGCGACCTGGAACTGATCCGCAACACCTCGGGTGTCGCCCTTGCAGGCTTCAGATTCGGCGGCAAGGGATATTTTTTCCGCCTGGGTTCCAACGGCAACAACAGCATGGACAAAGGGAGCGAGTTGACCAAGCGCCTGGTCGTCGCAACGATGAATGGATTGCAACTGCGTGAGCCCGAACTGCTTAAGGGCAAGAAGATCGCCGTGGTTTCGCTTGCCAACGGCCCCATCCACGGTTGCTGGACGCCGACCAAAGTCCCCGAATGGGAAACTCTGTTTGCCCTGGCCAGGTTCAAGCATCTCTACAATGCCCAATTCATCAAATTGGACACACCGGATGCCATGCGCGAAGCCCTGAAATCCAAGGATGTGGGCATGATCTTGAATCCGTACGGGGAGTACTTCCCGTCAGGCGACAAGAACAAGTTGATGTCTGACTTGGCATTGGTGAAGGATTTTGTTCGCGATGGCGGTGTCTGGTGGGAGATCGGCGGGTTCTCGTTCCACTATGTCCTGGAACCCAAGCCATACTTGTACCACGAGACGATCAATCCAGCTGGCGTCGCCGATTGGTGCAGTGCCCAATATGCCGATGGCAGCGTCACGATTTTCGGCATTCGACCGGTGATGCGTCGTCCCTGGGATGCCGAACGGTATACCAATCCCTCTTTGATCGCCATTGCAGGAAAAGGCAACGCAGCTAATTTCCAGCATGCTTGGATTATGGCTACAGAACCGGGTATGACTTGGAAATCACAGCCACTTCGATGGAAATTCACCTACAAATCACCTCAGGAAGCACTGGACGAATACGCAAAGTTGCTTGAAATCAAGGGTTCCCTTGAAGCCAAGGTCACAAGACCGGGAGTCCTTGACAAACTCAAGAACGCAGTCCTCTTTAAATTCGACGACCGTACTGCAGAAGATCAAATCAAAGCCATCGACACGCTTCCCAAAAACAACATCGTACACTATGCGGAATATCTCAAAGGCGGATTTGACAAGGAGTATCCGGATCACTTGCCCTGCAATCCACGCTGGGGTAGCGATGACGACCTGCGGAAGCTCATCGACCGCGCCCACGAACTGGGACACCTGGCTGTCCCCTACACCAACACCTCATGGTGGTGCGAAGATCCTCGTGGTCCTACATTCCTTGAAGCTGGCGACGCCCCTCTTTCTCGAACCCGAGAAGGCAAGCTCAAGCACGAAAAGTATGCACGAAACGAAGGATACACCATTTGCTTCCACCATCCCGCCGTCATCGCGGCGCACCGAAAAGTCCGCAAGCAAATGACCGAGGACTTCAAGCACGATCTGCTCTTCCAGGACCAGGTCGGCTGCCGAGGCTTTACCTGGGACTACAATCCCTACGATCCCTTGAAGGCATCCTGCCGCGAAGGCATGCATTCCCTCTCGATGGAAGACGCTCAGCATATCCCGGTGGGTTGTGAAGATGCCAACGACCGGGTGCTCAACTTCGAAACGCTGATCTGCGGAACCGTCTGGGGAACCGTGCCAGTCGATGGACAGTACCGCTTCCGCCACCTCAAATACAAGTTCCCCGAAGGCGAATGGCAATTCTTCCCGATCCTGTCCTACCTGGGGCACGACCAATGCCTCTTCACCCCACACGACCTCGGGCACTTCATCCGAAGACCAGAACACCTCTGCGTTGCGGTCGCATTTGGATTGACGATGTCCGACACATGGAACTGCAGAGACCATCGCAGCGCCTTCAAGAAGAACTGGGTACATTGGCTGGACGCAGTGCAAAAGACTGCGGCGGCAGATTACGCCGGCAAGAAACTCCTGGACTTCAGGTACTTGGAAGAAGGCCACAACCGCCCATTCCCGCATGAATTGCTGTACACCAGATACGCTGATGACATCGTCATCGTCTCCAATATGGGCGACAAGCCCATCGCCTTGAAAGGCCTGGTTGACGTGACAGGCCTACCCAGGGAGGAGTTGAATTGGCTTGACGGACAAACGCTTCCCGGATACGGATTCTACATCAGCAGCCCCAGGGTACGAGTCGCCCGAATCAATGCCACAAATCAGGATGCCATAGCCTCGATTGCACTGGCGTACCGCAATGGGCAAGTGTCTGGAACCGTGATGACATCCAACAACGCAACCATCGCGCTTCCCGTGCCTGAAACCTGGTCGAACACAACCGCAAAATGGGTCGATTTCGCAGGTGTGGAACAGCAAGTCGCCATCCAATGCCAAAAGGGAATGTTGACGATGACCACCCCAAAGGCGGACATCGCCGATCTTGACATGCCTAAGGCATACGCAAATACCGCGCCAAAATCCCAGGCTGGCCTGTCGAACAAAGTTGCCATCTACGCTCCGAAATCCTTCCCTGACGAGCCCTTCAAGGCTCAGGTTTCGGCTTGGCAGACGGAGCTGAAGCGTCATATTGCTGATCAAGGTTTGGCCATCACAATGCTTGAAACGCCTCAGGCGATGGTGGAAGCGATCAGCCGGCCTGTAGGCGATTCGCAACGTCCCTTCGCCATCATCGCTCCATATCACGAGCATTTGTTCCTCGCCGCAGACATGGATCCCTTCGAAGTCCTTGGCAAGATCAAGCGCTTTGTGGACACGGGCGGCATCTGGTGGGCGACAGGCGGACAACCATTCCACTACTGCAGGATCGAGGAAGCACCTGGCCAATGGAAGAAAATCACCATTGGTGGAAGCGGCTTGGCGACCATCGGCGCAACCACGCCCATAACCTATGTTGACGAATCCGGCGTCCCATTGGAGGCAACGGACGCAGGAAAAGCCTGGTTCGGGGAAGCGCGATCCGAGCGGATTGCCTCGTACTTCGGCAATGCCCAGCGTCCATTCCTGTACCCAGAGGACAAGCTCCCGCTGGTCATGGCGGGTGCAGTTCCGTACATCGCCCCGATCCGTTGCGAAGGCTGGGGGTATTTCTTCAACATCGGGGGCTTCAATGTAAAGATCGAAGAGGCAGCCGATATCGTCTCAGGCACGCTGATCCACCTCTGGAACAATCCCTGGGAACCCAACAATCCCGCCAAACGAGTGACCTTGTGGAGATTCTGACGCGATGCGAACCGCCTCGATCTATACCTTGGGATGCCGGTTGAACCAGGCCGACTCAGCGCTGGTCGCAGGGGAGTTGAGCGCAAGCGGATACGAAATCATGCCATGGGGAAAGGCAACAGACCTGATTGTCATCAATGGCTGCACGGTCACTGGAGTCGCAAGCCAAAAAACACGACAGGCAGTCAGAGCCGCGAGAAAACGACTCCCCAATGCGTTCATCGTACTCATGGGATGCGAGGCAACAGTCGCTAAACCCGACAAGTACCCAGAAGCAAATCTTATCGTGCCCAATCCAAGATCCGACACCATCCCGAACCTGATTCAAGCACAAATCAAGCTAGCGCCGCCTGCAAAGCCCGTTGATGACTTCACCCTGGATGGGGTCGGGCTATACGAGGAACGAACCAGGGCAAACCTCAAAATCCAGGAAGGCTGCGATTTCTACTGCACATACTGCATCGTGCCGCACACCAGAGGACCAGCGCGATCCAGGGATTTCGACGACGTCCTGCGCGAAGCCTCGGCATTGGTCGCCCGTGGACATCGCGAACTCGTGCTTGCCGGCGTCAATATCACCACCTACTCCAGCCACGGCGCCGATCTCGCAGACCTCATCCAGGCACTCTTGGCGATCGATGACGGATTTAGGATCCGCCTCGGTTCCGCCGAGCCAGGGCCGATCGTACCCAAGGTGGTTGACCTGATGGCAAGCGAGCCTCGCCTGTGCAGATTTTTGCATTTGCCCTTGCAGTATGGCGAGGATGGGATTCTGGCGAAGATGGGTCGTCACTACGACACATCGGAGTACGCGAGCTTGGTCCGCAGTGCAGCTGACAAGATTCCGGGGCTATGCCTCGGCACCGATGTGATTGTAGGCTTTCCTGGCGAAACCGAGGAATCCTTTTCGTCCTGCCGCACCTATCTTGAGAGCCTGCCCTTTGGATTGATGCACATTTTCACGTACTCGATTCGCCCCGGGACACCGGCTGCGACCATGCCGGGACGACCGCCTGGCGATGTATCCGCGACCCGTTCGGCTGCCCTCCTCGACTTGGCGCAAGCGAAAGCCGAAGCATTCGCAAAATCCCAAGTCGGCAAAAGACTGGTTGTCTTGACAGAGGAAACGAATCCTGTTTCTGGCTGGTCGGACAACTACCTCCACGTCACCCTGCCAGGAAACGCCCTGGAGCGAAATACCCTTATGACCGCGAACATTGTCGAGGCAACTGGCGGTCGCGAATTGATCGCACAAGCATAGCATGGAGAAGACAATGAAACGAATCGCATTGCTGATATTGGCTTGCATAAGCGTGCTTGCCGCCGAACGCCGACTGTCGCTGGATGCATACCGCGACAAGATGGAAGGCGGCTGGCTCGGTCAAATCATCGGGGTCACCTGGGGTGCCCCAACGGAATTCAAGTGGAATTCCGTGATCATTCCGGAGGACAAAGTCCCCAAATGGACACATGACATGATCAACCACGGTTTCGGCCAAGACGACCTCTATGTCGAAATGACCTTTTTAAGAACCCTTGAGCAGTACGGGTTGGACGTGGACATCAGGCAGGCGGGCATCGACTTCGCCAACTCCAGGTACAGCCTGTGGTGCGCAAACAAGGCGGGACGCGACAACTTGAGGGCAGGTATCGCACCGCCGGATTCCTCGCATCCGAAATTCAATTCATGCCCCAATGACATCGACTACCAGATCGAGGCCGACTACGCAGGCTTGATCGCACCGGGGTTGCCGCAAGCGGCGATTGATTTGGGCGAGAAATTCGGTCGTCTTATGAACTACGGCGACGGGGTATATGGCGGTCAATTCGTCGGTGCCATGTATTGCGAGGCATTTTTCTCCGACGACATCGGGGGTGTGATTCAGGCTGGCTTGCGAGCGATTCCCAAGGAATCCCAGTACGCCGAGATGGTTCGTGACATGGTTGCCTGGCATCGTGAAAAGCCGGACGACTGGCAATTCGCCTGGCACAAGGCCGTTGAAAAGTACCGGAAGGACAAGGAATACCAAAAGGCTTCCAACGGGAACATCGATGTCAAAATCAACGGTGCGATGATCCTTCTCGGTCTTCTGTACGGTAACAAGGACATGGAAGCCACGACGGTGATTTCCATGCGCGGCGGCTTCGATTCCGACTGCAATCCCTCCAATGCAGCAGGCGTGCTGGGCACGATGCTGGGCAAATCAAAGCTGGAATCCAAGTATGTCCAAGCACTCAAGCGAGACGCTAAATTCGCCTATACCGCCTACAGCGTCAATGATTTGCTAAAGGTCAGCGAGCTTTTGATGCGCCAGGTCGTGGTACGTTATGGCGGTCGCATCGAAGGCGATACGCTGGTGATTCCGCAACGGAAACCGAAACCATCCAAGCTGGAATTGAGCTGGGCGCCAGGCCCAATCGCCAACAGTCTCTTCACCGAAGAGGAAATGAACCAAATCGAGTTCAAACTCCACCCTGCCCACAAAGCCGATGTGCTGGCACCCAAGGATCCAACCGCCAAGGTACAAGCCGTCCTGGATGTCCTCTTCCCCGGATGGAAAACAACCGAAAACGCAAAAGACATGAACCCGGGATACCGCGCCGAACACTACGGACGCAAACACATCCTGATGACGCATCCTAAAAACCGCACCGAGGGTGCCGCCCTCTGGAAAAACATCACGGTTCCAGAAACCGGGGCAAGGCTCCACGTATCCGTCGCACCATACGGAAAGCAAGGCGACTTTACACTGGAAATCAGAATCGATGGAAAACAGATCCAAAAACAGAAAATACAAGAACAAGGCGACAAAATATGGTTTGACATCATCGTAGACCTCAACCCATACGCAGGAAAAACCATCAAGCTCGAATTGGACAACCAACCGGACAACTGGTACTGCGAAGCAGCTTATTGGCAACGACTAGAAGTTAATGTGGATAAAGAATAGGCTTATGAAAAACATAGAATTACTCGCACCAGCAGGTGGCAAACTTCAATTGGAAGCGGCGCTTGAAGCAGGCGCCAATGCCGTCTACTTCGGCTTGAAAAAGCTCAACGCCAGGACTGGCGCGCAAAATTTCGCCCCCGAGGAGCTTGCCGAAATCGTCTCTGAGATACATCGCCGCGGTGCCAAGGCATACTTGACCCTGAACATCGACCTTTCGGAGCGTGATTTGGGCTTGGCGGCACGAACCTTGGGCCTGGCGGAATCATGCGGGGTTGATGCAGTCCTGGTCCGGGATGCTGCCTTGTTGCTATTTCGACCGTTTTTTCCCAAGTTGAGTTTTCATTTCAGCACCCAGGCTGCCGTCAGTTCCAGTGCCGGCGTGGAGGCGGCCGGTTCATTGGGGATCTCACGGGTGGTCTTGGCACGTGAACTGAATCGCGATGAAATTGCCGCTTGCTGCGGGGTTGGAGATGTTGAAATCGAGGTATTTGTTCAGGGCGCGATGTGCTTCAGCTGCTCTGGTCGATGCTACTTGTCCAGTTGGGTAGGAGGTCGCAGCGGCAATCGTGGGTGCTGTGCATCGCCATGCCGCGTCAAGTGGGAAAACGAATCGGGCGAGGTCGGCAATCCATTGTCGATGCACGACTTATGTCTAGCCCAGCATATTGGCGCCTTGGGCACCCTTGGTGTTGCGTCCTTGAAAATCGAGGGGCGGTTGAAATCCGCCGCTTGGGTTTCGCGTGCAGTCGAGCTGTATCGCCTGGCGCTGGACGGAAAGTTGACCGATGAGGACTTGGCGAATGCAAGCCTTGAACTCGGAGGATACGCCGGGCGCCAAATGTCCGACGCCTTCTACCAGGGCACCCTGGGTAGCCTAACGGGCGAGGGGGCACGAGTCGCGCGACCAGAGACAGGTCAAGAGACGAGTGGCACCGAGGGTGCCAACGAATCCGTAAACAGCTTAAGCATCATTGACGATCCCGCCGGGGGTACCTTGTTCAATTTCACCTATCAAGCCGAAACCACCCAATTCCGCATCCCGCCACAACGGATCGCAAATCCAAGGCGGGCGACATCGATCGTAGAACTCGCCGAGACGCTTAAGTCAACCCTAGGTTCTGAAGACAACGACCTGGAGATAAGCATCGACCCCGCCATCGAAGACCTGTTGCTTCCAAGAAATGCCTGCAATCGGCTTGCCGATCAACTCACGGCATTCGTCCGCCAAAGCTCCAAATCCAGTGACGGACGTGTCCGCGACATCGCCCTTCCGTCAGAAGTCACACAACTCCTGGATCAACGAAAGCACCCAGGGTGCCCTGAAAATGCGAAGACCCTCGGCATGCGGCCAACCCTCTTTCGTGTTTCTCTCCAGCAAGCAGGAAAGCTGATCGAAAAAGGTCCGGACTTCCTTGCCAGACGAAAACTGATCATTGACCCGAAACTCTGCGCCAGCTCCGATGTGACCGGGCTAGTCAAGTCCATCCGCGAATTAGGTGACGTCGTCCACGCTGTCGCCTTGCCAGCCGTCATGTACGAAGCCGATCTCAAGCCGATACAGGCATTCCTTGCCGAGCTTTCAGGCGAGGTTGTCTTCGAAATCAACTCCTGGGACACCTGGCAACTGGCGAAAAAAGCCAACGCCAAAATGATCGCGGGACCCGGGATGGCGATCCTCAACTCTTTGGCAGCCAAGCAACTCCAGCAACTCGGATTTGCAGCGAACTGGATTTCCCCCGAAATCGATCAGGGGCAATTGGAGGAGCTTTGCTCACGCGCACAATCCCCGCTATACCTGACCGTTTACGCCAATATTCCCTTGATGCAGACGCGAGTCGAAATGCCTTCCGGATATGGGGAAAACCACATTTTGTCCGACGGGCGGAATGTCCGTTTGCGTCCAGTCCGCGAGGGTTCAGTGACCGTCTTTCGTTCTTGTGTCCCGCTAGATTGGACCAAGCTCAAAAACCCGAAGGTACGGGTCGCCCAACTTGTCGTCGACCTGACAGGTTCCGACACCATCGAACCACGCCCGACATCCACCTCGCTTTTCAACTACGATCGACGGCTCAGGTAAAATTCCTTCTTCGCTCATCGTATCAAGCGAAGCCCAAATAAGGGCACCCTGGGTGCCCGTACTCGGTTGGTTTCATGGCGTCAACGCTTCTTTTGGGTTCAAATCTCAAGGTTATAATTCCGGATTCCTTCAACCCGCTCCGCCAGTCCGAACTCGCTCCGCCATTAGCTCAACTTCTTCACTTCCTCGCTCGCATTACATTAAACCTAAAAAAAGCAGTTGACGCCATGACAACAGTTTAGGTACAGGCATCCCGGGTGCTCGTACTCAAGCGGCGGTGGAAGTCAAGCGACTAAAAAAAGTG
>Ga0123335_1006824_pt1 | contig 13087 bp, 14 predicted proteins | sample BiotimSIPDNA_2_FD_89707 | JGI IMG/M metagenome (GOLD analysis project Ga0123335, IMG submission 89707) | Anaerobic biogas reactor microbial communites from Washington, USA - Biogas_R2 time_0 SIP DNA | ecosystem: Engineered > Bioreactor > Anaerobic > Unclassified | place: Washington, USA... | reverse complement strand
GTCTTTCTTACCCGCAACTGAGCCAGAACTTTAAAGTGGAGGAAGTCTATATGAACCGGCATGATCCCTGACCTTTCGCGATGTTATCTTTCTGCAGGGATATCTCCGACAGAGCGAGCACGGGGGGATAATCCAGAAGACTGCCGAGAGATGACAACGGTCGGAAGAGATGGTGCCTTCGGGAGCAAGGGTAGTGTGTGCTTGTTGGAGAGGCACATCGGTTTATGGATCCCGGATTGTTAACGGCGACTTCTGACGGATTCCAATATTGTGGTACATGGTCTGGTGGTTATGATGAACGGCATTAATGGTGTCAGAATCAAGAATCTCAACGTCATCCCTGATGAACGGGGCTGGCTGATGGAGATTCTCCGTTGCGATGATGAGATCTTCGAGCGGTTCGGTCAGGTCTACTGCACGACAGCTTACCCGGGCATCGTCAAGGCATGGCACTACCACAAGAAGCAGACCGACAACTTCACCTGCGTCCACGGAATGATGAAGGTCGCGCTCTACGATGCCCGCAAAGACTCCCCTACCTACAAAGGTCTCATGGAATTCTTCGTCGGCGAGAAGAACCCGATCCTCATCAGCGTCCCCCCCGGGGTTTACCACGGGTTCAAGGCAGTCGGCGCCGTGACGGCGTTCTTCGTGAGCATTCCGACCCAGCCCTACAACTACCAGGAACCTGACGAGTTCCGGCTCCCTCCGGATACGACTGAGATCCCTTATGATTGGGGGCTTACTCCCGGCCTGAAGCACGGGTGAGGGGGCAGCGGAGATGACCATGCTTATCACCGGCGGCGCGGGATTCATCGGAAGCAACTTCATCCGCCACATGCTCACGGAGCACCCCGAGACCCCTATCGTCAACCTCGATGCACTGACCTACGCGGGGAACCCGGAGAGCCTCCGGGATGTTATCGATAACCCAGACTATACGTTTGTTCAGGGCAACATCTGCGACCCTGCTATGGTCGCGGCCGTTTTTCGGAACCACAAGATCGAGACCGTCGTCCACTTCGCCGCGGAGAGCCACGTGGATCGTTCGATCGCCGACAGCTCCACCTTTGTCCAGACGAACGTTCTTGGAACCTTCATCCTGCTCGACTGTGCTCAAAAACACGGAACCCGGCGTTTTATCCATATCTCGACCGATGAGGTATACGGTAGCGCCCACAGAGGGTCGTTTGCAGAGACCGATAACCTGAGTCCTTCAAACCCCTATTCATCAAGCAAGGCCGGGTCTGATCTGCTCGCCCACTCGTTCTTCATCACCCACGGCCTCCCGGTGATCATTACTCGCTGTACCAACAACTATGGCCCCTATCAGTTTCCAGAGAAGCTGATCCCTCTCTTTGCCACGAACCTCCTTGAGGGGAAGAAGGTTCCGGTTTACGGTACCGGTAAGAACATCCGCGATTGGCTCTACGTCCTCGACCACTGCCGGGCCATCGACCTCATCCTCCAGCGCGGGAAACCCGGGGAGATCTATAACATCGGCGGCGGTGCAGAGAGGACGAATATCGAGATCACCAAAAAAATCCTCGATGTCCTTGGAAGAGATGAATCAATGATCGAATATGTGCCTGACAGGAAGGGGCACGACTTCCGCTACTCCCTGGACTTCGGGAAGCTTCTGGCACTCGGTTGGAAGCCGGCATATAACTTCGACGAGGCCCTTTCAGCGACGGTCACATGGTACGTGGAGAATGAGTGGTGGTGGCGGCCGCTGAAGAGGGGGTCCCCATGATCCTCTCGAATATCCTGATCCTTGGCGCCGGTGGGATGCTCGGGCGCGACCTTGCAGCGATCTACCCAGGCGCCCGACTTTGCAGCCATAAGGACCTCGACATCACCGATGAGGCCGCGGTACGGACATACACCCTTAGTGCAAAGCCCGATCTCATCATCAACGCCGCCGCGTACACGAACGTCGATGGCTGTGAAGATGACCGGAACGCGGCGTTTGCCATCAATGGTGATGGACCGGGTTATATCGCCGCCGCTTGCCGCGAGGTGGGCGCCCGACTCATCCACTACAGCACCGACTACATCTTTGACGGCTCAAAGGCAGGATACATCGAGTCCGATGAACCGAACCCGATCAACGTCTACGGCGCCTCGAAGCTTCGCGGCGAGCGGAACATTGCAAAGATCATGGATGATTATCGTATTATCCGAACCTCCTGGCTCTTTGGCCGGCACGGTAGGAACTTTGTCGAGACGATACGGCAATATGCGCTAAGGAACGAGACCGTTCAGGTGGTGAACGATCAGGTGGGCAAACCCACCTACACAGTGGACCTGGCCCACAAGACGGCCGAAATCGTTGATTGCCCGCCCGGGATCTACCATGTGACGAACGATGGTATCTGCTCGTGGTACGAGTTTGCCCGGGCCTTTGCCCCGAACGTCGTCCCCCGCACAAGCGACGAGTTCCCGCGCAAAGCAAAGCGCCCCGCGTACTCGGTGCTCGTGAACACGAAGACGAGCCCCATGCGCCCCTGGAAGGAGGCATTGGCCGACTACTTATGCTCTGCGGGTGATGGATGATGAAAGGTATCGTACTTGCGGGGGGAACCGGATCCCGCCTCCACCCTTTAACGAAGGTGACGAACAAGCACCTGCTCCCGGTCTACGATAAGCCGATGATCTATTATCCCCTTCAGACGCTCATCACCGCGGGGATCAAGGATATTATGATTGTCTCCGGGCGGGGACACGTGGGCCATTTCCTCGAGCTGCTGGGCTCGGGGAAGGAGTTTGGGATCCAGCTCACTTACGAGATCCAGGAAGGCGCCGGCGGGATCGCCCAGGCGCTGGGGCTTGCTGAGGAGTGGGTCGGGATGGATAATGTCGCGGTCATCCTCGGTGATAACATCTTCCAGGACGATATCCAGGGGGGTATTGAGTCGTTTGAGTCCGGGGCGAAGATCTTCTTAAAAGAGGTCTCTGATGCCCACCGGTTTGGGGTCGCCGAAGTCAAAGGGAATAAAGTGCTCGGGATCGAGGAGAAACCGAAGATCCCGAAGTCGAATCTCGCAGTGACCGGACTCTATCTTTATGATGCCGGGGTCTTTGCGATCATCAAGCTGCTCAAACCCTCCAGCCGGGGCGAGCTTGAGATCACGGATGTGAACAATGCCTACATCCGGCGGGGAACGATGGAGTTCTCTCGCCTGGAGGGGTTCTGGAGCGATGCCGGGACGTTTGAGAGCCTGTTAAGGGCGAGTGTGATGGTGCGGGGGGAAACCACAGGGTATAAATCACAAGTATCGTCTGCCCTAGGCGAGCATGATGGTACGGATCAGCAACTCGCCTGCAAGCAGTAGGGCCATCTGCTCAGGAAAAATAATGGTAAATTATGCGTATTCTATATACAAGGCAAGCACTTGATCGGTCCGGTTTCTGGGGGCGAGGAACCCAGATAAGGGATTCAAGAATTGTGCCCAGCATGGCCGAGCACAATCTACACTGATGGTGGGAACTGTCTGAAGCCTGAAGACATCGGTGCGAGAAAGCAGCGATCTGTTCGCAGAGCGGACAACCTGAGCAACGCTTATAGGATAATCCTGGAGAAACCTAATGCATTCCCCAAACCGATCTGACATCAACAACAGAATTCAAAGCATATACTTCGACAACCTCTACAGGAACTCATTTTTCATCATAATCACCTCCATCACCAGCGGGGGGTTGGGGTTTGTCTTCTGGATGCTTGCGGCCCGGATCTACCCGATGGAGGACGTCGGGGTTGCTACTGCGTTGATCTCCTCCATGACCCTGATATTGGTCCTCTCGAAGATGGGGTTCGATGTCTCGATCATCAGATATTTCCCCGATATGGATAAGAACAGGGCCCTAGGGACAGCGATCATCGTATCCTCATTGTTTGCACTGTTTTTCAGTGTAATATTCATCGCGGGAACTGACTACTGGTCGCCGGATCTGGATCTGCTAGTGCCTCTTACGGGTATCCTATTCATAGCGATAGCAATTACGAACGTGGTCCTCTCTTTATCCGGGGTCGCTTTCACTGCCGTACGTAAAGCGAAATACTACTTTTTTCAGAACATCGTTCTTGGATCAAGACTCCTGTTTCTCATTCCGTTGGCATGTTTCGGGACGCTGGGGTTGTTCGGAGCGTACGGAGCATCAAGTATCCTCACGCTACTGTTTACCTTGGCCTACCTTAACACAATAGGGATAAAACCGACATTCTGCATCGACAGGAGTTTCATTCACGAGTCGTTTCATTTCTCGGTGGGGAACTATATATCCAATATATTCATTCTGGCCCCCAACAATCTGCTCCCGATAATCGCGTTGTACGTTTTAGGGGCCGAAACTACCGCCCAGTACTTCATCGTATTCACGATGGTATCCATTCTGTTCACTATTCCGAACGCTCTGAGCACCTCCCTCCTCGTAGAAGGGAGCAACGGAGTACCATTGCGGGAATCAGTTATAAAATCAATAACTACGACCTATGCTGTGTTAATCCCAGTCGCAACCCTGTTTTTCATCTTTGGAGATAGTATTCTCTCCTTCATCGGAAAAGACTACTCGGGCAACTCGGTCTTTTTCGGGACGATGATCCTATCGAGTTTCCTCGTCTCGGGGCTCTACATCTACAGTTCCATACTCAGGATCAGAAGAGAGACTAGAGAGATACTGTATCTTACAGGCCTGCTGTTCGTGCTGCTGACCGTTTCGAGTTATTACTTAATGCAGATCTACGGCCTCAACGGCATGGGGTATGCCTGGATCCTTGGCTACGGGGCAACGATTGTGGTCGGAGGTATAAGACTACTAAAAAAACGAACGGAGCAAGGATAAATGGTCTTTTCAAGCACCCTAGACTCAAAGATGGTGAAAGTATATCTGATCGTCATCATGGCCGGCCTCTCGCTGCCGCTAATACTCTACTCCGGAACCATCGACGCGTTCGCTCCGATACAGTCGCTCCAAATCATCAAGATCAACCATTTCGGACACTTCTCGGAGGACGTATTCTCGTACGTCCCGTTCTTCTACATCTTCGGGTCGATGTGCAGCATAGTCCTAGACCTTCCAGTCAAAGAAGTCATCTTTTTCCCGGTGCAAACCCTGGTTGGTATCTTCTCATTCTTGCTGTTCTTCCAAAGGCTATCGAAGAACCTCCAGATCACGGGCATCATCACGCTGATATATGCGCTGTCCGACACTACGGGCAACAAATTCTTCTTCTGGCCTCATGGAATGGGCATGGCGCTCCTGTTTCTCATGGCCTACTTATACATTAACCTGCTCGAGAACAAGCACACAAAAGAGAGCCAAGTGCTTCTGGCTGTTCTGGTAATAGCGCTGATGTACTACTCATATGACATATTCTTACTCTTCCTACTGCTGACCGTGGGGCTGATTCTCATCCTGGTATGTAACGCGATCTTACAGCGATCCCTCTCGATCGAGGCCAAAACTTCCAGGAACGCCCTACACACATTTACGATCATCGCTCTCTTCTCATTCATCGTGCTCTTTGGAATATCCGATTTCGTCTATGGCACGCTGATTGACCAAACCCAATATTTCGCGGGCATCTCATTTGCGTTCGATAAACTGATCCACAGTTACTTTTCGGTAAATGCCGGCGTTTTGCCCTATAAAGAGGAACTAGTATCGTATCCGGCTCTGATATCATTGACCAGCGCCATAAAATATCTGATTTTCTTCCTCGCCATAACAGTGAGCGTCGTAACCATACTCCGAAGAGTTTATGCGAAAAACACTCTGAATATGACCGAGATAATCGTGCTGTCCTTTCTGTTCATGGCAGGCGGATACTTTGTGGCCAGATCGATCCTCGGCTACCTGCTAATTCCGATATTCTTCATACCTGGTTTAATCTGCATAACCTACCTATATTCTTATTTCCGCTCGAATGCCATGCGTATCGCAAAGACCGGGTGCATGCTGCTGCTGCTGCTGATCCTAATACTGAATTGTACCTACTACTCAACATACGTCTCCAACGATCTCATCGATCGAGAGAGTAACTACTTCGAGTATGTGCTTCCCATATCGGACTGGCATCATATCTACTGTAATCCGGCATCGATCGTCACCACAGATGTCCAAACAAAAAATCTCATACTGATGAACACTTATGAGAGAAAACTGAACGCTGGTGAGGACCAGCCAATTAAGGAACTAACATCTTCTACTTATCAAGCCATGGACCCGTCCAGAGAGGTTCCGATATTGCTGAACAAAGAACACGGCGGAAATCCGTATAATAAATATTACATCATCAACTATCGATTAAACACGCTCACCCTCGAACAATGGGTTACGCTCAAATCATGGAGGGACTCCAGAGCTAGACTCGATGCAAACCCCCAGTTCAAGAAAATCTACTCTACAGGAGATTTGGTCATCCTGAACTGACCCCTTGGCGTGCATCGTGGTGGTCGCGCGGGACTCCCACCCCCCCGACCCCAGACGGGCCTCCTGCAGCAACGGGATCACTCCAGAGCGGGGAACAACCTGTCAATCAGTTTAAATGTAAAGGTGCTGGATGGCCAGCATACCCAAAACGGGTGCCAGCCAGTGCCTGCACGGATAAGGTCTCGCAATCTAGCCCAGAATCAGCACACTGCTCGACCGTCACCCACCTGGGCTATCAAACCGGACCGGCCCTGCATCGAACCCGGCATTGGAAAATACGGAGAAACCGACCACAGGCCCCCGAAACGTTCACAGCCAGGGGGAACCCTCAAGGTATCGCCTGGAGGCCATCACCGGTTCCAGGACCACCCGGCGATTCCCACGAGGATACGAGTCCTACAACAGCCTGATTGGCACCTCGTCTCCCCGGAGGTCGGATAGACCACTTGAGTCGTCCAATACGTAGATATCCAGAGGAAATCCAAGAAACAGCGCCCTGCACCTCTCGAGGAAGACAAAATTGCAGGATCTGATCCCGTTGACAAAACCCTTCTTTCGGATCACCCTGACATCTAGGTCTGAGTGATCATTCATCTCTCCTCTAGCCAGACTCCCAAAGCACAACGCCTGGCTGATGCTCTTCTCTTTGGAGAGTCTTTCCTTAAAACCGGCGAGATAAGAGTCTAACTTCAGTGAATCAATCTCGCCGTATTTGAACGTCTTCAGCAGACCGAACAGATGACCGTTGAAGAGCCAGTTGAGTGAGTGTCCTCCAAGGAGCGCGATGACGATGGCCGGCCAAAACGCGATGAACGGATGTACAACAAGAAATGTCGCTAATATAAAGAGCACCTCCAGAAGCAGTTTAAACCCCTTCTCCGTCCGGTCCATATAGAGTATGCTCTGGAAAAACCAGTTGATTCCAATAATCACCCCAATTCTCCCCCACCGAGGTAATAAATCGAACTCAAGGATTCTCTTATACAGCGCGTTCATCGGAGACCACCCTCCCAATGATCCTGCTTACCTCCGGTATAGGTAAACTCGCATCAACCCTGAAAAGCCTGTATTTTGGTCCGAGCTTATCATACAACTCAATTTTATCCCTTAAATTTTTATCCAGCAGGACGTCATTCCTCCTCTGCCTTAACGTATCTTCATCGGCGGTCAGCAGGATCCCCATACAGCGCTTGGGAATGATGCTGGTAAACAACTTTGAGAACATCCAGTTGTCCGGATCGGATCTGCCCGTTGAGATCATGACGTCGATGATCGTATCGTAGACGAAGCGATCGCAGATGATGGTTTTCTTCAGCAGTTTTATCGGGAGGTACACCCTGAAAATGTAGTTCAGTGAAGTGTCGAGGTACATGGTGACGGGGTAGATGCGTGAGATCAGGTTTGACCTCCAGTAGTAGTGATACCCTATCTTCTTCCCGTCGCTCAATGTGACCACCTCGCTCAGGCCCAGCATGCGGGCGACGATCAGGATCGGCAGCGACAGGAGGTGATTGAACCTCAGCCACTTGTATTCGCAATCCACACCATCTTGCCTAAGTGTGTCCACCAGGTACGCGGCCTGAGTGGACTTCCCGGTCCCGTCCGGACCAACAATGCAGATAAGGTTGCAGTCCGTATGCATCGAACTCAACTCACTTTTTCCTGTAGTGGATATAGTCCTCAGCGCCATTCTGACTGACGATCTTCGCAGGCACCCCTGCAACGGAGACATCGTCCGGGAAAGATTTGACCACGGCAGCATTCGCACCTATGACTACATTGTTGCCGATGGTTATCCTCCCGATCACCTTCGCCCCCGCACCGAAATAGACGAAGTCACCTATCGACGGCGAACCATGGTCTCTCCCCCTTCCAGCCCCCCCGATGGTGACCCCCTCGTGGAACGAGGAATATCTACCGATCTTCGAACCGGTCCCGATAATCACGCCCCCAAGATGCCCGATAAACAACCCTTTGCTAATCTCTGCATCCGCCGCAATCTCAATACCAGTCAGGATCTCCGATAACCGCTTTAAGATAAAGTAAAATACAAAAAGGACGTGTTTTATACCGATAATCCTCATTTTAACGATAAAGTTGCCGAATCTATACACTCCGATGGCCCAAGTCGCCGGATAGAGAAATACCATGAAGAACGACATCCACCGGGGCAGACCCAGTCGAAAAGCATACACATCCAAGTCTTCAAGAAACACCCTCATGATCGATGACCTCCGTCACTCCGTAGCAGCCAGATCCCTCATCATGGCAGAACTCTGGCTCCAGCGGGGATACGCTTCCATAAACCGCCTCCCCAAGCATCCCATACGCCGTGCAGTCGCGCTATCCTCGAGCAGAGAACGCAATGCAGATGCCAGTTCTTCCGCATTGTTCGGCTGGACGACCAGGCCCCTCCCTGCAAGGAGCTCGGGGATATCTGAGATTCCCGTAGAGATCACGGGTTTACCCATGGCCATGGCCTCCAAGATGCTGATTGGCGTATCGGAAATAACGAGTTTGAAAGGAAGGCAGACTACATCGGCGACGGAGAGATACGTCTTTACTTCATCCCGGGACAGTTTGCGGGAGATGAACTCTACAGAGTTCAAAACCCCTTCCTCCTCTGCAATTCGATATAGCAATCGTACGTCGCCGTCCAACTCGGGGTTGTCCATCCGAGAGAGGAAGATCAGCTTGCAGGGCATCGCCCTCCTGACCGCCGCAAACGACGCCATCAACGTGTCTGTGCCCCTCAGCGCCAACGGAGAGGTGAAATACAGCACGACAGGAACATTTTCCGGATTCAGTTGAGATCTCAACGCTTCGACGTGCCCAGCATCGGGGCATTCCAGACTAAATTCGTCAATCCCCGTCGGGACAACGACAACATCGGTTTCAGGCCGGATCGCACTCAACCGCCTCTTATTCTCCTCGCTCAACACGACCACCGAACGGAAGCACTTCAACCGCGAGCGTACCAACGCTCGTGGAACCAGCGATCCGACGAGGTGAATGCCAATATAGTTGCCGTGGTGTCGGAGTTCCTTGAAACCGACGCGGAGCACTTCCTCGACAGAGTAGAGAGGACTCGTCAGAATTCCAATAACCGGCTTTCGGATCTTACAATGCATCCTCAGAAAGCTTGTAGGTCCCAACAGTGTTACGACGACATCAGGGTCCTCTTCATGTATTGCCTCCAGCACCTCCTTGCTTTCTCCAAACAGGGTCATGAGCGTACTCACCCTTCGAGTCCGGATCGAGTCGATGTTGGTATCCGTATCGGTGATGACGACGGTGTCGAAGCCGCTGCAGGCAAGACCATGAGTAATCTCGTAGACATACCTCCAAGGTTGTTTCTTCAGGTTCTCAGCTTTGAAATCAAAACAGATGATGCAGACTTTCATCGGGATCACAGCGCTGTATTGTAGCAGGCTTCGATCTTAGCGGCAATCTTATCCCAGGTATAACCATCTTCAATTGTCCTGCGTGCACTCTCGCCTAGTTTAACCCGCAGTTCTTCATCGTCAAGAAGGCAGGAGAGTGCTGTGGCGATCTCATTCGGAGAATGCGGCGGGACCAAGATTCCGTTCTCACCATCAGAGACCACGCCCGGGCACCCGCTCACGTTCGTAGCGACTACGGGCAATCCGCAGGACATCGCCTCCAGAAGCACCGTGGGCAGACCCTCGTAGTGAGAGGGGAGAACGAATATTGTCGCACGCTGGTACAGTTTGACCAGTTCTTCCCGGTTCTGATGTCCCACAAGGATTATGCTGTCCTGGAGCCCTTCTTTTTCGATTATAGCGCGGATCTTCTGTTCGAGCTCGCCCTTACCTACCAGAATGAACCTGACATCGTAACGCTGGCAAACCACCTCGGCACATTCCAGCAGGTCGAAGAGACCCTTGCGATAGCTCAACCGACCGATGAAGAGAATATACTTCTCAGCGGATTTTCCCGAACCAGGCTCAAACAGATGCTCATCGACCCCGTTGCCTACGACGAGAGCATGATCGCAAGCATAATGCTCACCCAGTTCCCGGGCAACCGAGCTCGCAACCGTTGTCACGGATTCCGAGGTAGCAATCGTCTTCGCCACAACGGGAACACTTACATACTTTGTGAGGAGTTTCGTACAAAATGACTTTGCATCGACAACCTCGATGTGTCGGGCATCCTCTTTAACAGAGGTATGGACGGTGCTCACCACCAGCAGGGACGTATCAACGGCCGGGGAGAGGGGGGTGTGAATGTGAACGATATCGAAGTCGCTCTCATGTGCTTTCAGGATACGGTTCACGAAGAACCCGTGCAGGTGGACGTGGAACGGGTATATGGGGACGAACGGAGCCCGAATGATCCTGATACCCTCAAACGAGTCCGTCTCTGTGGTGAGTCCTCCTCGCGTGATGATGGTGACAACGTGCCCCCTCTTCATGAGGGTCTTTGAGAGATTGTAGACGTAGTACCCGATGCCCTCCTCCGGAGGAAACGGAGTGGACACTATCATACAGATTCTCATTCAGATCCCCGCAAACTGCGTTTTAAGAACGTTATCAGATTGTGATTCTTATCCAAGCGAGTCGAGGAGATCGTATTAACGGTTCGTAGGGCAGATCCAAGATCCTCTATATCATAAACAGGAGTTACCTGCCCATTTCCAGATAGCGCCTTCGTCAACTCGAGTTGCTGATCATCAACATGCTCCTCAAATATCTTCTGACGTGGGACCGCAATTATCGGTTTCCCAAAATGTAGTGCGTTTAATAGAGTCCCTGCCCCGGCATGGGAGACAATAACCCTTGCATCCTTGAATAATCGCAATATAACTTCGTCATCATCAATAAAATCAAAATATCTCGCGTTTTTCGGCTTATACTTGGTTGAGCCGATCTGCATGACAACCTCTTCATTGATCGTGCCAGCAAGCGCATCCATTTTCATTATAAGGCGATCGAATCCTTGATAGTGCAGGCCCACAGTGACAAAGATCATCCAACCACCGCGCCAACGTATTTTGCCTTCGGGCCATACAGGCATAATAGGTCAGGCCACTGAACAAGAAACTGGTCAGAAACAGGATATACAAGTTTGCCAGTACCGGATCGAGTAGTTACTCTACACCAACTCTCAATGAAGATCGTCCGGATGCCCATTGCTTTTGCAGCATAGAACGCAGGGATTGCAATCTCAGATCCTGTGCTTACAATCGTTTCAGGCTTTTCCTTCCGAAATATTCTAACGATCTTAGGAAATGCAAAGGCAAACAATAACGGATTTGTACCGATATTGTCAAGAAGATACATCCGATAGTGCAATCCTTTCGTTCTCGGGTTATCGTACGTAATAAAAAAGATGTCATGCCCTTCGAAAGCCTCAAGAAGGTATAACAACTCCGTCAGATGCCCACCGTGAGAACATACGAGCCCAATCTTCATCGAAGCGCCCTGAAATTCCACTGAAACACCTTGTTCGCAAAGACCCTGCCGAGCCACTCAACCCGATTGAGCGTCAGCTGATCCTCCGGTATCGAAGGGCTCAGGCGCGCCATCAGGGCCTTCTTATCCCCTGTAGTTTTTTGGACATTGGCCGTAAACCCATCATAGAGGGCAGATACTTTATACCTGAGTCCCTTTAAGCCAAATCGAGCAGCATAACCAAATGTTAGAGACTCTGCCACTACAAGAGAAGGAAACAGCAGGAAGAGCTCACCTCGTGACAGATATTTCCGCAAGATCAGATATCTCCCCTTCTCGAGGTGGTAGACCTTCTCAGGGGAAACCTGTAGTCGGTAGTCGTGATAGATGATCGACTTCGGAACTGAGAGTATGGAACACCCTAGCAGGTTCGCCCTCCAAGAGAAGTCTGCGTCCTCGTTGTATAGGAAGAAATTCTCATCGAACCCACCGAGACGGATATACTCCTCTCGGTGAATAGCAAAACAAGCGCCGGATATTCCGCTGACATTATCCGTATGGCAGTAATCGGTGATCGGGTCTGCCCCCAGGCCACGGGTAAAGGTCAGGCCGGTGAAGTTGTTGATGTTTCCGCATGTGTTGATGGCGGAACCGTCGTAAAGAAGGATTTTGGGAGTAACTATGGCTTTTGGATTATTCTGAAGCGGAGATATCAGCTGTTGCAGCCAGTTGGCCCCTGCGATGATATCAGGATTGAGAATGGCAATATACTTCCCTTTTGCATAGTGAACGCCTAGATTATTCCCTGCCCCGTAACCGCCATTAATAGGGCTTTTTATTACTTTGACCTCGGGGAAAGATTCTCGAACATATTGCACCGTACCATCTTGGGAGCAGTTATCTACAACGATGACTTCATGGGGGTAATCCTGCCCTAAAACAGAGCGTAGGCAGGCATCCAGATAATGACGGCTATTGTATGTTACTATGATGATACTTGCTAATTCACCCATCTCAAATGCCCTTTTAGCAGACAGATATCAACGCCTGCACCCACAACGAACTCCGATAACAACCCCAATCATGGTACACACTCCTTTGAGAAACCTGACCCATTCGTAATCATCATCAGCGAGTTCAAGATCAACCCCGACGTCACGAGCATCAACCCGAGGATCAGCGCCGCGAACCCCCCCGTGAAGACGATGTAGTGGAACTGGTCGGTGCGGTAGAACTCC
>Ga0123335_1006818_pt1 | contig 13095 bp, 6 predicted proteins | sample BiotimSIPDNA_2_FD_89707 | JGI IMG/M metagenome (GOLD analysis project Ga0123335, IMG submission 89707) | Anaerobic biogas reactor microbial communites from Washington, USA - Biogas_R2 time_0 SIP DNA | ecosystem: Engineered > Bioreactor > Anaerobic > Unclassified | place: Washington, USA... | reverse complement strand
TAATTGATGTTGTTTAACATGGGGTCAACTTTGAGGTGGCTTCGGTTCAGAGAGATCTGCAGATAATTGCTTAATTCTTTATTATCGCTGGTTACGATGAAATCGGTAAGTTCCGAATCTTCGCTAACCTTAAAAGTGATGGCTACCCTGCAAACACCTTCACGACCAATATAATCCCCGAAAGGTACTCCACTTACCACCTCACTAATTTCACTGATTAATTCCTGACGTGCAGCAGCTTCTGACTTAGTTTTACCTTCTGATGCATAGGCTGAGGTAAAAGCCATCGTTGCTATCAGAATTGCGCTGAAGAAAAAGTTTTTTGTTTTCATGATTTTAGTTCTTTTATGATCCAAAAGTACCGGTAAGAATGTATCTGCTTGTCATTGCAGGGTAATCAATTGTAAAAAAATGTAATTTGCATGTAATGGCAAGGAAAACTTTAAGGGCGCAAGAAGGCTTATAATAATGTTTTACCTTAGTACCTAATGAAGAAATTGAAACAAATCGGAACTTCTGCCTTGCTACTGGCATTAGTTATCTTCTCTGACTCTGAAAGAACTGTCCAACATCAGGTTGTTGATTTTCAAAAAGAACTTGGAACATTGCTTCATACAGTGCAATTATCAGGCTTGTTTACAGATTCAAAAACTTTTGTCGATCTTCCTCTTAAAGCTTCTCCACAGGATATCATGAAAGCTTTTCATGAACAGAAGGACAATTATAATTTTAATCCCGGTAAATTCGTGAATACTTATTTCGATACTCTATATTATAAGAATCAGACAGTATACATAAAAGATCCTGATGATTCAATTACCGAACATATTGATACCCTTTGGACAATCTTAAAAAGATATCCTGCAGAAGATATCAGATATTCCTCCCTGCTGCCACTTGATCATCCATACATAGTCCCGGGAGGCAGGTTCCGTGAAATATATTACTGGGACAGTTATTTTACAATGCTGGGACTTGTTGAAGGCAAGAGGTTTGATATCTTAAAAAGTATGATCAATAATTTTACAGATATGATCAGCACCTATGGACATATTCCCAACGGTAACAGAAGTTATTACCTGAGCCGTTCGCAGCCTCCGTTTTATGCCCTTATGGTACAATTACTTTCTGAAACCGATACCTCAGTTTCTATTTCAGAATACTTGCCTGAGTTAGTTAAGGAGTATGATTTCTGGATAAAAGATACGGAAAAGCTGGGAGGTGATGTTTTAACGTCGGCAAGGGTAGTGTTAACCGACAATGGTAATATATTGAACCGATATTGGGATAATTCTCTTACTCCTCGTCCGGAATCTTACCTGCCCGACGTAAGGCTTTTCCTGGAATCAGGAAGGGATTCTGCGATTTTTCGCGATCTGAGGGCTGCTGCTGAATCGGGTTGGGATTTCAGCAGCCGCTGGTTTGAAGACTGTTCATCGCTGGGAAGGATTATCACAACACAGATAATCCCGGTAGATCTGAATTGCCTGCTTTATAATCTTGAAACTACCATTTCAGAGGCATATCTTGAAGAAAATGACTCTATTAACTTCCGCAAATATGCAAAACTTGCAGCAAAAAGGGCTGTATCTGTCAATAGTATTTTCTGGAATGAAAAAACAGGCTTCTATCACGACTATAATTTTATCAAAAAGGAGCATACACCTGTGTTTTCACTTGCAGCGCTTTATCCTTTGTTTTTTGGAATATCAGATAGTTTGCAGGCAGCAGCAGTTGCCAAAAGAGTTGCGGATGAATTTCTTTGCGAATATGGTCTTGTTACAACATTAACACAACCAGCTACAGGTGAACAATGGGACTATCCCAACGGATGGGCACCATTACAATGGATTGCTTTCATCGGGCTCAGAAATTATGGCTACGATTCACTGGCAAACGAAATTGCCTTCAGATGGATGAATATTGTAGAACTGATTTACTACAGCACTGCTCCCGGTGGCGGAAAATTGCTTGAGAAATATAATGTTGTTAACGGGATGGAAGGTAAAGGAGGTGAGTATCCGCTCCAGGATGGCTTTGGATGGACAAATGGAGTATTTTTAAAGCTTAAGAAATCCTCACACAGTGTGTCAGAAAGTATTATTAATCCAGTACTGAACATACATATAAAAAACCGTATAAATCAGTGACCATGTTACCTGGGCTGCCAGGAGCAGAATGAAATATTTAAGTCTGTTACCGTAATATCTGGTTATCAGAAATGCTCCTACAGGTATCGAAAGCACACTATGGGTAAGAATTACAATACCCGGAAGTCCGTATCTCATTTTTATCCTGACAAGTCGTCTTTTCCTGCGCGTAAATAAAGGTTTTCCATTTTCAGATGTTTTTATCCCGGGAAAAAGATACCGGTCCCAGACAAACACTATAAATTGAGATAAGTATAATGAAACAAGCAATCCAAGTAAACCTCCCGTATTAGTCAGAAGCAATGTCTTCCAGAATGAGTAATCAAGTCCGAATAAGGCAACAGGAAATGTCAGTGCAAATTTCCAGGTACAGCATAGAATGATGACGATTTCACTCATCGTTTGCGTTGGATATATGAAGTACGCGGGTAAAGATTAAAGAATTTTTTGAAAGTATCAATATAAGTCCTGATCCAAATAAAAAAAATCCGATACAATCTTATTGTACACAAGGAAGTTTTAATATCCTGATAACCGAATCGGTTTGGATTTGAAGGAAGATAAATGTTACTCCCTTTTGCATGATGATGGATCCAAGCTCAATACTATGTTTTCCGGCTTTATAGAAAGTATTCACCCGCTCGCTGATCAGCCTGCCTTCCGGAGTATAGGCACGGAGTGAAATGAATTCATCCTGAGGTATACTGATCTGTAACTGAGAATTGTCTGTTAAAGGAAGTGGTGAAACATAGACTTTTAATTCTGAATCATATTCATTAAGAATAGTGGAAGGAACAGAATTATTCCTGTAAATAACGATTTCTTTCCATGCGACCCCATGAGGGACTCTCTAAAGTATTTATTTTGATGAACCTCAGGCTGTCAGTTTCTTCAGGAGCTATATAATGCAGGATTTGCCCGTAATCAGTTACACCCTGAAATTCATGGAGCAGTTGAAAGTTTTCACTGAATGATGAAGGTTTTCCCAATAACTCATGCCTTGTAAATCCTCCCGGATATTGGTCTACTATAAGGTCGATACCATTGATTTTATAATTACGCAGCATATCTATCTGAATCCATTGCGGAGCAAATCCACCTGAACTCCAGTTATTGTCATTGTTCCCGTCATATACCAGATCCGGTGTTTGTCCTTCAATATAGTCAGAAGCTGTTATTAAAGCTGAGTTAATACCAAAAGCTTCATAATTATCGCATAATCCGGTTGCGGAAGGGTTACAATATTCAACAATACCTCCTGTCATGGTCATTAATACTTCTATTGAAAGTAATTCCTCAGGTTCGCTGACTTCAAGGGGATTCGCTGAAACAAAAACCAGATCTGCCCATTTTCCGGGTGTAATGCTGCCCTTTATATCCTCTTCTTTTGTGGCATAGGCGCCATCAATAGTTAAAAGCTTAATACATTGTTCGATGGTAAGTCTTTGACTGATCTCCCAATCAGCATGTTCCCTTTCAACATACCCTTTTCTGGAAACGCCTTCGTAAATAGCCCTGAAAGGAGAATAATGGCATGGAGCGTTATTAAACGGATAATCGGTGCTTCCTGTTGATGGTATCCCTGAATCAACGAATTCACGCCAACGCATCTGCCATTCAGGGTTGGTGTTAGAGATATAATCATGATGACTGGGTTGTAATGGCCAATCCGGAGGTCCTATCAGCTGAAAGGAGGCTATAATCCCCTTCTCCTTCATCCTGATCAACTGATCATCAGATACTTTTACAGCATGTTCAATGCGGTAACGGTCGTTGATGTTTGTGCCCGGTGCAAGAGATAATTCATATGCAGTTAAAATTTTTTCAACGCCATTGGTATTCACGGCATGGGATACAATCTGCCATCCATCCTCACGTGCCCGGGAAACCAGTTCATTTACTTGTTCCTGCGTATAAGGTCCATCATCAATTCCCAGCGGATGGTCTATATAAAGCTTAACGCCGGGAGTTCTTACCCGACCTGAAAATCTTTGACCGGCATATAGACCTGAATCTCTCAGAATATCGAACTCATACAACTCAAACAGGCTTCCATAATATCCATTAATTCTTATGGGTAATTCTCCACGGAAATCAAGTGCTAGAGCATTATGCAAATGCTCTCTTGATTCATTTCCGGGCCTGCCGAAACCAAGTTCCGACATGCTTGTCCACCCAAATGCAGATGCTGTATTAAGTCTTTCCTCCAATGTGCGGTAGATAGTATCGCCTGAAGGATAGCAAATCTCCTGTGGCCAGCTGAGGATGTGATTGTGGGCATCGTTGAAACCAGGCAGGACAACAAGACCATTCAGATCAACTATCTCAGACTGACAACCGGGCACTCTCAAGGATAACACCTCGTTATTATCACCCACGCCCAGAATTTTACCATTTTTAACAGCAAGAGCTTCTGCGGCCGGAAGGGCAGCATCCATAGTGATCACTGTTCCATTCATATAGATTTTATCAGGGGCTGTTCCGCAGTCTATATCTTCCGGCGGTGCTGTCCTGCCAGGGATATAACCAATAAGCCCCAAATCCCGCCAACAGAGATATAACGGACTTTCAGGCGATTCAATCCTTATATATGTGATGTTTTCCCAATTATTTTCTGGTTCGTAAACCAGAGCAGAATCCCCATCCAGGTCCTCAGTACCAAGTTGGTGAAGTTTTGTATAAAATCCGTCCTGATTCCTGCCGTAGATGTTTATGGATTCTCCACCATATTCGTAACCGAATTTCAGTTCAAAATGAGATATAACAACAGGATCATCAAAATATATCTCTAACCATTGAAATCCGCCCTCTTCGGTAACCCAGCATAATGAACCATTTGCAGAAATTGCATTCTCAGGCGGAAAACCCGGGCTGAATGACGAAGCATCAACGATACCTTTTGAAGTCAGGTTCCACATTTCCTCCTGGGAATATGAAGGAGAATATTGAATAAAGAAGACAAGAATAGTGAATTTGATCAGGTTTGTCAGACTTTGCATTTTCTTAATTTGTCAGAAAATATATCTGATCAACAAAAAAAGGAGCATAGTGTTTAACAACACAATGCTCCGCTACAATCCTGTCTGACTTACTCAGATACCTACTGCACTATTAAACTTTCTGAACCGGTAAAAGAATCACCAACGATTCTCAGAATGTAAAGGTTTTCCGGCAGATGTGTTACATCAAATGCAAATCTGTTGGTTCCGGGGGTTCCCAATCCAAGATCAGCCGAAAAGATCTGTTTTCCGTCTGTCTGAAATAATTTCAGGATCAGATGCTCCTGATGTTCCAGATCAATTTGCATTGTTACCTTATCATATGACGGATTTGGGAAGAGCTTTATTTTTTGTGAACTTTTATTGAATTCCTCAATGTTCTCTACAGGCGGTAATTCCGGAAGTATGATTTCATCATTAAAAAAACCCCAGATCACATCGGTTGCATCAACATACATTGAGGTTCCGTTATTCTCCGGCCAGGCATGCTGAGCCCAGGGAATTGTAAAGAAAAGTACCTCTGTTTCTTCTGACGGATTTGTCCATTCTTCCACAATATAACCGCGGTCGTTGAAGAGGGTATCCGGCAGATTATCGCATTCGTTCAAGTTAAGCCAGTAATTCAATGTTGTATTCCGTGTGTTTGCATAGCTTACTGCCGGATCGCTCTTTGCGTGAATATGTATCATTTTTACGGGATGGGTTTCAACACCTGCATCGAATTGGATCATACCGCCCACAGTACCCGTGGCTTTGATAAGTCCATTCATTTCCAAAGCGAGACGGTTACTCATCCCGCAACCATCAGAAAAACCTGCTGCAAAAACTTTCGAGGAATCAATGGGAAAACGTGCAAACATGGTATCGATAACTGCCTTAGCATAGCCCATATCATCAGGCTTTGCAGGATCCATAAAATAATTCCAGCTGTTATTCGGAGGAGGACCTACATAGTGCAGATAACTAACAAAAAAGCCTCTGCTGTTTGAAAGATCACTGAAACCTGTGATATCTTCAATCATAGGGGCAGTCTGGTTCCAGCCGTGCGATACAATGATCAGCGGATATTTTATGGTGTCATACGGTGAATTGTAATATTTGTCAGGAATATGAATGATAAAATCGCGTTTACGGGGTCCTTCCTGAATGGTATCGTCTGCAGCAAAAACAGCATTGTGCCCTGTTTCGAAGAATTCCCAGATCCGGTTGGTAGTTCCCAGTCTTGAATTAATATCCCACTGGTGCCCGCCGTTCTCACTAGTATACAAAATGATGTTCGATTGATCATCTGCAGAACGATGCAGTATTCCTTTGATGCGGCTATCGTTACGGAAAGTATCCGGTTCGGCAGTGATATTGTCCGTTTCACGCCAGGCATTCAGCAGTTCGTAAACTGAGGGAAATCCCCATTGTCCGTTAATATTGACCGCCTGGTCATCCAGTGCATGGATGTGCATGATGGCTACCGGATTGGTCGGCATATCGACAGTATCTGCCAGCAATCCGCCCACCGCCGCAAATCCTGCAATTTTTTCCGAAAGCCTTGCAGCTAGTGAATAACCAAGTATAGCACCGTTTGAGAAACCCGTCAAAAAGATCCTGTTCGCGTCAACAGGCAATTCTTCGATCAGCGTATCAATCAGCGCATCAATGAAACCGATATCATCAATCCCCTGGCTCACAGCCGGATCACAACAGAAGCCTCCATTCCATGAATTGTCGATTCCCTGAGGGTATACAGCAATAAATCCTTCGGCATCGGCTTTAACACTGAATTTCGTAGTAATTTCAAAAGATGCAGCTGTTGCTCCAAGTGAATGAAGCACTATCAGCAGGGGTACATCTTCTTCTGTATTCAGGTTTTCAGGAACATGGAGAAGGTAGGATCTTTCAACTTCACCCACTGTAATACTCTGGGGGAAGACCGTAATGGTTTTAATCAGAAATACGAATAAAAGTGGCAGATTAAATTTTTTCATGGTCTCATAGGTATTAATTTACATTAATACACTTACGATCAGACATTCACGTATTCTGAAATATTTTTAGTAAATCAATGCCAGCAATATAGTAAGCTGTAATCTGTTGCAGGCATTACAGTGAGTTTGTGACTAATTTTTGGACCGCCACAAGAAAAATTCATATCCAAAATATCCAAGGTATTTTCTGACTATGTAATTTTCCATCTCAAGTGATTCGTAAACTTCCATTGCAGCTTTAATATTTCTGTTTTTCTTCTTTAAGAGCGCAACTACCTTCTCCATCTTATTACTGTATTCCTCTGTCCATGCTTCGTCAGGAAATGCAAAATGAGCTATCTCAGCATATCCTTCTTTTTTTGCCAATTCCAGGACTTCTTCAATTGTCAATACTGCAATGCAATCCTTTTTCCAGAAGTCAGTCAGTTCCTGAGGTCTGTCATCCGAATGCCAAACCAATTCTGAAAGTGCAAGGCACCCACCTTTTCTCAGATAGTTTTTCCAGTTTTTAAGACCTTCTTCCATGCCTATGACAAAGACTGAACCTTCAGCCCAGATGAGATCAAACGATTGTTCATAAAAGGGCAGGGCTTTCATATCAGCATTAATGGTTAAGATACGATCATCCAGACCGCTTTTTTCAGCGCTGCTTTTAAGACAATCCAGAAAAAACTGATGTTTATCTACAGCCTTGATCTTTCCTTTGCTTAATCGTGCAAGTTCAAGTGTCTGAACTCCCTTTCCACACCCAATATCGAGAATATCTGGTTTTAAAGGAAGATTGTTTTTTACAAGATTATATGCTTGAGCTGTAATGATATTGCTGCCGGGACCCTGGCGGGGGATGTTTTCAAAAACTTCAAAAAAATATTTATTCATGACTTTGAATGAATGTTAAGATTAAAAGATATTAATAGATTGAATAGTCTCTGTTTAAAACGAGTAGCCTAAACAGAAAGCATTTTTGTGAAGGAGTGTCCTCACGGACTAATAAACAAGTATTGAAAAATATGAAGTCATAAAATATTTTATACAAAAGTATCTATTTTGAGTGAATTACATAACTCTTAATAAGGCTTCTATATGATAACTACAAGTACCTTTTGTAGGTAGCTATTATATAGTTAAATATAACATGTATTGAACTTTAAATTAATAAAAAAGCGGATTATAAAATCCGCTTCATTTATGCTGATGCATTCCAATTATTCTTCTTCTTCGCTTTCAGCTTTCACCTTCTGGTCTTTTGGAACAACCTTAATAGTAATCTCTTCAGTTTTTTTACTGAACCCGACAATAATAGAGTCACCCTCTTTAATCTCAGATTTAATGAGTACCTCTGCCATCGGGTCTTCAAGGTATTTCTGAATAGCCCTCTTTAGCGGTCGTGCACCAAACTGAATATCATAACCTTTTTCAGCGATAAAATCTTTTGCTGCTGAAGATAATTTAATTAGATATCCCAGGTTATTGATCTTTATAAAGGCCATCAAGTTCAATGTCAATAATTTTGAATATATCGTCCTTAGTAAGTGCATTGAACAGCACAACATCGTCGATACGGTTCAGGAATTCAGGGGCAAAAGCTTTTTTCAGAGCATTCTGAATAACACTCTTTGTGTATTCATTGGCCTGGTTTTGTTTTGATGCTGTATTGAATCCGACTCCCTGGCCGAAATCTTTGAGCTGTCGGGTGCCAATATTGGAGGTCATGATTACAATGGTATTTCTGAAATCTACCCTTCTTCCAAGGCTGTCTGTCAGCTGGCCTTCGTCAAGCACCTGCAGCAAAATATGAAATACATCCGGATGTGCTTTTTCAATCTCATCAAGCAAAACAACGCAATATGGTTTCCTGCGTACCTTTTCGGTAAGCTGGCCCCCTTCTTCATAACCTACGTAACCCGGAGGTGCACCAACCAGTCGCGATACAGAAAATTTCTCCATATACTCGCTCATGTCGATCCTTACAAGGTTATCTGTTGAATCGAACAGGTAGCGGGCGAGAACTTTTGCAAGCTGTGTTTTACCTACACCGGTAGGACCCAGAAAGATGAATGTACCAATTGGCTTATTCGGGTCTTTTAAGCCTGCACGGTTACGTTGTATTGATTTTACAACCTTTTCAATAGCTTCAGCCTGACCAATTACGCTGTTAGCCAGTTCATTATTCATATTCAGCAGTCTGATGCCTTCTGCCTGAGCAATTCTTTGTACCGGGATCCCTGTCATCATGGCCACTACTTCAGCGACTTTCTCTTCGTCGACAACTTCCCTGTTACGGGCTAATTCTTTCTCCCAGCGAATCTTTTCCTCTTCGAGCAGCTCAATATATTCCTTTTCTTTGTCGCGGAAGCTGGCGGCTTTTTCAAAATTCTGATTTTTAACAGCCTTTATCTTATCCTTTTTGGTTTCTTCAACTTTCTTTTCAAGATTTAAGATACTTTCGGGTACGACGATATTGGAAATATGGACCCGGGAGCCGGCTTCATCCAGCGCATCAATTGCCTTATCAGGCAGGTGCCTGTCTGTTATATACCTGTTGGTAAGGTGTACGCAGGCTTTAATTGCTTCCGGCGTGTAAATAACATTATGATGGTCTTCGTAACGTTCTTTTATATTATTCAGAATTTCTTCAGTCTCACCCTCAGTAGTAGGCTCTATCATAACTTTCTGAAACCTGCGTTCAAGAGCACCGTCTTTTTCAATATGCTGTCGGTATTCATCAAGTGTGGTTGCACCAATACATTGTATTTCGCCGCGCGCCAGTGCAGGTTTTAACATATTAGCGGCATCCAGAGAACCTGTAGCACCGCCGGCACCAACTATAGTATGAATTTCATCGATAAAAAGGATGACATCAGAGGTCTTCTGAAGTTCATTCAGGATGGCTTTCATACGCTCTTCGAACTGTCCGCGGTACTTTGTACCTGCAACAATAGAGGCAAGGTCAAGTGTTACCACCCGTTTTCCGAAAAGTACGCGGCTAACCTTCCTTTTAATGATCCTCAGTGCAAGGCCTTCAGCAATTGCTGATTTCCCTACGCCAGGCTCTCCAATCAGTATCGGATTGTTTTTCTTTCGACGGCTTAGTATCTGAGCAAGTCTTTCAATTTCCTTTTCACGGCCAACAATAGGATCGAGGCGGTCTTCTTCAGCTGCTTTGGTCAGATCAATGCCGAAATTGTCTAGTACCGGGGTTTCAGAACCTGATTTGGATCCTGATTCGGGATTACTGCCTTTTGAAGGTCCGAAAGTACTGCCTGGTTCATCTTCATCGCCCGGAAACTCAGATTTAGGCTCACTGCTCTCAATAGAATCGTGATTTTCTTTCTCCATCTCGTATCGTACATTTTTGTAGTCGATATCGTGATGGCCCAAAACCTTGCTTACATTTCCTGTTTCTTCTTTCAAGATAGCAAGAAGCAGGTGTCCTGTATCAATTGTTGTTTTACTGAGTGATTTGGCTTCGAGGTATACCAGTTTCAGTATCCGTTCCGATGCTTTAAGAAGGGGTATGTTGTCGTTTCTTGTAACTTTAATCGGACCTGATGGGTTCAGCAAACCCTCAACCTCTTTACGTAATTCATAAAGGTTGGCCCCAAGAGTTACCAGCACGTCGATAGCTATACCTTCTCCTTCCCTTAAAATACCAAGAAAGAGATGTTCAGGGCCTATTTCAGTATTGCCAAGCCTGATTGCCTCCTCTTTGCTGTAAGAAAGTACGTCTTTAATCCGTTGCGAAAATTTTGCATCCATTTCTACTATTTTAATCTTTCTCTCACCAACAATAATAGTATTTCCGGGTGTGCAAATATACTAATTATTAACAACGTTTATAAACAGCATTTGTTGATAATTACACCCATTTTTATGTCGGTTTACTGCCATAAATATCTACTTTAGCATGCTCATTTTCTAATAAATTTAGCATAATTTTTCCACAATTTAATAGTTAGTGTTGAGATGGCTGAAGGAGAAAAAATTTTAAAGATAAATATTGAAGAGGAGATGAAATCAGCCTACATCGATTATTCGATGTCAGTGATTGTTTCAAGGGCCTTACCGGATGTCAGGGATGGATTAAAACCAGTTCACAGAAGGGTTTTGTATGGAATGTCAGAACTTGGCGTATTTGCAAACCGGGCACATAAGAAATCCGCAAGAATAGTAGGAGAGGTGCTCGGCAAGTACCATCCCCATGGCGATAGTTCTGTTTATGATGCAATGGTCCGTATGGCGCAGGATTGGTCGTTACGTTATCCGCTTGTTGACGGACAAGGTAATTTTGGTTCCATGGACGGCGATTCGCCGGCTGCCATGAGGTATACGGAAGCCCGTCTCCAGCGTATTGCTGAGGAAACCCTTGCCGACATTGATAAGAATACAGTTGATTTCCAGTTTAATTTCGACGATACCTTACAGGAACCTACAGTGCTTCCTACAAGGATACCCAATCTCCTTGTGAACGGGGCTTCAGGGATCGCTGTTGGAATGGCAACGAATATGGCCCCGCATAATCTGAGTGAAATATGTGATGCCATAATTGCATATATCGATAATAACGAGGTATCAGCAGAAGAACTCATGCAATATGTAAAAGGGCCCGACTTTCCTACCGGCGGCATCATTTACGGCATGAATGGGATCAGAGAGGCTTTTACTACAGGAAGGGGCAGAATTGTGCTGAGGGCAAAAACAGAAATAGAAATCACCCCTTCCGGACGGGAATGCATTATCGTAAAGGAAGTCCCATACCAGGTCAATAAAGCCGAGATGATCAGAAAGATTGCAGAGCTGATCAACGAAAAGAAAATTGAAGGTGTTTCATATATTAACGATGAATCAGACCGTAATGGATTGCGGATTGTGATAATACTTAAGAAAGAGGCCCAGGCATCGGTTGTATTGAATAAATTGTTTAAGCTTTCGCAATTACAGACAAGCTTTAATGTAAACAACATTGCATTGGTAAAGGGACGGCCACGATTACTTAGCCTGCAGCAACTTATTAAATATTTTGTCGAGCACAGGCATGAAGTTGTTGTACGCCGGACAGAATATGACCTCGATCAATCAGAAAAGAAAGCACATATCCTCGAAGGACTGATAATAGCAGTTGATAACATCGATGCAGTAATAAAACTGATCCGTTCTTCCAAAACACCTGACATTGCGAAAGACGGATTGATGGAGAATTTCCAGCTCTCCGAACTGCAGGCTAAAGCCATTCTGGATATGAGACTGCAACGTCTTACCGGTTTGGAAATTGAGAAGCTGAAAGAAGAGTATTCAGAACTGATGAAGCATATTGCCTGGCTGAAAGAGGTGCTGGCCAGTATTGCATTGCGGATGAAAATCATTAAGGACGAACTAACAGAAGTTAAAGATAAATATGGTGATAACAGGCGCACCGAGATAGTACCTGATGCAGGAGAGTTTAATCCTGAAGATTTCTATGCTGACGATGATATGATTATCACCATATCGCATCTAGGCTACGTTAAAAGAACACCGCTGGCTGAATTCAGAACTCAAAACAGGGGAGGCATTGGTAGTCGTGGCAGTGACACACGCGACGAAGACTTCCTGGAACACATGTTCCATGCAACCATGCACAATACCATGCTATTCTTTACAGAAAAAGGATTGTGTTTCTGGCTGAAAGTATATGAAATACCAGAAGGCACAAGGGTTTCGAAAGGAAGGGCTATCCAAAACCTTATCAATATTCAGGGCGATGATAAAGTTAAAGCTTTCATTAACGTGAGGAATTTAACTGATAGTGAATATCTTAAAGATAAATATATTGTTATTGCTACCAGATTTGGGGTGATCAAAAAGACAGCCCTCGCACTATACAGCAGACCGAGACAAAACGGCATCATTGCAATAGGAGTAAGGGATGGAGATAGCCTTATACAAGCCAGGCTTACCGATGGTACAAAACATCTGATATTAGCCGTT
>Ga0123335_1006815_pt1 | contig 13097 bp, 16 predicted proteins | sample BiotimSIPDNA_2_FD_89707 | JGI IMG/M metagenome (GOLD analysis project Ga0123335, IMG submission 89707) | Anaerobic biogas reactor microbial communites from Washington, USA - Biogas_R2 time_0 SIP DNA | ecosystem: Engineered > Bioreactor > Anaerobic > Unclassified | place: Washington, USA... | reverse complement strand
TCAATTCCCGTTTCATTGACTGCCTAATCAATATTCTCTCAACCTGAGATTTTTTGGGTGTTAATAACCACCACCCTTAGTTTAGTGCGGCCCGAAAGTAGAAGTATTCATAACAATGACACGTTGGGGCATCGGGGCGGCAATATTTTGTGTCATTGCGAGCGCAGCGCGGCAATTTTACCCCGTTTTCGCAGCAATGACAAGCCAGCCTGAGCATAACCGGTCAAATGATAATGATAACAGTGCTCACTTTACGTCGATAACCGCCATAGTACAGCGGGACACGCAGACCAGCTTTTCGTCCTCATTATAGATTTTTATATCCCAGACGATAGTGGTGCGCCCCACATGAATAGGCACTCCGATGGCTTTGACCATGCCGCTGCTTACACTACGGATGTGGTTGGCGTTTATCTCCAGACCGACTGCCCGTTGTTTTTCCCGGTCGACAAACTGGTAGCTCCCGGCAGAAGCCACGGTCTCGGCGATGACCAACGACACTCCTCCGTGCATTATGCCAAAGGGCTGATGGACCCGGGGAGTCACCGGCATGGTGGCTACCACCCGCTCCCTGGTATATTCCACGATCTCGATCTCCAGGGTGGCCATGACCGTCTGGCTGATATCAAAGGTCGATGCATCTTGCATAAAAACAAATCCTCCTTCTGGCGTGGCAAAGGAACGGTCCTATTACCACGGATGTAAATGCAGGGCGTATTTAATGTAGGGGCGGATTCTATATCCGCCCGACCACAATTACCGTATTATTAAGACTGATCAGCGGATGATCCATCACCGCAGGGACTCCTTTTCATGTAGCGGCCCGCTATCTCCCGAGCCAGGGTATAAGGATCGATATGACGCTTCATCAGCTGATCGACCATCATTTCAAATTCACCTTCGGCGTTAAGTTCGTTCAATACCGGCTGCATGATGCTGGCCCACAGGGCTTCATTGAGCTCGGCTGCCGTTTTGTTGCGTATGCGAGCTTCAATCAGGTTGTTTGCCACCAGGTATTGATGATGTTCTTCTATCTTCTCCCCCAGTGCAGCAACACTCGCGGCAAATTTATGCGGTTCCAGTACGCTCTCCACCATTAAGACCGGGATGGTCCAACCATCGCCGCCGCAGTTCCGGGACGACATCTCGATGACGCTGAGGACTTCCTTGTAGAGCTTGCCGGCCCCGTCACGGTCGGCCTTGTTGATAACAAAGATATCGGCGATCTCCATCAGCCCCGCCTTCAAGGCCTGTACCTCGTCACCCATGCCGGGAACTAAAACCACGATAACGGTGTGAGCGTGATTTATGATATCGACCTCCTGCTGGCCAACCCCGCAGGTCTCCACGATGATGACCTCCTGTCCCAATACGTCCATCACGTGGATGCTCTCACCCACCGCCTTGGACAATCCGCCCATATTGCCGCGGCTGGCCATGCTGCGCACGAACACCTTTTTATCCTCGGCATGGCGCATCATGCGGATGCGATCGCCCAGGATGGCACCGCCAGTAAAAGGACTGCTGGGGTCCACCGCCATCACGCCAACCGAACGGTCTTTCTTGCGAAAGGCGGCGATAAGCTCATCGGTCAGGGTGCTCTTGCCGGCTCCTGGCGCCCCGGTAATGCCTATGACATGTGATTTTCCTGTCTTGAGGAAGATATCCTTCATTATTAGATCGGTATCAGGTATCCCATCCTCCAGGTTTCTGATCAAGCGGGAGGCAGCGCGGATATCGCCCGCCAGAACTCTTTCTCCTAAATTAGCCATTTGCTCAATCCCTCGGTTTGACGTTGTCATTGATCCAACCAGTAATAGCATCCAGCGGCGTGCCCGGTCCGAAGATCGCCGCTATGCCCGCTTCATGGAGCGCGGCGTGGTCCTGCTCGGGAATGATCCCGCCGCCCATCACCACGATATCATCAGCGCCCTCTTCCTTTAAGAGCCTGGTGACCTGCGGAAACAGGTAATTATGAGCGCCGGACAGGCAGGAGAGCCCTACCAAATCCACATCTTCCTGAATAGCGACGGCTGCTATCATTTCGGGTGTCTGGTGACAGCCGGTATAGATAACCTCATAACCCTCATCGCGAAAGGCACGGGCCAGTACCTTGGCTCCCCGATCATGACCGTCCAACCCGGGCTTGGCAATAAGAACACGCAGTTTTCTTGACATCTAAGTTTTCTCCCCTCAATCCTGGATTAGTATATACCCGGGTCACGGTACTCGCCGTAGACCTCTCTATAAACATCACAGACCTCCTGCACGGTGGCATGAGCCTTGACCGCAGCAATAACTGTCGGCATGACATTGTCGCCCTTCTTGCAAACTGTCAGCACATCATTCAGGCACTCTGCCACATAACGGCTGTCACGGCTGCGTTTGACCGCGGCCAGGCGGCGCAGCTGCTCTTCCTCAATGGATTCATCAATATCCACAATGGGTATGTTGACCTGTTCCTCGGCTTCCACATATTTGTTAATGCCGACCATGGTCTTCTCACCGGAATCGATCTGCCGCTGGAACTTGTAAGCCGCGTCGGAGAGTTCCATCTGGGGGAAGCCCCGCTCGATGGCCTTGACCATGCCGCCCATGTCATCGATCTTATGAATGTAGTCCCAGGCTGCCTCTTCCATCTGGTTGGTCAGAGACTCCACAAAATAAGAGCCAGCCAGCGGGTCGATGGTGTTGGCCGCCCCGGTCTCCTCGGCGATGATCTGCTGGGTCCTTATCGCAATCTGCACGGCCGAATCAGAGGGCAGGCAGAATACCTCGTCCAGGGAATTGGTGTGCAGGGACTGGGTGCCGCCCAATACGGCTGCCAGCGCTTCGATAGCGGTCCGCACCACATTGTTATAAGGCTGCTGAGCAGTCAGTGAACAGCCTGCCGTCTGGGTGTGGAAGCGCATCCACAGGGAGCGGGGGTCCTGAGCACCGTAGCGTTCCTTCAGGGCTCGAGCCCAGATCCGGCGGGCCGCCCGCAATTTAGCGATTTCCTCGAAGAAATCTATATGCGCATTGAAGAAGAAAGATAAGCGTTGAGCAAATTGATCGACATGCAGTCCCTTGCGTCGGGTGGCATCCTCGATATATTCCATGCCGTCACGCAGGGTGAACGCCAGTTCCTGCACCGCAGTGGAACCCGCTTCGCGGATGTGATATCCGCTGATGCTGATGGTGTTCCATTTGGGAACATGATGAGTCCCGAATTCTACGGTGTCGCTGATGAGTTTTACCGAGGGATCGGGCGGACACATGAAGGTCTTCTGGGCGATAAACTCCTTCAGCATGTCATTTTGGATGGTGCCGCCGATCTTATCTAATGGAACTCCCTGCAGCTCGGCAGAGGCTATGTACATGGCCCACAATACCGAGGCCGGCGGATTAATAGTCATGGAAGTAGTGATCTTGTCCAGCGGTATCCCCTGGATCAGGTCCTGGAAGTCATCGATGGTGTCGATGGCCACTCCGCATTTGCCGCATTCACCTTTAGCTCGTGGCGAGTCGGTATCGTAGCCCATTAGAGTGGGAAAATCGAACGCAGTACTGAGTCCGGTCTGACCTGCCTGCAATAGGTAGTGCCAGCGCCGGTTGGTCTCCACCGCCGTACTCATGCCGGAGAACATACGGAAGGTCCAGTATTTGCCCCGGTAGCCGGTGACCTGATTACCTCGCAGATAGGGGAACTGCCCCGGATAGCCGATATCCCTGGCAAAGTCCATGTCTTTGATATCCTCTGGTCCATAGAGGCGTTTTATGTCCATATCGGAGAGTGTAGTCCAGCTTTCCTTCTGGTCGGCGTGTTTCTCCACCGTCCGTTTGACCTCATCCTCCCATTTCCTGCGCAGTTGACTCGATTTATCTAATAAGTCCGGTGTGAACAAAAATAGTACCTCCCCTAAATGAAAAGATCTTTTCATTCTATAAAGGCAGGTCTAGTACTCGATCCCTGGCTGCCCCTTGACGCCGGCATAGTAATGGTGCTTTACCTCGGTAATCTCACTCACCATATCAGCCAATTCCCGTACCGAGTCAGCAGCATAGCGGCCGGTCAATACCAGGTGTAACAGCGGTGGTTTAGCCTGAATCAGATCCAGCAGACCCTGCTCCGGAACCAGCCCGTAGTCGACTGCTACATTGATCTCATCCAGAATAACCATGTTGAATTCACCGCTCCTGATCACCTCTTGCGCCGTGGCCAAGGCCTTTTGAGCCAGTTCCACATCTATGGGGGCTGGGTTACCCCGCATCACAAAGCTATCCAATCCGTATTGATAAAATACGAAATTGTCAGGAAGATATTTTTCAGCGGCGATGATCTCTCCGTACTTTCGCCCCTTCATGAACTGAATCATACAAACCTTATATCCCTGTCCTAAAGCCCGCAGCGCCAGACCAAAGGCTGACGTGGTCTTTCCCTTGCCATTGCCGGTAATGACCATGACCAGCCCCTTTTCGGCCATATCAACAACGGTTTCCTTGGTCAGCATATATTTCACCTCTCAGTTTCTATGCTTAATGCGAAGCAAGCTTATAATCCCATATCATATTATCTAGTCGCGAAATTAGCGTTATTCTACGAATGATATCATATTTGCCATGGTGAATCTATATTTTGGATAGCATATCTGAACTTTTTCGTCATTGTTTTACAGAAAAATAATGATTTCCAGACTTCACCCGCCCCGCGAGGATAACCCCTGCAGCTTTCACTTGCCAGCCAAATCTCCATAAATCAAAGGCGCTTCTTGTTTATTCATGCTATTTATTATATAATTTGGAAAAAATATATTATATATTAGATTTCTTAAAGGGCCACAAGTGTTATTTATTTGGCCATGAGTTGTTTTTCAACCAAATATCTTGTTCGCGAAGGGGGTGATCAAGAGCCCGAAAAGTACAGCGGTGTTAAGAAACGTGAAACGGATTGGGGGTAATTTTAATGAAAACAGGAATTGAGAGTCTTGGCGTATATGTGCCCGACGAAACTGTAATGACCAGCAGCAGTTTAATGAAGAAATGCAGCCGGGAACCCTCCTGGGATCTGGAAAGATCACCGGGATCCGGCAGCGCCATATATCATTGACGGAATCATCTTGTGATCTTGCCCTGGCGGCAGCTTCAAGGTCGATCAACCTTTCCCGCTATGCAACCGATGAACTGGACCTCATTATATGCACCAGCATATCACGCTAAGACCATTCCAAACAGTATACCTATGAGCCCAGCCTGAGTGCCAGGCTGAAAGGTGGGCTGAAGGCCACGAAGGCCCGGCATTTTGATGTGACCAATGCCTGCGCCGGGATGTTTACCGGCATAAATATCTCCAATAACATGCTGAAAAGCGGTGCCATAAAAACGGCCCTTATCGTCAGCGGTTAAATGATAACCTATACCTATGAATCCGCCCTCAAACACGTTGAAGATAATTTCAACGGACAGTTCGCCGCCCTGACTCTGGGGGATTCCGGTGCAGCTCTGATCCTCGACGGCAGTCCCAACGACAAATATGGCTTCCATTACATAAAGATGGCCACCGGTTCCAAATGGAGCGACATGTGCATCGCCAAACCCTCTGAGGAGGAGTCCGGGAGGAATGATGAATACCGATTCCGGCCCGCTCCAGCACCTGGGGGGGTGGTCCAGGCCGTACCGTTTTACCTGGAGGCAATGGAAAAGACCGGCTGGACCCATGACGAACTGGATGTTTTCATGCCCCACCAGACCTCCCGGCGCGCCATTACCAAGTTTATAGACCTGGCCGAGGAAGCCATCGAGCAAACGTTCAAAACAAAATTCATTTTCAACCTTCAGAAATACGGCAACACTGCATCCACCACCTATTTTGTGGCTCTGCGCGAAAGCATCCTGAACGGCAATATACAACCTGATCAAAACATGATGTTTGCCTCCGTGGCCTCCGGACTGCAGATCGGCATGTCCAGCTATACTATGGATGATCTGCCCCTGCGTTACCGGAACTATATGACGAAAGGGGCGATAGCATGAGTTGCCGAATCGAAAGCATCGGAACCAGCCTGCCCTTGGACGGCCTATCAAACGGCTCTGTTCATCACGCCGTAGCGGCTGCCCGGGAATGCTTGGCCTTGTCGGAACACCCGGCCACGGATATCGATTTAGTGATCAACGCCGGCGTCTACCGGGACGAGCACATCAGTGAACCTGCCATGGCAACATTTATTCAGAACGAACTCTGCATCAATAATGATCTCAATGGAAAGACCACCTTTTCACTGGATCTCATCAACGGGGCGGCCGGTATGCTGTCCGCCATAGAAGTCATCGCTGCAGCTATCGAAAGCAACGCCGCTCAAGTCGGCCTGGTGGTAAGCAGCGATTCCAATCCCGATAGTGACCCGGACCCCAGCTATAACTAGCAGCCGAGCGGTCCGGCAGTACTGATCGACAGATCACCCGAATCCGACCAGGGCTTCACAACCTTTCATTTCAATACCTTCAATGAGCATTCACCATTATATCAGGGCATCATCAGCTATCGAGAAAAGAGGGGCAAATGCTTCATCTCCAAACAAGACGGCTGGGAAGATGCCTATCTCGATTGCTCCGTCCAGGTATTCACTGAACTTCTCTCAGCAAGAAGGGCTATTAGCAGCCGATATCGATCTGATCCTCCCCACCCAGGTCTCAGATTCCTTCCTGGGAGAACTTGCAAAAAAGCTGGGGATTAACACAGATAAAGTGGGTCAACATCCGGCCCCTTATCCAGGATGACACCCTGACCACCTCGCCCTTCATCGCCTTCGTATTATGCTGTAAAAAACCATATGGCGGGACCGGCCAGCAAGGTCGTTTTCCTCACCGTTGGCTCCGGAATAACGGCCGGCGCTGCTCTTTATAATTGCTGATATAACTCAATGCCTGTCGCTGCGAGGAGCGACGCGGCAATCTAATCCCCAACCTCTATTTGGGGGGAAGACTGCTTTGATGATCGCAATTATACCAATAGATTCATAAAGAGGTACCCGGCAAGCCTCCCTTTGCCGCCAGGGGCCAACTCGTTTGGCCCCTGTTTTTTTATTTAAGCCTAGAAGCGCAGAGTCATTTGGTATAATACATTATCATAACGAAACCTGAGGTACGACATGGATAATATCATTTGGCTCTTCTTTATATTTGCCATTCCTGGGCTGGTGCACCGTGGTGATATACGCCGGTGCCAACCAGGGTATCTTCGTCAACCGCGGCTTCCTGAATGGACCCTTCTGCCCCATCTATGGCTGCGGGATCCTCACCGTGCTGGTCATCCTGATGCCCCTGCGCGAGAACTTGGCCATACTATTCCTGCGGTCGGTCTTGCTCACATCAGCTTTCGAACTGGTTACCGGGTTCCTGATGGAAAAGCTTTTTCACCAGCGTTGGTGGGACTATACCGAGGAACCATTCAATATCGGCGGATACATATGCCTGCGCTTTTCGCTGCTATGGGGGGCCGCCTGCGTGCTGATAGTTGATGTTGTCCATCCCCTCATCCTCCGGGCGATGGCATTTATTCCCGACTGGGTGAGCGCTCCGCTCCTCTTCATATTCGGGGCCATATTCATGACCGACATCATTGTCACCGTACTCACGGTGGCCAAACTGAACCAGCACCTGCATGAGATCGATGAGGTGGCCCACGCCATCCGCAAGGTCTCCGACACCATCGGAACCGTGGCCGCTGACGGCACCATCGCCATAAGCGAAACCAATGAAAAACTGCGGGCCGATCTCCATGACAAGCGCGAAGAGCTGAGGGTCAAACGCAGAGAACTTTAGTACAACTGCATGAAGAGCAAAAACGCCTCCTGCACGCCTTCCCCGATATCCAGTCCCGCTTGTATCGGGAAACCATGGAGGAGATCAAGGCCGGACTCCGCGCCAAACTGAAAGAAAAATACGGCGAGCGCCTGGCCGGACGGTTTCAAAATTTTTTCATACTTCCTTTGCCATAGTAGGAGCACTTCGTGAAAAAGAACTTCCTAATTATGCCAAGTACTTATACCGCCTCAGCTTCGTCTCGTTTTTCCACTTTATATCTTTGTGCCTGAAGATTAAATAAAAATGCGTATTTTCCTGCACTTTTCATTAAATCTTGATGTGACCCGTTTTCTACTATTTCTCCATTTTCTATAAGCAATATCTTGTCTGCCATGGTAATAGTCGAAAGGTGATGTGAAACAAACACAACAGTCTTCCCAGCATATAGATCTACTATTTGTTTGAAAAGAACATCTTCAGCATAAGGGTCTAATGCTGAACTTGGTTCGTCAAGTATTACTATGTCCGCATCTCTAAAGAAAGTTCTAGCTAAGGCGATTTTCTGCCACTCTCCTCCTGATAATTCCTCACCATCATAATTAAAAATTTTTGTAAGGTAGGTGTCCAATCCCCGGCCAAATCTTTTGACCATACTATCCGCCCCACTTGCACAACAGGCCTTCCAAACCCTTTCTTCATTATGAATATCAGAAACATTTGAGAGTGCGATGTTCTCACGAACACTGAACGCATAGTTGGAATAATCCTGAAATAGAGCACCAAAGACCTTTCTTAATTCCTGTACATCATATTTACGAATATCAACTTCATTAATAAGAATTTGGCCTTCTGTCGGATCATATAGCCGTAACAGTAATTTGATCATCGTAGATTTCCCAGCTCCATTCAGCCCAATTAGTGCTACTTTTTCACCATATGGCAGTGTGAAATTAATGTTCTTGAGTATGTAACGTTCTGTATTGGGATATTTAAAAGATACATTGGTAAATTCTATGCTTGGTTTTTCGGGCATTGTTAATGAACCAGATTCCTGTATAGCAGGTTTCCATGCCAAAAACTCTTTAAACTTGGATATCTTTAGATCGTTATCATACATTTGCGAACCTGAATCAATTAGATTAAAAAGACTATTGATAACCTGTCCCGCAGCACCTATATATAGACTAAAATCTCCAACAGTCAATGACTTATCAAATATTTTCATTGCAGTGTAAAAATATATTATTATCAGTACTATTTGATTAAATGCCGAGCAAATACTTACCCATTTCCCCTTTTGAATCGTTACTTTGCTTTTATCATGAAAATATTTTCTCCACAGAGTTTGATGTTGATCTATCATCACCGTAAAAAGGCTAAATAGGGCGAGTGTTTTGAAGCCTTACGAATACGCAGATCTTCTGTAACCTCCATATCACTCTCTAAGGGCCAGATATTAAAAAATAGCGGATTCACCCCGTCGTCAATTATGGCTATCGTTTTTGGATCATTCATTTCCCGACCTTAGCTGGCAAACACATTCCATGATATTGTTAAAGGTATTGAATCTGCCTTCTACTATGAATTGTTCAGGGATATTAATATTGAAATTCCTTTGAACAGCTTCATAGATGAAAAGTAGATGTCTGCTTTTTAAACCTAATACATTTCCTAACAATGGCATATCGAGTTTAGCGAAATCATCGAATATATCTTCCGAATCAAGCGCCGCTGCAAAAATGCCCCTTAATTGTGTCTCAATAAGGCCTCCGCACATCATTACACCTCCTGCAACGAATAGCTTTGCAGTTTTCTAATCAATAATTCGGCCATATGGCTTGCATCATTTGAATCAATAGCGTCAAAAACCGGCATTTTGAAATCCCTTACATAGCGGTTCTTCATTTCCTCAATCTGAGATATTGATATAGTGCAGGTATCGATCTGCCGGGGTCTATTTCCCATCTCGATCCAATCGATTATCTGGTGACTTAAGTTAAAACAATCCGCCATCAATCCAAATCGATACCTACAGAAATAATTGATTTCCTCAAGATACTCTTTACTTATTCTCTCAGCAAATATGCTAACTACCAGGGCATCAGCCTGTATCGCCTGAAAAACCTCAAATGGCAGCAAGCCGAAATCCGTATATATTCGGTCATTAAACGGCATCATCTCCCCTGGAACTCCCAGTATTATTACATCTGGCTTTTCCCGATCTTCTATTGCTTTCACAAAACAATTGAAGGCTTTGATCTTTTCAGTTTCAGAAATAGGTGCGTTGAAAATATATTGAGGAAATGAATGGATACCGAATAGTTCGCTGTAAGGTCTGCTTCCTATCTGGCTGACCTTATACCCCAATTTCTTGAATTCTTGTCTAAGTGCCAACTGGATATAAAACTTGTCGGCATCAGAAGCTATACCGATAACACCCACCACCGGAGTATCTATCTTGTTCATCTCATAATAAGGATCAAATTCAAGGATATCCGGTTTTTGCGATATTGCGCTCAGGAGATTTGCTCCGAAGAATTCCGCACTAAGGGGAAGCAGAGGCAATACATTTTTTTTAGCGTTGAGTGCTTCAATTATCCTAGGTTTGATCAATTGCTCATGATCAATGAGGTGCTGACTATCGACCAGGAAAACAGTATCACATGACTTCAGACCATCACTGAAGTCGTCGGTTACAATCAGTCCCAGTTTGGTTCCCCCATCCACAATACCTGCATCTTTACCATTAAGACCCCACCCCGATGGAGAAACAACCCGATCAATAACATAGCCCTCCAGCATATCCCGATGTCTTAGGCATGGGGCAAATTCTCGGTCGTATGGATAAACCAGTACTTTTTGCATTCTCAATCTTCCTTATCATAAGATTTGATTATTTAAATTGATATCCCAGTTCCAATAATGCACAACCATCTTTGATTTTTTCGATTACTCCTCTCCGTACGCTATTGCATACCAAAGACTTTTTTTGCTGAGACAGCTCTGTAATATTGTCGGCATGTGCTGCACAAACACTGCACAGCCTTATGGCAAAACAAGACTTACAATCGTCTTCCGATAATTTGCCAATATTGAGCAGTCTAGCAGCTTTATCATATTCAAAACCACTATTGATATGGCCGATCTTCATTGAAACAGAACTCTCACTGACTCTTTCACATGGAAACAGGTCTCCGGAAGTAGTGACAAACAGCCTTAGCTGACCCGGTATACATGGTCCGCCATGGTGAACCACTGCCGGCATATCCATTGCATCCTTCTCGAATTTCAAAAACATATCATTCAAATCTTGAAACTCGAAGCTCAGTAATCTCGATGCATTACTTTCAGCAAGATTCCCCAGTTTGCTAAGGTAGAATTTAAATTTTTCATATTCCCATCCTATTGTAAAATCCTCACTGTAACGAATATCGTTCTTGGAATTTAGATCATTAATAAAGGATGAACTGATAATGCTATCATCAAACAATTCCGATGAGCAGAATTGATTCAGACAACCGACATTGGTCTCAGGATCCAAAACCATCAAAAAAGTCACCTTTTCTTTGTAATATTCCGGGTATTCTTCTTTTATCAACCTGATTTTTTCATGTACTGTTTCATAAGATCCACAACCGTTGGCTAACTTCCTGTTCTTGTTATGTATTTCCTTGGGGCCGTCTACACTGATACTCAGCGAGATGTTGTGCTCTATGAAGAAGTCAATAATCTTTCGATCAATCAAACTCCCATTGGTGGTCATGGTAAATGACACATCTTTCCCAATATACTTAGCTTCCGTGTATTCTACACATTCTTTTATCAAATCGAAGCTAAGTAGAGGTTCCCCTCCATAAAAGCCAATGTTGACTTGTTTAGACTGTGAAGAATGGTCAAATAAAAAATCAATAGCCTTTTGCGCAGTATCTATAGTCATATTCTCATTTGAATGGACTCTATTCTCATAAGCACCTGAATAGGAACAATATTCACATCTGAAATTGCATTTTTGAGTAACCTGTAATGTTAGTTTTGCCAGCTTATTGTCTAAGTAGTTGGAGATATAATCAGTCATTGGATGTTCAATTCCCTGTATTCTGCTGGGTCCAAGAAAACCATTGCTTATCAGTTTGTTGATAAACGTCATATCATCAACAGGTTTATCTGTAATGTAACCTTGTATTTGCTTAAAATGTTCACTTGAGATTAAGAGGATCTTATTTCTGTTAGCATCATATAGATAGAAGTTTCCATTTTGTTTAAACATTAATATAAATGACTTCATTCATATCCCCTCGTATATTTACGTAATTTGGAAATATATTTCTCCTATTCGAGATTTTATCCCTGCCATTTGTCTCGAATGGGGCGTGGTTAAACGTATATATACACAATTTTGTCGTAAATAACCATTATTGAATAAATATATATGGCATAATGAGTCTAGTTCATCCATTGACTTAAATAATTTTGCAGGCGGTCGGAATACCAATGGTTAATCTATTGCTTCTAGAAGACGATGAATACAATCGGGCCTTTTATACAGGAGTACTAAGAAAAATACCTAAAATAAGCTGTCTATTCGATACTTCCGACGGAACAGAAGCTTTAAAGTGGGCAAGTAATAATTATCCTCATATCAGTTTATTAAGTATTGATTTAAAGCACGATAACAGTGGACTTGCTATTGCCCGCCAGATGCGAACCATATTCAATGACACCTATATAGTTTTTATGTCGTATCATGCCCAATACGCAGTGGAATCGTTTGATGTTCATCCCTACAGTTATTTGCTTAAACCTGTATCCTCTTGGCAGTTAAACAGCTTAGTTCAAGATATTATCCAACATATAGAAAGCCGGAATGAATGCTTATACGAGATCATTCCAATAAAAATGAAAAATGAAATTGTACATCTTAAAAAACAAGATATTATTTTTATTGAAATCCAGGATCATTTGTCAATAATCCATACACAAATGACTACTTGGAAAACGAGAAAAAGCCTGGATGAATTTGAAAGCATATTGGGACTAGATTTTTTAAGAGTTCACAGATCTTATATAGTCAATATAAACAAAATCAAGAGTGTGAAAATGATATATGACCGGTCTTTTGAAATTGAACTTTGGGACTATCCCCAAAAAGTATTGATGAGTAGATATTTCTATCCAAAATATAGACAACTATTCAAATGAGGATTTTGCATAATAGCAAAATCAAGTTCTTTGAAACTGCAAAATAGCGATATCTGATAACTGCCAGCATCTAATACAGACAATTATGCTCCAATAATCATGATAAATTGCAGACT